>FWPV01008130.1_pt1 | contig 15145 bp, 16 predicted proteins | sample 2228371 | NCBI WGS metagenome assembly FWPV01 (sample SAMEA103939776, study PRJEB20133) | metagenome
AACATAATAATAACTATTAATATTGTTTTAGATTTAAAAAGAGGAGATAAGGAAATAAACTTTAATACAAAAGTTTTATTAAGAAATTATTAATAGTTATTATTATGTTATTATTTTCTAAAAAGTGCTTTATTTCACTTCTTGCACTTTTAGTGCTGGGATTTCTTCTATTGATTGCATCTTATTTTTCTATTGCCGCCTTAACCGAGATGAAAATTTCAGATAGTTATATTAAATCATCTCAGGGTTATTATTTAGCAGAAGCCGGCATTAACGAAGCAATTTGGAAATTGAAAAACGATGGAACGACTCTCGACGGAGATCCAGCATGGAAAAATGAATTTACTACAGAACCAAATTGTCAAAATTTTTCAGCTTCTTTTACAAGAACTAATATTTTATATCCAAACTCTTCTTATACTGTTTCAATTAAAAATCTAGAGTGCGCAAAAGGCGAAATAGTTGCAACTGCCAAGATAACCCTAGGGGGAGAAAAAGAAGTTCAAAGGGTTGTTAAAACAAAAGTTTTTAAAGCACGAAACCAGAGTCCAGTTGCCGGCATGGGGATTTTTGCAGGAGGGACAACAGAAGACATTAGCTTTCTTGCGGGGCTTATGAACCTTTATAATGGAAGTATTTTTAGTAATCGCAATCTAGATATGCAACTTGCTAGCACTCTTAATGTTCCGGATGGTTATGTTTTAACCGTAAATAATATTTATAAATCCTTATTAAGTGATATAAATTCAGACGGAATGTGTCCCCAAAAATATTGTGATATTTGGGGGTGTCGTGATTATTGTAGCTCTGGATGTTCAAAGTGCCCCCCAGATTCAATCACTATGCCAATGATTGATTTTGATTCAAATAATCCTTATGACGGCGTAGAGTCTTATAAGGAAAAAGCTCAAGCAGCCGGAACTCTTTATACCTCCGCTCAATTTGAAAATATGCTTTGGAATAATGCAAATTTAACACTTAATAACGAGGTAACATACGTAACTGGCCCAATTACCTTAAGGGGTAATAGAAACCTAACAGTGAATGGAATTTTGGTTGCTGACGGAACAATTTCAATTGGAGAAGAACTTTGTTGGATAAGAGGATGGTTTCCTTGGCCCTGTGGTAATAGTAAAATTACAATTAATCATACGTCGGGCAAACCGTCAGGCATTTTAACAAAGGGAAAGATAAGCGTTGGTCTTTACGCTAATCAAATTAATATTACTGGACTTGTTTATGCAAATGACGAATTTAGCCTTGCTAGTATGCCCCAAAGTTTTAATATTACCGGAGGTATGATTGCAAGAAAACTTTCTCTTGTAAGTATTTGGCAAGCGCTTAATGTAACACTTAATGATGAAATAGTTAGAGAGGCAACAGGTCTTCCAACTTATTCTCCCGTTGTACAGGTTGAACATTGGGAAGAAACTTATTAAATTAAAAAATAATCGCATGCGTCAACTTATTTTAATTAAACAAGTGAAAGTTTTTAAATTCCAAAATTCTAAACCCCAAATCCCGAACCTCAAATCTCAAATTCTAAATTCTAAACAAATTCCAATTTTCCAATGTTTCAATGTTCCAAACAATTTAATAAATAAAGTCAAAATGTAAAAAGAATTCTTTTTATCATTTTTGCATTTTGAATTACATTTTGATTTTTGATTTTTAGACGACCCGATACGACGCAATGACTAATGACTAATGATTAATATTTTGTTATAATTTTTATTGAGTGAAATAAAAAATTTATGCCTTTATTTTTACCAAAAATTTCTGCTATGGGGATAGATTTATCTGATCTTTCGGTTAAGGTTGCTTATATTAAAAAGGGGAGAAAGGAAAAAATGGTTTTAACTAGCTTAGGAGAAAAAGATATACCCAAAAGTTTTATTAATGATGGGATTATTGACCCCGAAAAGGAAGGTGAAGTTGCGAGAATTATAAAAGAAGCTATTCAAGGAGTAAAAGGTAAAAAAATTAAAACAAAAAAAGCAATTTGTTCTTTGCCAGAAGAAAATAGTTTTATAAAAATACTTCAGATTCCAGAATCAACAGAAGAAGAAATGGGCGAGGTTATAAAGTGGCAAATTGAATCTAATTTTCCAGTGAGGCTTAAAGACATTTATTTTGATTGGGAGGTTATTAAGCCCCCCAAGAAAAATAATAAAATTTCAAAAAATAAAAAAAATAAAAACGACGAGCAATCCCTCATACCCGTTTCTGTCGCCGTGATTCCAAAAAGAATTGTCAATTCTTATTTTTCTGTTTTTAAAAAGGCAGATTTAGAACCAATTGCTTTTGAAATTGAGTCAATGGCGGTTGTTAGAGCGCTTTTAGGAGAATATTCCCAAAGTCCAGTAATTATTCTTGACATTGGAAGGTGCGGTACGGGCCTTACTATAGTTTCGGGAAATGCTATTTTCTTTACCTCACATATAGATATTTCTGGGCAGTCATTTGACGAATCAATTTCAAAATCCCTTAAAATTGATTTAAAAAAAGCAGAAGAACTGAAAAAAGAAGTAGGCTTGTTAGCCCTAGGGAAAAAAGAAACACTTGATTTAAAACCCTTTAAGAATTCTTTATCTCCTTCGGTAATAAACGATATCAAAAAAACAAAGGGAGAAGAGATTAAAATAGACCCTGAAAAGGGCTCTGAGATTGATGCTGTTTTTAATGCATTAGTTCCCGCCCTGACTGATTTTTCAGAACAAGTTCAACATTATATAGATTATTTCTCGGACCTTAATACAATAGATTTTATTCCAGATGGGAAAATTCAGAAAATTATTCTTTGTGGAGGAGAATCGAAAATTATGGGACTGCCAGATTTTTTATCTTCTTCGCTTAAAATGCCTGTTGAGGTTGGTAATCTTTTATATAGTGTTTCTCCAATAAAAGAAATATCAAAAGATTCATCTTTTTGGGATTTTTTATCATATGCAACCGTAATAGGTCTTGCAAAAAGGGGTTCAAGCTAAAGGAAAAAGGTTATAATTATAAATTGTGATATGCTTAATTTTAATTTAATTCCGCCCGAAGAAAAAATTGCAATTGATCGATTAAGAAGGGTTAATATTATAAGCGGTATTTTAAAATACCTTATTCTTATATTGATTGCTTTTTGTATAGCGATTTTTATTACAAATATTTCTTTTTTAGAACTGGTTAATTCTCAAAAAGATTCTTTAGAAAAATTAAAAAACGATTCTATAATGAAGCAGGTTCTTTCTTTAGATGAAAAAATTAATTCTTTAAATTCTAATATAGAAGGAGTTTTTAAAATCCAGGAAGGGATTCAATATTTTTCTCCAACCCTAGAGAAGATTATCGATTTAGTTCCAGGGGGCATTTATATTACCGATCTTCAGATTGAAAAAAAAGTTATAAATGAATCAGTTCCTTCTCCAACGTCAGATCAGGAGAAAAATCAAAGCATCCCAAAAGAAACCACAACAGAACCAAGCAATGCTCAAATACAGCCTCAGGCCCCTTTTTGGCAGATAACCTTAACGGGTCACGCAAATACGAGAGATCAACTGATATCTTTTAACGAAAATCTTAAAAACAGTTCAGACTTTTCACACGTTGATATTCCGATTCAAAACGTAATTAAACCAACAGACATAGATTTTACAATTACTTTCCGCATTAAAAAATAATTATGAAGATTTCAAGAATATATTTAAAATTAATCATACTTTGTATTTTGGTTATTGGGAGTGTTGTGGGTTTATTTTTTCTTTTAGAAACAACATTTGTTTATTCAGAAGAGTATTTTAAAGGAAAATCAGAATTTTATTCACTACAAGAAAAAGTTAAAGGATTCTATAACCAGCAAAAAATTGTTGAATCTTCTCAACAAAAGGCTTCAATAATTAGTAAAGCTTTTTTAAGAAATGAAGAATTTGTTAATTTTATTAAAGAGTTAGAGGGCTTGGGAACGAAACACAATGTTTTAATTAATATAATATCCGTAACCTCTCCGACAAAAGAAAAGCCTTATTTTATTTTTCAGATAGGTATTGAGGGTGATTTTTCTAATTTTTTAAAAACATTGTTTGCAATAGAGAATAATCCCTTTTTGAATTATAGATTAATGAGCATTCAAAAAATAAGCATAAAAAGAGTAGTACGAGGAGCGGCAGAAAATAATCTTTCCCAGGAATCTTCGGTTGATGGTCAAATAGAACTTTGGGTTTACGCGCAACTATAAATTAGGGAATGGTTATATTGAATTATATTAGTTATGTATAATACAATTTAATATTAAAAATATGAATTTCGGGAAAAAAATTTTTGATTTTTTAGAAAAAAAATATTCTACAATCTTGATATTCATTTCATTAATTGCTTTAATATTATTTATATTTTTTTATTGGACACTATATTCAAATATAATGACAAAAGAACCAGAAAAATCAGAAGAGATTGGTTTAAACGAGTCAAGTCTTAATAAAATTATATCTAATATTAATTTAAGAGAACAAAATTATTTTCAAAGTCTTCAAAAAGAATACAGGGATATTTTTAAATAAAAAATCCCAGCATTAAAAAACATGAAATTACAACAAATCTTTTCAAAAGAAATTAAAATAGATTGGAGTTCGAAAAAAGTAAAATATTCTGTTTTCGCTGTTTTGTTAATTATAATTTTATTTTTGGGTTATTTGGTTTTTTTTAGAAATATATTTTCAAAAGAAAACATTCTTGTTGAGGTTTTATCTTCAAAGCAGGCAGCAAACGGAGAAAAACTTTCATGGGTAGTAAAAATTAAAAATAATAGCAATATTAAGATTCAAGACGTAAAATTAGTTTTTGATTACCCTCTAGGAACTTTTGACGAAGAGGGTAATGTAAAAAAGAGAGAGGAAATAAAAATTGATCAAATTGCATCTAAAAAAGAAGAAACAAAAACATTTTCTGGGATAATTTTTGGTAAAAAAAATGAAGAGAAAAAAGCCAAAGCTAAGATTGTTTACCACCCTCAGGGACTTTCAACGGAATTTGAAAACGAGGGGAGTTTTTCAACCCTTCTTACCGATTCATTTGTGGTTTTTGATATGAAAGCCCCCGATAGAGTAAATCAAAAAGAAGAATTTAATATAACCCTCACCTGGCAATCGGCACTTTCTTCACCTTTAAGTAATATGCAACTTCACCTTACTTTACCCAAGGGATTTGAAAGAACCTCTGGTAAACTTGGAGAAGAGAGGCAAGATCTTGATACCCTATCTGAGCAAGAAAGTAGCGGTCAAAGCAAAATTATATTTGATTTGGGAGCATTAAATGAGGGCGAAGGAAACACAATAGAAATTAAAGGCAAATTATCAGGAGAGGCTGGTTCTGAGAAAATATTTAAAGCAGAGCTTGGGAGATTTGATGACGAGGCTTATGAGTTTGTTCCGTTAGCTACTGTTGCAAAATCAGTAAAAATTGTCTCTTCGACAATTAATATTTTTAAAAAGATTAACGGTGAAAACGATTATATAGCAAACCCGGGAGAAAAATTATCTTATATCATTAATTTTAAAAATACAGGAGAGAACATTTATAGAGAAATGACATTAGTAGTAGAACTTGAAAGTAACTTTCTTGATTTTTCAACTCTTAAAGCTCAAGGAGGGAAAATAGAAACCGTTTCTGCAACCAAGAGAAAAATTACTTTTTTATCACAAAATATTCCAGAGCTTTTATTACTTGGGGCTTATGACGAGGGAAATGTTGGATTTTCTGTTAATACAAAAAACGATATTAACTCTCAAAATGCTTTTATTAAAGAGACTATAAGCATAGGCACGATTGTTAAATCTTTTCAGACAAAGATAGCCTCAAAAACTTATTTAAATCAATATATTTATTACAATTTACCACAAGAGCTTCAGGGGAAAATTTTAGGAGGTTCGGGGGTTTTCCCGCCGGCCCAAAACCAAGAAACTATTTTGGTTGTTTATTGGAGGGTTATAAACAAAGGAAACAATTTACAAGATACAAAAATTACTGGTGTTCTTTCTCCAATTGCGAACTGGACGGGGGTTGTGTATCCTTCTGGATCTGCTTTTTCTTTTGATCCAACGTCCAGAACCGTTACCCTAAATATAGGAAATGCAAGTTATAATTTTTACCAGGATTATGCTTTTCAAATAAGAATTAAACCAACCGAAACTCCACAGGACATTATTACAAATTCTAAATTATCGTCAAAAGATGTTTGGACTGGTCAAAACTTTGAAATGTTGGCTCCCAATCTAAATACATCATCGGTTAATTAAACTATGGAAGATTTAATGCAAAAAATTGTTTCACTTTGTAAAAGGAGAGGTTTTATTTTTCCGGGATCTGAAATTTATGGAGGGGTTGCTTCAACGTATGAGTATGGACCGTTAGGCGTTGAACTCAAAAATAATCTTAAGAAGCTTTGGTGGGACTATTTCGTTAATAGAAGAGAAGATATGGTTGGGATTGATGGAAACATTATTTTAAGTCCTAAAGTTTGGGAGGCATCAGGCCATGTAAAAAAATTTAAAGATTCTTTAGTTGAATGTCAAAAATGCCACCAACGATTTAGGCCAGACAAGTTAGAAGATCCTTCAAAGTGTCCTGAATGTGGGGGAAAATTTACTAATCCTCGATTATTTAGTGGCATGTTTAAAACCACGATTGGTCCCATAGAAAAAGAAGGGCTTGTGACTTATTTGCGCCCCGAGACCGCGCAGAATATTTTTGTTAATTTTAAAAATGTTCTTGACTCTTCTCGCAAAAAACTTCCTTTTGGGATTGCTCAAGCGGGAAAATGTTTTCGCAATGAAATCACAACTGGTAATTTTATTTTTAGAACAATAGAGTTTGAACTTATGGAGCTTGAATATTTTATTTCTCCCGACAGTGACTGGAATAAGATGTTTGAATCTTGGCTTGAATATATATATGGATTTGCAAGCTTAATTGGATTATCAAAGAAAAATTTTTATAATCACGAAATTCCCCAAGAAGATAGGGCCCATTATTCAAAAAGAACCGTTGATATAGAATATTCTTTTCCTTGGGGGAAGGATGAACTTTGGGCAATTGCGTATAGGGGAGATTACGATCTTTCTTCTCATCAAAAAAGTTCTAAAATAGACTTAACCTATTTTGACGAAGAAAAAAAGAAAAAATATATACCCCATGTTATTGAACCAACTTTTGGAGCTGACAGAACAATTCTTGCTATTTTGACCGAAGGCTATTTTGAAGAAAGTAATCGCGTAGTATTAAAATTAAAACCAAACATTGCCCCTTATAAAGTTGCTGTTTTTCCGTTGTTAGCTAATAAACCTCAAATTATTCAAAAAGCAAGGGAAGTTTTTGAAAAAATAAAAGACAGTAACGAATTTAGATTTTTAAAAGTGGCGTGGGACGATAGGGGCAATATTGGTAAAAGATATTATTCTCAGGACGAAATTGGAACGCCTTATTGTGTAACAATTGACTTTGATACCCTGAAAGATGAAACTGTTACTGTTCGCGACAGAGACACAACCAAGCAAGAAAGGATAAAAATATCAGATTTGTTGGGTTATTTAAAGAAAAAATTAGAAGACTGGGGTTTATAAACAGAAGACGGAGTGCGAAAGCTAGTGGGTGGATTTTTTGTTATTAATTTTTAGCCCTACTTTCCTAACCTCCGTTATTTATTTTTATAAATATTTTTATGTACAAAAAAACCATTTTTAAGAATGGATTAACATTAATTACTGCTCCACTAAGAAATACCAATAGTGTGACTGTTTTAGTTTTGGTGGGGGCGGGGACAAAGTATGAAAAAAAAGAGGAAAATGGTATTTCTCATTTTTTAGAGCATATGTGCTTTAAAGGAACAATAAAGAGAGAAAAGGCCCTTGATATTACAAAAGAAATTGAGGGGGTTGGCGGCATTTTAAACGCTTTTACCTCCAAAGATTACACTGGATATTTTATAAAGTTAGATTATTCAAAGCTTAACCTGGCGATTGATGTTGTTTCTGATATTTTTTTAAATTCAACTCTTAAAGAAGAAGAAATTGAGAAAGAAAGGGGGGTGATTTTAGAGGAAATTAAAATGTACGAGGATACTCCAATGGAATATATTGAAGTAATTTGGGAAAGACTTCTTTATGGAGATCAGCCCGCGGGTTGGAATATAGCAGGAGAGAGAGAAACGGTTTCTAAAATAAAAAGAAAAGATTTCTTAAAATATATTAGTGATTATTATTTAGGTCCTAATACTGTGGTTGGGATAGCGGGAAGATTTAATGAGGGAGTTATTACAAATATTGTTAAAAAATATTTTTCAGAAGTAAAAAATCGTTCTCCAAAGAAAAAGAAAAAAGTAATTGAAACCCAAAAGGCGCCAAAACAGTTTTTTTTCAAAAAGGACACCCAACAAACACATATTGCTCTTGGAGTAAGAAGTCCTAATATTTTTAGTAAAGAGCGTTATGCTTTACAAGTTTTATCAGTAATTTTAGGAGGGAATATGTCATCACGATTGTTCCAAGAAATCAGAGAAAAAAGAGGACTTGCTTATTATGTCCATACAAAAATTGATTTAAATCCAGACACGGGATATCTTACAACTTATGCGGGTATTGACCATAAAAAAATTAATAAAGTTACTTCCTTAATAATAGAAGAGTATAAAAAAATTAAAGACAAGGGGCCTAGCGAGACAGAATTAAAACGGGCAAAAGATTATATAAAAGGAATTTTTAGACTTTCTTTAGAAGATAGCGAAAATATTGCTTCTTTTTATACAACCCAGATGCTTCTTGAGAAAAAAATAAGGACACCAGAGGAAAAATTAAAATTAATAGAAAAGGTTTCTAAAAAAGATATTATTAATATTGCTCAAAGGGTTTTTGTGTCAAGGGGGCTTAATTTTGCTGCGATTACTCCCAATAAAGAAAAAATTAGAAGACTCTCTTTTTAGGTTTCTTTTTTTATAAATTTTTGGTAAAAAATAATAAAAGGTTTATTTTAGTGAAATATTAACAATTATGGACAAAATTATTTCAAGTACGTTAAAGGTTATTTTTGTTTTTGTTTTGGTTTGGGTAGCATATGTTTTAAGGAGTATCTTTGCTTATTTTTTAATGGCTTTTATTATTGCTTCTTCTCTTAGACCGCCCATTGATTTTCTAGAAAAAAAGAAAGTGCCTCGTACAATCTCGGCAATTCTAATATTCATTTTATTTTTGCTGTTTGTTGCGTTGGTTGTTACATTAATCATTCCTCCATTGATTAACGAAGTTCAAAACTTTATTAATATGTCTCCTGACCTTTCTCAAAATTTTGCTACCTCTATAAGAAAAATAGAAATCTTTTCTAAAATAAATCTATTAGAAAGCATTAGGAGTTCTTTTGTTGGTATAGTTCAAGAATTAGCAAAAAGCCTTACTAATACCCTTGGAATTTTATATAAATTTTTTGGTGGATTATTTAACGCGTTTTTTATTATTATTATTTCTTTTTATTTTGCTTCAGAAAAAAAAGTTTCAGAAAAAATTTCAAAACTTATTGCTCCTGACAACGAAAAACTTAAAAAGAAGATTTTTGATTCCTGGAACAGGGCAGAAAAAATAGCTGGTCGTTGGCTCTATAGTTATTTTATTCTTGGAACAATAGTTGGGGGTTTGGTATATATTGGTCTTTCTTTAATTGGTGTAAAATACGCTTTAATTCTTGCCTTTCTTGCTGGGCTACTTGAGATTATTCCTTTAATTGGACCAATTTTTTCAGGAATCGTTGGTTCTGTTTTGGCTCTTTTGCAGGGAGGAATTATTTTTTCTCTATGGACCGCTTTTGTCTTTATAATTGTTCAACAATTAGAAAATTTTTTAATAGTACCAATTGTAATGAAAAAAAGGATTCATTTACATCCAATTTTAGTTATCGTTGTTATTTTTGTAGCGGGTAAAGTTTTTGGTCCCTTTGGAGCAATACTTTCAATTCCTATTACCGCTATTATTATTGCTCTTGTAAGGGAGAATTATTCTGATTATTTTATAGAAAGTAAAGTAAAGCCACTTTTTTTAAAGCGTAATTAAATATGGACATTTTACATTTAGTAAAAAAAAGGAGAAGCGTTAGGAACTTTAAAGAGAAAGAAATTCCAAAGAATCTTGAAAAAAAACTTATTGAATCTTTAATTTGGGCACCGAGTGCAGGAAACTTGCAGTCAAGAAAATTTTATTTTGTAAGGAACCAAGAAAAGAAAGAAGCCATTGCAAAAGCAGCCCTGAATCAAAACTTTATTTCACTTGCTCCTTTAGTTATTGTTGCCTGTGAAGATTTAAATATTGAGAATCATTATGGAGAAAGAGGTAAGTCTATTTTTGGAATTTGCGATGTTGCTGTTGCTATTGAAAACATGATGCTTGTTGCTTCTGAAATAGGGCTTGGTACTTGCTGGGTTGGGGCTTTTGATGAAAAAGAAATAGTGAAATCCCTAAATATACCAACCAACTTAAGACCTATTGCAATCATTCCCGTGGGTTATCCCGATAATGTTCCGCCAGCGCCAGAGAGAAAATCAGAAGACGAGCTTATAAAAGAAATTTAATTTTTATTTTATGAAAAGACTTTTATCTGGAATAAAACCAACAGGAGATATTCATATTGGAAATTATTTTGGAGCAATGAAGCAATTTTTAGAGTATCAAAAAAGGTACCAAAGTTTTATTTTTGTTGCCGATTATCACGCATTAAACCAAGAGAAGAATTCCCAAAAAATTAAAGAAAAAACTCTTGAGATTATAAAAGCATACCTCGCAATAGGGCTTGACCCCAAAAAAGTTATTTTGTTTAAGCAATCAGATGTTCCTCAGGTAACTGAACTTTGTTGGATTTTTAATTGTATTTTACCAATAGGCCTTTTAAAAAGGGCCCACGCCTATAAAGATGCCACAGCCAAAGGAAAACCCGTAAATATGGGGCTTTTTGATTATCCGGTATTAATGGCCGCAGATATTTTAATTTATGATTCTGATATAGTTCCCGTTGGCAGTGACCAAAAACAACACATTGAAATAGCCCAAGAAACCGCAAGAGTTTTTAATAAAATTTATGGAAAAACATTTAAAATTCCAGAAGGGTTGATAAAAGAAGATGTTTCCACGATTAAAGGCATTGATGGAAGAAAAATGTCAAAAAGCTATAATAACGTTATTGGACTTTTTGATTCAGAAGAACAAACTAAATCAAAAGTAATGAAAATAATAACAGATTCAAAAAAAACAAACGAACCAAAGGATCCCGAGAAATGTAATATTTTTTACTTTCATAAAATTTTTAGCAAGAAAGAATTAACAACGCTTTTAAAAAGATATAAAGAAGGAAAAATTTCTTACCAAGAGTCAAAAGAAATTCTAGCAAGAAATATAAATTCATTTTTAAAACCGCTTAGAGAGAAGAAAAAAGAGCTTGATAAAAACCCAACACACATTAAAAAAGTTTTATTAGAGGGCGCAAAGAAAGCTTCTTTTATAGCAGATAGAAAAATTCAAGAAGTAAAAAGAAAAATAGGAGTAAAAATTTAGAAAGATGAAAAAGGATAATAACAGCTTAAAAAAATTAGTCAATCTTATATTAGAAGCACGAATTTTAAAATACATTTTTCGTGCTTCTTATCATTATCTTAAGGGTCCGATTCGGGAAAACATTGCAGAGCATAGTTTTTATACGATTTTGATTTCTTGGATTTTAGCAAAGAAAGAAAATAAAGACGAAAATAAAATTATAAAAATGGCTATTTTGCATGATCTTATAGAGGTAAGAACCGGCGAGAAAAACCTTATTAATAAATTTTATAACTGTCCGACGAACGATTTAAAGGTTATAAAAGAGATTTGTAAAAATAATTCTTTGAATGAATTTCATTTTGAAAAATTATTCCAAGAATATTTTGAGGGCAAGACAAAAGAAGCCAAAATTGTAAAGGATGCCGATATATTGTCTGAAATGTTACTTGAAAAAGAATGCTTTGATTTGGGAAATAAAAAAGCTAAAAAATGGCTTGATGTTTCTTTGTCCCGCCTTAAAACAAAAACAGGAAAAGAACTTGGTAAAAAGTTAAAAACGATTGATGGTGATAAGTGGTGGGTAGAAATCGCGGAAAAATATATTTTAAAAACAAAATTTTTATAAAATATGCGTCAATCCCAACTTTTTACAAAAGCATCTAAAGACATAGACAAAACAGAAAAAAGTATTAATGCAAGATTTCTTTCAAGGGCTGGTTTTATAGATAAATTATCTTCTGGAATCTATACTTATTTACCCCTTGGCCTGCGGGTTGCAAGAAATATTGAAAATATTATTAGAGAAGAAATAGAAAAAATAGGTGGTATTGAAATTTTAATGCCCGCTTTACACCCCAAAGATCCTTGGGAAAAAACTGGAAGATGGCAAAAATATGCTGGCGAGGATATGTTTAAATTAAAAAATCGTTTAAATAAAGAATACGCACTTGGCTGGACTCATGAAGAAATAATAACGCCACTTCTTCAAAAATTTGTCTTTTCTTATAAAGACCTACCAAGATATGTTTTTCAGATTCAAACAAAATTTCGCGATGAATTGCGATCAAAATCTGGTCTTTTGCGCAACATCGAGTTTTTAATGAAAGACCTTTATTCTTTTCACACAACAGAGCAAGATCTTCATAAATATTACGAAAAAGCAAAAAGAGCATATTTCTCCATTTTTAATAGGATTGGAATTGGAAAAAAAACATATTTAACTTTTGCTTCTGGTGGCGCATTTTCCAAATATTCTCACGAATTCCAAACATTATCAGAATCGGGCGAAGATATAATTTATATTTGTCAGAAGTGTAAATTGGCGATTAATAGGGAAATTAAAAAAGAAACCCCCGCCTGTCCCGAATGTCATTCAAAAAAATTTAAAGATGAAAAATCAATTGAGACTGGTAATATTTTCAAACTTGGAACAAAATATTCTCAAGCTTTTGATTTTAAATTTAAAGATAAAGACGGAAAAGAAAAATTAGTTTTTATGGGTTGTTATGGTATTGGTGTAGGTAGGGCAATGGGGACGATTGTTGAGTTGCACCATGACGATAAAGGTATTATTTGGCCAGAATCAGTTGCACCATTTAAAGTCCACCTTTTATCCATTGAAGGCAAAAATCAAAAAGTGAAGCAATTAGCCGAAAAACTATATAAAGCTTTATCTAAAAACAAAATTGAAGTTTTATATGATGATAGAGAAGAATCAGCCGGGACAAAATTGATAGATTCTGACTTAATTGGTATTCCTTTAAGGGTTGTTGTGAGCCCTAAAACCCTTGAGAGAAAATCTGTTGAGATTAAAGAAAGAAAAGAAAAAAAAGCCTCTTTAATTCGCGAAAAAGAGTTATTTAAAATTTTAAAAAAATAACGAAATTTATTTGAGGTAAGTTGTTTTTATGTTTGACTATTTTTTTAAAATAGTTTATTTATATTATATTAAATTTGTTTTGCTTAATTTTAAAAATGCCATCAGCAATTATTCAAAAGCTCAAAAAAGACCTCCAAAAAGTAAAATCACTTAAGAAATTAGAGAGCATTCGCGCAAAATACCTTGGTAAAAGGGGAGTAGTTTCTGTTTCTTTTAAAGAACTTGTTAATTTACCCCAAGACCAAAGAAAAGAAAGGGGTATTTTTTTGCAAAAAACAAAAAAAGAAGCGGAAAACCTTATTTTTCAGAAACAAAAAGAAATTAAAAAACTTACCGAAACTAGAAAAAATTTTGTTGATATTACTCTTCCCGGAAAAAAGCCGGAAATAGGCTACATTCACCCCATTTCTCAAGTAATAAAAGAATGTCAAGAAATTTTTGAAAGAATGGGTTTTTCAACCGTTGAAGGACCAGAACTCGAAACTGAATGGTATAACTTTGATGCTTTAAATTTTCCAAAAGATCATCCAGCTCGCGAGATGCAAGATACTTTGTGGGTAAAAGAAAAAGGTAGGCTTATGAGAACGCATACTTCACCTGTACAGGTAAGACATATGGAAAAAAACTCTCCTCCTTATAGGATTATCGTTCCTGGCAGAACTTTTCGCAACGAAGCCACTGATGCTTCTCATGAATTTCAGTTTCATCAGCTTGAAGGATTAATGGTAGACAAAGAAGTTTCTGTAGTTGACTTCAAGGCAATTATTCAAAATTTTTTCAACCAATTTTTTGGAAGGAAAGTTGAATCACGATTAAGACCGGGTTTTTTCCCTTTTACAGAACCAAGCTTTGAAGTTGACATTAAAGACACAAAAGGGAGCTGGCTTGAATGTGCAGGAGCGGGAATGGTTCATCCGAATGTTCTTAAGAATTCTGGCGTTGACCCCAAAAAATGGCAAGGATTTGCATTTGGTTTTGGGATAGATAGAATGACAATGATAAAGTACAATATAAATGATATTCGCTTATTTTACAGCAGCGATTTAAGGTTTTTAAAGCAGTTTTAGTTAGAATGTAGAATGTAGAAAGTAGAAAGTAAAACATAAAAGGTAGAAGGTAGAAAATTATAGTAAATATATTTATGGCAAAAAATTATGAGAATTTAGAAATATGGAAGGGCAGTATAAAGTTAGCTGAGCTAGTATATAAAAAAACCAAAAAATTTCCAAAAACAGAAATGTATGGATTGGTAGCACAATTAAGGAGAGCGGTTATTTCAATTTCAGTTAATATTGCGGAAGGAGCTGGTCGTTCTTCGAAAGCAGAGTTTGTGCGTTTTATGAATATTGGGCTGGGTTCATTAAATGAAGTAGAGAGCTTGATTTTTATATCAAGAAATTTAAGGTATTTAAACAAGGAAGAATTTAATTTAATTAAGAACGAAATAGAAAAGCTAGGAAAATTGATGGGCGGCTTTAAAAAATATCTTAGTAAAAGAAAAAAAACCCTCTACTAACTAACAGCTACATTCAAATTTATGAAATTTTCTTATAACTGGCTTCAATCATTTTTTGAAAAAAAACTGCCACATCCTAAAAAACTAGGAGAGCTTTTAATGATGCATTCATTCGAGCTAGAGGAAGTAACAAAACAAGGCAATGATTGGGTTTTAGATTTTGATGTTTTACCAAACAGGGTTCCTGATTGTTCCTCGCATTTT
>FWPV01010487.1_pt1 | contig 15144 bp, 10 predicted proteins | sample 2228371 | NCBI WGS metagenome assembly FWPV01 (sample SAMEA103939776, study PRJEB20133) | metagenome
GTGCTCCGGTATTTCATGACGATTTCGATCGTGGTCCCCGAGCGGTTCACAGTGAGCCGATTCTCACCGTGGATCTCCCACACTGTTCCCTCCGGCATGGGAACCGCACGAATGCTCTGATGTTCGTAACCCACATGCCGGCCGAAGACCGATTGCATGTACCACAGTTCGGTCCGCGGCGGAGCCTCGGAGGTCGGGCGGACAGCGCCGGGTTTATCCCGAGCATCGGGAGGTGGATTTCCGGGGCGACAGCCGATAGCGGGCCATAAAGCGGCCAACAGCCCGGCGAGGGCCGCGGCTCGCAGGCCCGGGACCGCAGCAACGCGCCTCATGGTGCCGGCGCCGCACGAGCGTGATGAGAAAAACCGAGTTGGGTGAGCTTGCAATGTCGGCTTCAATAGATTCCCGGCTCCCTAACGTGCGGCCGCCGCAGGCCGGGGTGGACGCCGTTTTTCCTTGAAATCCCAGTACGGATGGTCGCGGTGCTCCGTGCGGAGGATTTCCTCCAAACGCGCGACGACGTCGGGGTGCGCAGCGGAAACGTCGGTGGTTTCTCCGGGGTCGGCATCCAAATCGAACAGCATGAGCGGCCCTTCCGGCTTCTGGTAGCAATGCAGTCGGATTGCTTTCCAGCGGCCCATCCGTACGGCTTGCTGGCCGCCGTAGCCGTAGAATTCGTACAAGATGAACTCGTGTTGTTTTGGCTGTTCTCGGCCGAGCAATGCGGAAAGAAAGCTGATCCCGTCGCAGTCCGAAGGTGTCGGCTGTTGCGTTGCCTCCATCAGGGTCGGGAGCACGTCGTAAAAAATGGCGATGTGTCGGCTGACGCTGCCTGCGGGAACGCGACCCGGCCAACGGGCGATGAAGGGTACCCGTACGCCGCCCTCAAAGACGCTGCCCTTATAACCACGCCAGGGGTGATTGCTGGCAAAAAACCGCGTATCCGCGCCGCCCACGTCCTCCGGCGGGCCATTGTCCGAGGAGAACATGACGAGCGTGTCGTCCGCCAATCCCAATTCCTCCAAGGTCTCCATGATGCGGCCGACCTGGCGATCCAAGTGGCTGATCATGGCGGCCAAGCAGGCTCGCGGCGTACGGTGGGGCAGGTAGCCCCTTTCACCCAGGTACGGCGTCTCGGGAAAGCGGCCGAGGTATTCGGCCAAAGAACTTTCCGGCACTTGCAACGCGAGATGGGGAATGGGCGACGCGAAGTAGAGGAAGAACGGGCGATCCTGGTTGTCGCGGATGAAGCGGACGGCTTCGTCCAGCATCAAGTCCGGAGCATAGTCCCGGCCGGCGTATGCCGCGAAGGATTGCGGATCCTGGGGATCGGCATCGGCAGGGAACTTCTGGTGAGCCGCGAAGGGCGGGTTTCCGAGGGCCAGCCGTTCGGAGTTGCGATAGAGGTAGGTGGGGTAGTAATTGTGGGCGTGGCGTTGGCAATTGTAGCCGAAAAAGAGGTCGAAACCTTGGTGATTGGGATCGCCGCTGCTGCCCGGCGGACCGAGTCCCCACTTGCCGACAGCCGCCGTCCGATAGCCCGCCGTCTGGAGTAGTTCGCCCAACGTGGTCTCTTCCGCGGGGAGGGGCAACTGGCCCTCGGGCTGTACTTCGGAGTTGTCGCGAATCGCGGCATGCCCGAGGTGCTTGCCGGTCAACAGCACGCAGCGCGACGGCGCGCATACAGGCGCGCCGCAGTAGAATTGGGTAAACCGCATCCCCTCGGCCGCGAGCCGATCGATGTTCGGTGTGTGAATCTTCTCTTGACCGTAGCAGCCCAAATCGCCGTAGCCCAGATCATCCGCCAGGATGAACACGATGTTCGGCGCTCGTCGCCCCGCATTCCGAGACGCCGTCCGATGAGCGTCCCCGGTGTCTCCATCGTTTGCGGCAATCCGGGCTGCGAGTCTCGACCCGGGAGATGCTGCGTCCAGCGTCCGCGGCGCTGCCGCCCATGCACCAAGAAGGATGGCGACGACGATCGCCCCAGCTCTGGCGAACGCGGTTCCCGTGACGGCGGTGACGCACGCGGTCGGCAAATTTCGGCGGCTTCCGGAAGACCTGCGGACCGCAGGGATCGGCTCGGCCGGCTTGCACGAGGACCTCGGCCGGGGCGGCAGCGACGGATGGGCGGGGAAGTTCATGGCTCAGGCTCCGGAGGGCTCGGCTACGGCTTCCGCTGTTGCACACTGAATGTTGTTGTAACAACTCCCCGCACGCGCTTCAACGTCGTGGCGCGGACAAAGCTTCGTCGCGGCGGCAATCGACGCACGCGGGACGGAACAGACCGTCATCCTGCGTGCCGTTACGCGGTGGGTATAGTCTGCGTGGATGGCAGAGTCACCGGAATAAGTACATCGCTTCTGCCATGATGGGATCGGCGGCAAGTTTTTTGTCTTTCGATTGCTCACCGTCTCGAATCCGGTGCTAGAGTAACACTAAGGAACGTGTGCGAACCACGGCGGTCGCGGTGTTGACTGAGCGTGCGTTCAGGCCGTTTTGGCGACGTCGCGGCGGAGTGCGGCGGCGAAAGCCCCCGGTTGTAACGGTTTTGCCGGAAGCCCGGAGCGTCGGCCGAACAAAGCAAAAAACGCGGCGCTTTTCAAAACCGTGACCTACCTTTGATTAGGAGTTAAGGCGAACCGGCATCGGAGGAACGATCGGCCCGTGGCGGGTGGCGGCTTGCCGGTACGGTCGACCCGGAAGAACAACGGTCAGGGGCGGCGTGGGACCAGGCATTTCAGGGCTGAAACTAGCAGGCAGCAGGACTTGAGAGCACCGATGGGCTTCCTGAAGAAATTCATCCGAAACGTTATGCGAGAGGGGGACGCGGCAACGGCCGCGGGTAGCTTCGAGAACCTCACCGAAGAGGAGCTGGAAGCCCATTTGCGGATCGCCCGGTACGGCAGCTTCGTGCTGACCGACGCCGTTCGCCCGTCTTACGATCTTCAGGTCGTGCCGTGCCAAGGGTTCCGGCACGACGTTTACCGGGACGAAGATAGTCGGACTTCCATTCCGGTCCTGATGGCCGCCGTTTCCAAGGAGCAACTATTCGAGGTCTTTCTCGAGATGCTCGATCCCATGGGCACCGAGGTCGATGTCGTGTTGGAGACGAGCCACCATCGCGATCGCCCCGGCCATAGCGACCTCTATCGCGAGCATATCGACTTGCCGGTGCTGAAGAGCACGCTTTGGGAGTTCGAGGATTTGCTATTGAACGACGGATGCACCGGAATCGCGGTCCTCAATCCCGACGTGCCGGTGGAGGTCCAGTTCGACGAACACAAACTGTTGATCGCCTACGGCTCCGACTTGCGTCCGTTCGAACGGATTCTGAAGACGCGCGGCATTCCCTGTGATGAACAGATACGATTCATCACGGAGGCCGAGCACGTTCACTCCTCTACCGATCAGTATGCTCGGAGATTCGAGGAGCTGAAGACCTGCTTGGGGATGGACGGCGGGTATTGCGACTGAATGGGCGCCACGGAACTCTCCGCCGCATCCCGCCGCGACGACGCGACTTGGAATCCCGGGGCGGCGTCTCAAGACATCGGGCCGGGAAAGAACGGGCGGCGGCAAGTGCTTCAGCCGCCGCGCGCGATTCCTTTCCATTCGGCTGGTGCGAGTTCCGCTTGCCGGTGCGGCCGAGTATCTACGGTTCGATCAGAACCGCCTCTTGATCGACATTCAGCAGAACCGGCTCGTCGAAGACGAGGTATTGACTGATTTGCCGCCCGAAACGCCGGGCCAACTCGAAGTATTCCTCGCTGAACTGCTTGATCCGTCGCGGCGATTGCTGCTGTTGTTCCGTGAGTGTGGAATCGATCCACCGGCCCTGCCGACGGTAGAACGTTCGGCTTCCGATTTGCCGCATGGTTTGTCCGGCGGCGGCTTGAGCCATCTCGCGGGCGGCGGGGGAAGAAGGGCCGGCTGATTGAGCCGGCGGACGTCCCATCCCTCCGCCGAAGCCGCCCAACCCTCCCATGCCGCCATACCCGGCGGGAGCCGAGGCTTCCGGCAACGCGAAAGCATAGGAACCGGCGGCCAAGTCGAAACGGTCCATTTGCTGAAGGGCATTCTTCGCCCTCCGTTGCGCGAAACCGGCGGCACCCTCCGTCGTTTCCAGGTCACGAAGTCGTTCCGCCGCGCGGCGCGTATTGGCGGCCGAATCGTGGAGCGGGACGTTTTCGTCCGCAAGGAACGAGGTGTACGGCGTGACGATGCCGTGTTTGAGAGCGAGTTGAGTGAGTTCCGCGATCAATTCGTCGTTCCGCCCGTGGAGGTCGATTTCGTCGAGCAGGTCGCCGACTCTGCGAATCGCCCAAACGCGCTCCACGAAGGCCGTCGATTCGTCGCCTGATCGGGCCGTGAATTCGACGGGAAAAACGAATCGCCGCTGTTCATCGCCGATCCGGCCGCGGAGCACGACCTTGGCCGCGCCGGAACGCCGATAGCGACCCGTCAACGCCAACTGCTCGCCGGCCGAGATGTCGAAGGGCGGCTTGGGTTGGAGTCGATAGACGGGCGGAGGGCCGCCCTCCCCGTTGAATTCCCAATCCAGTTCCACGTCGGTGAGAACCGGGGCCTCGATCCGCCGGTACAGCCGAGCGACATGATCCTCGATGGACTCGTCCGGCCGGACGTATGCCGTATAGCCGCGCCCGACCCGAGCCACGCGGTCCAGCAGACGGCTGTTAACATCGTAGCCGACGCCGAAGGTGTAGATGCGGGCTCGGACCTGGTTCGCCTTGCTCATGTTCTCCACGATCTGCATCTCGTTCGTAACGCCGGTCGTAGGGAGCCCGTCGGTCAGAAAGAGAAGATAGTTGGGGCGGCCGGCATCTTGTAGCTGCGACAGGGCCGTGCGCAGGGCCGCGTCGATGTTGGTACTCCCCCCCGCGATCAAACTTTCCGCGAAGGCCAACGCCTCTCTCCGAGTCGTGTCGTTGTAGCGCTGAAGTTCGGGCCGGAACAGCTCGACTTCGCTGTCGTACGCCACGATGTTGAACAGGTCGCCTTCGCGGAGGTTCTGAATCACGAACTTCATGGCTTCGCGAAGCTGTTCGATCTTCTTGCCGCTCATGCTGCCGGAGCGATCGGCCACGAAGACGACCGTCTTGGGGATGGGCTTGGTTTGTTCCGGGATGGCGGGAGATACCAGAAGGAGGAAGAAGCCGTCTTCTTCGTCGCGAGATTTGTAGCTCAACAGCGTGGCCGCCAAGGGGTCGCTCGATACGTCGTACATCAGGCGAAAGTCGGTCAACGGCACGATATCGCGGGCCGAATATTCCACGGTGAGGGATTTTCCGTCGAGACGCTTCACCTGGGCGTCATGGTTGGGGCAGTATACGTTCTTGATATCGTATTCGGCACGCAGGTTCAGCCTGATGGAGAGTTCGCGCAGAGGCTTGGATGTGTATTTCGCGGCGCTCAACGGAAAGATGAAGTCCACCATGGACTCCTGTTTTCGGCACAGTTGCGTGTAGTGGATCGACACGGTCCTTTTTTGCCCGGGCGGAATGGGAAAGACGCTCGTCTTGAACATGCCGGTCCCGATCCACTCTAACAGGGCCGGATCGCGGTTACGCCGCACGATTCGCTCGTATTCCCGCCGGGCTTCGTCCGCCTTCAGCAAGCGTGCGGGAATCTCCTTTCCGTCCACCATGAAGGTCATGCGATCCACGGCGCCGTCATACGGTAGAGGAAACACGAAGGAGGCTTCCAGCAGGCGGCTTCCCGTATTCAAAAAGGTTTGGGAAACCTCCACTTGGGCGACTTGACGGTCGATCCTCCCCTGTACCGAAATGGAGTCCACGCTGTAGCTGACGTCCGGGGGCGGAGGAGGGGGCGGAACCGGCGGTCGCGGCGGCGGGGGATAGGGCGGCCAAATGATGATCGGCCTGGGTAGCCGGACGTCCTCGTTCGATAGGATGAGGAATCCTTGTCCGCATGCCGTGGACACAGCGGCCAGCGCCGCGGCCATGAACAACGGCAACCCCCATCGGACGGCTCTCCATGTTCGTCTACGCATCGCTGTGCTACCTCCTTGAAAGGACGTTCGCGAAAGAAAGTTGACCGGGCCAAAGAATGATCGGATCGTGGCTCGTCCCACGAAACACGCACACGGCAATTTTCCTAGCCTGAGAGGCAGAGTCGGCTTCTTGGTTGCAACGGCCGCAAGCCCGCCTGGTGAAGATCGCGTTGGTGCCTGCGGCGTTCCCGGCCGTCGAGATCGCAAGTGCGTTGAACACCCGCGGCCGAGATCGGTGCGGACGACGGGGCGGAGCAGGAGTACGCGGAATCATGAGATGCAGCGGCGCCCGGTTCGTCCCTCCTCGGTAGTTTAGACGACGCAACAGCAAGCCGAGTTCCCCGAAGCGAAAGCACGCACGACGCGAAAGAAACCTTGGGGCGTGCGATTGGCGACCCCTTCGCCGACCACCTAGCGGCCCCTTCGGAGATTGAGACGGGACTCAAAAACGCCGCTTGCCGATTGACCTGCGGCCTGGGCTTCGTATGCTTGTTGTGGGGGAAGACATGGCACGCCCGTCGCCCCAAAACGCGGTGGAACGCTTCTCCCGCGAGGCTTGGGAGACCCATGCGGCGCGGGCGAAATCGGTTTTCCGTCACCGGAAGGTGTTCGGGGAATCGAACCGGTTGGTCAACTAGCGAGAAAGGAGGTGGGGGAACCGACCGGCGTTGGATTGCGATCAGAAACGGCTCATTGATGGTGCCCTGTGGTTCCAAACTTCTCACGTTTGTAAAGGAGAAGCCGATGGAGACGGCCAAACAAGTTTCCGTACGGTTGATCAATAAGCCGGGGCGACTGGCCCAACTCCTGGATGCCATGGCGAAGGCCAAGGTCGGCTACCGGGCGTTGGTGGTCATGGACTCGGGGGATCGCGGCACGGTGCGTTTCGTTCCCAAGGATGCCGATAAGGCCGCGGCCGTGTTGGCGAAGTTGAATCTACCGCACGAGTTGGCCGATGTCCTGCTGGTGGACGTGCCGAAGCAGCCGGGCGGCTTTCGCAAGATTTGCGAGCGGTTGGCCGAGCAGCGGCTGAACATCGATTACGCTTATCATTCTTTCGGCACGGAGATCGGCGCCAAAGGGGGCGGCGTCGCGGTGATCAAGGTGAACGATCTCGGCAAGGCCCAGCGGGCGCTCACGGCGAACGATACGGCCGGCAAGCAGAAAACATCGGTTCGCCGTCCGGTTTACGCCCGATGAGCATGGCGTCGTAGAACCGGGAAGCTGTTCCGGCACGATTGCTGCTTGTGGTGGGCGAACGCCCGGCGGGGGCCTCGTGCGGATGCGATCGGCCTGATTCTCGTACCCACCGCGCTTGGAATTGCCCTTGCTTCGGGTGGGCGATTGGGGGAAACTCCGCGCCGACAAGCCGGGCCGGATCGGGGAGTTCCGGTCCCAGCAAATCAGGAGCATGTCAAGCCACTAGCAGGACTGGGCGATCAGCGTGGCGGTGCGAGTGCTTTGCAAAGCTTTGGCTGTGTGCGCAATATGCGGGGGATGCACGCGCCCTTGGTTGGTCGACACGCCGCCGCAGATTCTCACCCCTTATTATCCGAACCCGGTCTTCGTGCAAGCCAGAGACCCCCTTATTTTGTGGGAGAACCTGGTCGATGTGGTGGACAATTACTTCGAGGTCGCCTCAGAGTCGCCGGTTCGCGATTTCGGCGGAGTGGTGACGGAGGGGAGGCTGGAGACCCGACCGAGGATCGCGGCCACCTGGTTGGAGCCTTGGCATCGGGATTCCGCGGATCGATACTCACGCCTGGAGGCGACGTTGCAGACCGTGCGCCGACGGGCAGAGATACGGGTTTCGCCACGCGACGGCGGATACTGGATCTCGGTGCAAGTCTTCAAAGAACTGGAGGACTTGGCGATGCCTTCGGGGGCTACGGCGTCCACGGCCACGTTCCGGAATGACGGTTCCTTGAACCGGGTGGAAAGCCCAATCGGCGAGATGCACGCTCATGCCGGCTGGATCCCCTTGGGCCGAGATACCGCCTTGGAGCAGCGAATCGTCGAAGGGATCGGCGGCCGCTTCGGCGCCGTCGTTCCGTTTCCGAATTCCAGCCCCATCCCCTCACAGACCGGGCAATAGCCGTCTTGGGGAGCTACGCAGCTGCTTTTTCCGCAACGTGTCCGGGGGCGGATCGGAACGGCTGTCGGGATTCCTTCCCAACAAGAGTCGCAAACGAGAGCGGATCACGTTCTACCGCGGGGTGAACGCGGCGTTTCCGGCGAGCCGATCGAACGGCTGAAGGGAGCGGCCGGCGTAGCGCGTCCGCCGGCTCGGCACTTGGGCATCTCGCTTGCCGATTCGGGGGCGGATTCTGTTACGGCGTTGTCACGGGGATGGGTCGGCAAGGGTTGCTTGGCTACGGGCAGGCGGATGGTAAAACACGTACCCTTGCCCAAGGCGCTTTCCACGCGTATGCGGCCGTGATGGGCCTCGATGATGTCGCGGCACGCCGAAAGGCCGAGACCGCTTCCACCCTTTCCGCTGGCGTCAGGACCTTTCTTGGTCGTGAAATAGGGATCGAATATCCGCGGGAGCACCTCGGGTGGGATCCCCGTCCCGTAATCGCGAACCTGCAAGTCCACGGTTTGAGATTCGGGATCGTGCTTCAAGCGAATCGTCAGCCGGCCTCCGCGCGGCATGGCCTGTCGGGCGTTGACCAAGAGGTTGAGCAACACCTGCTGGATCTGGTTGCCGTTGGCCATCACGGGCGGGACGGAGTCGGTCTGCACTTCCACTCGCACGTGATATTTGTTCATCTCCCGCTCCAAAAGCAGCAGGGTATCCATAAGCAGCGTACGAAGGTCGGTCGGCTCCATCTCGCCGGATCGATTCCTGGCTAATCCCAGGATCGTCTGGGTAATCTTGCTGCCGCGGTTGGCCGCGCTGATGATGGTCTCCAAGGCTTTTTCTCGCGTCGCGTCGTCCTTGTGGCGCAGTCCGTGGCGTGCCCAATTCAAGATGGTGGTGAGGACATTGTTGAATTCGTGCGTGGTGGTCCCCACCAATTCCCCTAGAGCCGTCATTCTTTCCGCGCGTTGAAGCCGCTCGTTCAAAATGCGGACTTGTTCTTCCAGACTCACTTCAGGCGTAGCGGGAGTTGTGTCTGCCACGGAGGATTCCTCGATGCTGGTCACGGATATCGGCGAAAGGCGCTGCGCTCGAAGTCGAAACCCGAACGAAGCGGGAAAGTGCTCGCAAGATCAATTCAGATTTGCTAAAACCCCGCTATTGTCAATCTTGTGGGGCAAGAAAAACCTCAATACCTTTCCCAGTTTGATTGGGCGAAAGGGCATTCTTCGCATGCACATGGTTCGGGTCTGACAATCGTATCGACGATTTTGCCTTCTGCTCTCAATCTGCGAATGCTACAATCAGCAAGATTTGTCCGCATGCCGCAAATCCCAATGGCGAACGGATTGGGCAAGATGGAGCAGGAGCTTAAGGATGGGTGCTGTGGATGCCGTGCGGGATCTGATCGAAATGGCGAGAAGAATGGGTTACGAAATCCGAGAGGAGTGGCTCGGCGGAGCCGGTTGCTCTGTTTGCGAGCTGCGAGGAAAAGCCGTCGTGTTTATTGATGCGGCATGCTCGGCTCAGGAGCAGTGGGAGCAATTACGCGAGGTCTTGGCCGGGCGCGAGGATCCCGCGCGGTCGCCCTGAAACGCAGCTCACGTATGCCGCGACGATCGACAATACCGTCGGCCTGGCGACAGGCACTTCCGGATGATTCTCGACTCGTTGCCGCGCCGGACAACGTCGCGCGAGCGTGACCGGACGGTATGCGGCGGATTCGCGGATTACCGGCGGGGATTCACCGATACAGTCGATGCATGGCGATATATGCCTCGACCGCACGGGGGACGCGGAAACGAATACTCTTCTCCGCCGCTACCCGAGCGCGAATCTCCGACGACGAAATGCCGATCGCGGGCATTTCCACCCGCAAGAAAGTCCGTCCCGACTGATCGTTGGGGAGGAGGGAAAGCAAACAGTCGGGTTGGGGTTCAGGGGCTCCCGGGCGGCAGACAGCAACCGGCGTGGCCAGACGGCAGATCTCTTGGGGTTCTCGCCAGTGGGGGAGGTCGTACCACATGTCGGCACCCATGATCAGGAAAAGCTCAGCCTCAGGCCACGACTCGTGGAACCAACGCACGGTGTCCACGGTGTAGCTCACCTCTTCACGGTCGATTTCGTAACGGCACGCGGCGAAGGCCTCTTCACCGAAGATCGCAAGCTCCAGCATGGCGAGGCGATCCACCGCCGGGGTCACCACGCTGTCGCGTTTGTGCGGCGGCTTGCCGGCGGGAACGAAAAAAACCTTGTCGAGAGGGATTTGCTCGCGGCAGCTTTCGGCCAACAGCAAGTGACCGCAATGAATCGGATCGAACGTTCCGCCGTAGATGCCGATGCGCATGGTGTTTTCGTCGCAACCTCGACCGGATGCCCCACCGCGGGTGACCCAGCCCGCCGTTCCAGCCGCGGAAAGGGATCCCAACCGCATCAGCCCGATCGGCGCGGCCGCCCGGCGAAATCCTCGACCGAACAGGGCAAGGGATGGAAATCCTGCCGCTCTTCACCTGGCACAATCGGACTCGGATGCCCAGAATGAGAGGGAAACGTCGGCGTCCCCAACCGTTCGCAAAGCTATTGTATCGCGTCGCAAAGATGGGGGAATGCCCCCGCTTATACACAGTCTGTGCGGAACAACAACGGCGAGGGTGTGAAGAAAGGCGGCGGCGGTGTTCAGCCCGCAGCCGGACCGGCTTGGCTTGACCGACTCCACCGCGATGACCGAATGAAGGAAAAACAGAGAACGCTCTTCGATGACTCTCCGCTCGAAACGCCCTGGGAAGACCAAGAGGAGCTTCCTGTGGCGGTGGTCGTGTTCGGGCAAGGGGCACCAGGCACTTTCCATTACCGGGTGCCGGAGGAGTTGATCGACGCCGTTCGCCCCGGGAAGCGGTTGGAGGTCCCTTTCGGTCGGGGGAACCGGCCGCGGATCGGTTACTGTGTGGAGGTGCTATGGCACGGCGTTTCCGGCGACCGCTTGAAGAGCGTGCGCCGCGTCTTGGACGAGCGTGCGTTGCTGTCGCCCACGATGCTGAGATTGACTGCGTGGATTGCGGATCGCTACCTCTGCGAGTGGGGGCAAGTTTTGGATGCCGTCGTGCCCGCGGGGGTGCGGCTGCAAGCCGGCTCGCGCTGGCGCATTTTCCTCCGCGCGGCGGTTACGGCGGCCGATCTCGAAACACTCAAGCTGACCGCCAAGCAGCGGAAGGTCTTGGAGATTCTGACCAAGGAAGATCGGGCTTGGGACCCGAGGGATTTGGCGGCGGCTTCGGGATGCAAGGAGGGCGTCCTGCAAAACCTCGTCCGTCGCGGTTGGATTCGCAAGGAGTCGGTTCGTGTTCGGGAGGGAAAAGCGGGGCGCGAGGCCTTTGCCCGGCAACCGCCGTTGGCGCTGACCGAGGAACAACGTACCGCCCGAGATGCCGTCCTGGAGGTGCTGCGCTCCGGGAAACACGGTACGGTGTTGATCCAAGGCGTCACCGGCAGCGGTAAGACGGAGGTTTACATTCAAGCCATCGAGGAAGTGGTTTCTTACGGCAGACAGGCTGTGGTGCTGGTGCCGGAAATCAGCCTTACTCCGCAAACCCTGCACCGCTTTCGGTCGCGTTTCGATCATGTGGCCGTTTTGCACAGCCACTTGACCGACGTGGAGCGGGCGCAGCAATGGGAGTGGATCGCTTCCGGCAACGTGCAAGTGATCGTCGGCGCGCGGAGCGCCGTCTTCGCCCCGACCCCGCACTTAGGGCTGATCGTTCTCGATGAGGAGCACGAGACGTCATTCAAGCAAGAAGAAACGCCGCGCTACCATGCGCGCGACGTCGCCCTGCAACGGGCCGTGCTGGAAAACGTGCCGTTGGTTCTTGGGTCGGCAACGCCCTCTTTGGAAAGTTGGTATGGAGCGCAGTCGGGCAGCTATCGGTTGGTCAAGCTCTCGCGCCGGATCGAGGATCGCCCCCTGCCGGCGGTACGCACGATCGACTTGCGCCGGCCGCCGGGCAAACGGGGAGACAAGGGGGCGATTACGCGGCGCTTGGATGCCGCCGTGCGGCAAACGTTGGCGCAAGGGGGGCAAGTGATCCTACTCTTGAATCGACGCGGCTTTGCGACGCACATCCAATGTGCCCGCTGCGGACACGTGGTGCGATGTCCGAATTGTGATGTCGCCCTGACCCATCACCGCTCGGAGGCCACGGCGATCTGTCACTACTGCGACTACCGCGTGCCGGCGCCGACTTGCTGCCCGGAATGCCGATTCGAGGGTATGCACTTCAGCGGGCTGGGGACGGAGCGGTTGGAGGCGGAGATTCGCGCGCGATATCCGGGCGTGGCTTGCCTCCGCATGGACGCCGATACGATGCGTAGTCGCGGGGCACACGAACGGGCGCTGGAGGCGTTTCGTCGCGGCGATATTCGCATCCTGTTGGGAACGCAGATGATCGCCAAAGGGTTGGATTTTCCCAACGTCACGCTGGTAGGGGTGATCAACGCCGACACGGCGCTTCACTTTCCCGATTTCCGCGCCGCGGAACGGACCTTCCAATTGGTTACGCAAGTGGCGGGACGCACGGGACGGGGGGATCAAGGCGGTGAAGTCTGGGTGCAGACATTCGATCCGGAGAATCCGGCCATCTTGGCGGCGGTGCGGCACGATTACGACCGGTTCGCGGCTTGGGAGCTTCCCAATCGGCGGGCGCTGCATTACCCGCCCTTCGCGGAAGTCATCAGGTTCGTCGTTCACGCCGCTCGGGAGGAGCCGGCGCGCGCGGCGGCCGAGACCCTCACGGAACGGATTCGTCAAGCCTGGGCGAACGCGGCGAGCGGGGAGGAATTGTTTCGGCTGCTCGGCCCGGCACCCGCACCGCTGGCCAAGCTGCGGGGAAAGTTTCGCTATCACTTTCAAATTCAGACCTCGGAGGGCGAGCGCCTCCGCGGAGTAGTCCGATCGGTTTTGAATGACATGAAGCTCCCGGAGGAAATTGGATGCACCGTCGATGTCGATCCGATTGATATGCTCTAGTCGCGTGTCGGTCGCTGGGACGGGCGGACGGTGGCCGGCTGCCGAGGGTTCCAGCCGAGGCCGGGAACGGCTTTTCGCCATGGGTGGAGGCGGCGTATCATAGAAAGGCTTGGGCGTGCATCGCCCGGCCGTTCCCGGGGGCCGGCAGCAAGGTCGGGGACGCTTGGGGGAATCGGTCATACCGCGGGACGAGACGAGTCGCGTGGATTGGATGCGATGGCAAGATTGGCAAGGAATTAAGGGGTCGGCGAGATCATGAGTCGCCGCCTGGATCGCGCCCTCATCGAAACCAGCTTGGAGGTCAAGTGCCTTGCGCTCTTCGGCCTGTTTCTCGTCTTGGTCATCGCCGTCAGTGTGTTGCTGTACTGGCGTGTCACGGGAGAAGTCGTGACCCGGCAAAATCCCGACACGGCTCGCCTGTTGGTCGATCAGGTGATGCTGACCACGCATTATCGAGCGATGGAGCCGCGGAAGGACTTCGTGGAATACCTGACGGGCGTGATTCGGAATCGGGAATTGCAGGGTTATCGGTGGCGTTTCGTCCGCCCGCCGGAGCGGCGGTTTCAGGAAACGGCGGAAGGGGGGCCGCCCCAGGACGCCTTGGAATCGGAACTGTTGCAGCGGTTCGCTCGCATGACGGAGGAAGAACGCGGCCGAGAGGATGCGATGCTGTTTGCCGAGCGTTTGGTGGCCGGCGGACGGGAATATCAATACTATCAACCGATTTGGGCCGAGCGGTCCTGCGTGGACTGTCACCGCCTGCTGGAGGGCGAGGGATATACGCCGGGATCGACGGGAACCGCCTCGGCGCCCATCCGCGAGGGCGACTTGATGGCGGTGCTGCAAGTCACGATCCCCAACGGCCCGACTCAGGCCGCCGTGATGAAGTACTGGAGCATGCTGCTGGCCGTGGCGATCATCACCGCGTTCCTGGCCATGATCGCCTTCTATGTGACGATCCGCTACGTCATCGTGCGGCCGTTGCGGCATCTCAGAGCGGTTAGCGAGGCCATTACCGAGGGCAATACGGCGCTCCGGGCGAGAATCCATACGCGCGACGAGTTCGAACTGCTGGCCAACGCCTACAACCGAATGTTGAGCCACCTGGTGGCGGTGCAGGACCAGCTCCGCGATCTGAACGCCGAGTTGGATGCCAAACTGGATGAGGTCGCTCAGCTCAACATGCAACTTTACGAAATGAACCGCGTGAAGAGCGACTTCATGGCCACCATGAGCCATGAGTTGCGCACGCCGCTGAACAGTATCCTGGGTTTCAGCGAGGTGCTCAGCTCCATCCAGTCCTTGGATGAGAAACAACGGCGATACGTGCAAAACATCCAAAAATCGGGCCGGATGCTGCTGGAAATGATCAACAATATCTTGGATTTGGCCAAGATGGAGGCGGGAAGGATGGAGGTCCGCCCCACCGAGTTCGCGATCGATCAGGTCGTGCATTCGCAATGCGACATGGCCAGGCCCCTGACGGAAAAGAAGAACATCGACCTCAGCGTGGATATCGAGCCGAATCTGCCGCCGATGTTTCAAGATCAAAACCGCGTCGCCCAGATTCTCAACAACCTGCTTTCCAATGCGATCAAGTTCACTCCGGAAGGCGGGTCCATCCGCATTTCGGTGTATCCGGACCAGCAGGGTTGCATGGTCATGCGAGTCGCCGACACGGGCGTCGGGATCGCCGAGGAGGATCGCCAGATTATCTTCGAGAAGTTCCGCCAAGGGCGAACCGCCATGCCGGACGGCGATCCCTTGAAACGCGAGTATCCCGGCTCCGGTTTGGGGTTGTCGATCGTGAAGGAACTGTGCCGATTGCTGGGCGGGGAAGTCAGCGTGCAGAGCGAATTGGGACGGGGAAGCGTGTTCACCGTCCGACTGCCATGGCGCTTGGAGATCAGCCGCCTGGAGGATCGGCCGGTCGGAGAAGAGCTTTCCGACTTTTCGCGGATGCGTTTCGACCGCGATCGTCCCACGACCTCGGATTCCGCGGCGTTG
>FWPV01009701.1_pt1 | contig 15142 bp, 17 predicted proteins | sample 2228371 | NCBI WGS metagenome assembly FWPV01 (sample SAMEA103939776, study PRJEB20133) | metagenome
ATCGGAGCGATTGACATCCGGCGGACGCACCTCAATGCCAAGCCGTCGGCACTCGGCGATCAGTTGCGCAACTTTATCCAGGTTGCCTCGCTCGACAGAAAGCAAGGCCGCCATATATTCGACAGGATAATGAGCCTTGAGATACGCGGTTTGCACGGTGACGACCGCGTAGGATGCGGCATGGGCCTTGTTAAAGCCATAATCCGCGAACATCTCGATATCCGCAAAGATCGCTTCGGCCGCCTCTTTCGGAATGCCGCGCGCCACCGCCCCCACGACGAATTTGGCGTGTTGCTCCTCAAGGTCTTTGCGCTTCTTCTTGCCGACGGCACGACGCATCAGATCCGCCTCGGAGGGCGTATAGCCGGCCAACTCCGAAGCGATCTGTATAATCTGCTCCTGGTAAACGATAATGCCATACGTTTCGGCCAGGATCGGTTCCAAAGCCGGATGGCGATACGAGACCTCTTCGCGTCCAAACTTGCGGTTGATGTAGTTGGGGATAAATTGCAGCGGCCCGGGACGGTAAAGGGCCAGGATGGCGATAATATCTCTCAGCTCATTCGGCTGCATCTCGCGCAGAACGCGACGCATGCCGGCGCTTTCAACCTGAAAAATCCCCGTCACCTCGCCCGATGACAGCAGCGCATAAGTGTCCGGATCGTCCAAAGGAATGATGTTCTGCGTAAGCTTGATCCCCCGCGTGCGCTCAATCCACCGGAAGGCCCGATCCAGGATCGTCAAGGTCGAAAGCCCCAACACATCGAGCTTCAGCAGCCCGACGGCCTCGACATCTTCCATCGAAAATTGGGATACGACGCCCTCTCCTTTAGGCGCGTGCTGTAGGGGCGTGTAGGCCACCAAAGGCTTGTCGGCGATCAACACGCCCGCGGCGTGCGTCGAGAAATGGCGGCTGACTCCCTGCAAAGCCAGCGAATAGTCAATCAACTTTTTGACGTATGGCTTGGTTTCATACAATTGCTTCAGCTCGGGGACCGTGTCCAGGCCATCTTGGATCGTTTTCTTGGGGCCAAAAGGCACGAGCTTGGCAATATAATCCACCTCGGAAAGCGGGATGCCCAACGCACGGCCCACATCGCGGATGGCCCCTCGCGCGGCCATCGTGCCAAAGGTTGCGATCTGGGCGGTCTTGTCTGCGCCGTAACGTTGCGTCAGATAATCAATCACCTCTTGGCGCCGATCGTCGGGAAAGTCCAAGTCAATATCGGGCATCGTAACGCGGCCGGGGTTCAGAAATCGCTCAAAGATCAAGCCCAAGCTTAAAGGCTCCAGGTCGGTGATATTCAATACGTACGAGACGATGCTGCTCGCCGCCGAGCCGCGCCCCGGCCCCACCAACATCTTGGCCTCTTTCTTGGCCCAATTCACCAGGTCCGCGCAGATCAGGAAATAGTCATCAAAGCCCATCTCATGGATCAGTTTGATCTCATGTTCAAGGCGCGCCCGAATCTCCGGCGTAATCGTTTGATAGCGACGGTGCAAGCCCTCTTCACACAATTTGCGCAGATACTCTTGGGCGGTATAAGGCACGGGTACATCGAAACGGGGCAGCCGATACCCTTTATAGTTCAGGTCAACATTGCACCGCTCCGCGATAAGGCATGTGTTTTCCAGCGCCTCGCGGTATTCAGGCATGAGGGCCTGCATCTCCTCGGGCGTCGTCAAATAGTAATCGTCGCTGCCCATCCGGCCGCATACGATTCGTATCGTATAAAGTGGTGTTCGTCTGAATCGCCAGGAGCAGCTCATGTGAGGATGCATCTTGGCGTTGCACGTAATGCACATCGTTCGTAGCAACGCAGCGCAAGCCGAATTCTTTCGCCAACGCCACCAGTTGTGGATTGACCCGCTGTAGTTCGGGGATGCCCTCATGTTTCTGGAGTTCGAGAAAATAGTGATCGGGGCCGAAAACTTCCTTAAACCACCCCACAACCTGCCGAGCTTTTTCGATTTGTCCCTCGGCCAAGAGCGAGGGCACTTCGCCGGAGATACAAGCACTGAGACAAATCAGCCCTTCGGCGTGCTTTGCGAGGAGCTCCTTGTCAATGCGGGGGCGGTAGTAGAAACCCTCGAGGTTGGCCACCGTTACCAATTTGATCAGGTTCTCATAGCCAACCGCATTTTCGGCCAAGAGAATTAGGTGATAGGCTTTGCTATCCAGCTGCGATTCTTTTTGAGATAGCTGTCGAGGAGCTTGGTAGACCTCGCAACCGTAAATCGGCTTGATGCCCGCTTGCGAGGCGGCGCGGTGGAATTTGATCATGCCGTACATCTGGCCATGATCTGTTAAGGCCAAAGCTTGCATGCCCGCCTCGCGCGCGCGTTGGCATAGATCCGGCAGACGCGCCAGGCCATCCAGCAGAGAATACTCGCTATGCACATGCAGATGAACAAACGAGCTCACTTGTGGCCTCCGAGTTGGCTTGCAGCACTGCTCTATTCTACCACAAGCATGCGGCGCACAAAAGTCATTGGGCCATGTTATAGCCCAACGCCGCTGATGCCCGCGCCGCAATAACTGCAAATGCCCCCTTGCGCTTTGTGGCTCGAGATGCGGAATCCCACGCGCTCGATCACCACCTGATGACAGCTCGGGCAGATCGTATCCTCGCCGCCTGCCCCAGGCACGTTGCCTTCATACACATAGCGCAACCCTGCCTCGAGACCAATCTGATAAGCCCGATGAAGCGTGCTCACCGGCGTGACGGGGCGATCGGTCAGCCGATAAGTGGGGTGAAAGCGGCTGACGTGCCAGGGCACGTCGGAGCCGAGCTCGGTCGCGATAAAGCGGGCGATGTCGCGCAACTCGCCCTCGGAATCGTTCAGCCCCGGGATCACGAGCGTGGTCACTTCGACCCACACGCGGCGCTTGCGCATCATGATCAGGCTATCGAGCACGGGCTGTAGCCTGGCACCACATTGCTGACGGTAAAACTCGTCGCGAAAGGCTTTGAGATCAACGTTGGCGGCGTCCATCAACGGCGGCTCGGCGGGGCTGGTGACCATTTCCAGCATTTCGGGGGTCATATATCCATTGGTGACATAGACGTTGGCGATGCCCGCTTGATGCGCCAGCCTGGCGACGTCGAGCGTATACTCGAAAAAGACGGTCGGCTCGGTGTAGGTATACGAAATGCTTGGACACTGATAACGCTGGGCCGCGGCAACCACGGTTTCCGGGGCTACCGTATGCCCTTCGATGCGGTCTCGATCCCTTGGCATTTGAGAGATATCCGCGTTCTGGCAAAAGAGACAGCGAAAGTTGCATCCTACCGTGGCGATGGAAAGCGACACGCTGCCCGGATAAAAGTGGAACAGGGGCTTTTTTTCGATGGGGTCGATGGCTTGGGAGATTAATCTGCCATATACAAGCGAGTACAGCGTACCGGCGCGGTTCTCGCGCACATGACAAACGCCCTTTTTACCCTCCGCAATGCGGCAACGATGGGCACATAAATGACAACGGACCGCCAAATCCTCGAGCTTCTCGTAGAGCAAAGCCTCCTTCATAGCTCTCCCTCCATATACGCGAGAGGGCGAGGGGGCAGGTCTAACGGGGTTTGGGGATTACACAAATGAATCGCAACACAGCCTGGCCCGTGTTGGCAAATTGATGAATCTCGTTGGGCGCGATATAAATGCAATCCCCCGGACCGATGGCCGTCTGACCCGCAACGTCGTGTACGACGCCCTCACCTTCTAGAACAAAGACCTCGTGTTCCCAGCCGTGTTGGTGGTGCTCGGTAGCCGCGCCCGGCTGAACATCAATAACCCGCATGGCGAAATTGGGCGCATCTACGTTCTTGGCCAGAACCCAACGCAACGAAACGCCGGGCATCCCTTCCATGGATTGCTCAGGCACCGACGTGAAATGAAACTTGTGCACAATACACCCCTCCGATTGGATTTGGGCTGATTTATGCTCGTATTAAGCTGCGCAACACGGCCAGATTTTCTACATCTTCGTGGAGATCGGCCGATTTGGGCGTCTCCAAGAGCATGGGCACACGCTGCAAAAGGCGGTCGTTCAGCAGCATGGCAAAAGTCTCCAGACCCACAAACCCCTTGCCGATATGCTCGTGACGATCCACGCGGCTGCCACGATCTTTGAGCGCGTCGTTGAGGTGAATGGCGCGCAAACGCTGCAAACCGATCACCTCGTCGAACTCTTGCCACATAGCGGCGTAGCTCTCCGGTTGGCGGAATTCGTATCCCGCCGCCAATGCGTGACAGGTATCAAAACAAGCACCCAAGCGTGCGCTAGGCTCGGCGTGTCTAAGCAGCCAGGCCAATTGCTCAAACTTGTACCCCAATACCGAACCTTGTCCCGCGGTGGTCTCAAGTAGGATGATCACACCCGTGTCTGCCGTAGCTGCCTGGGCGGCAGTAAGCCCCTCCGCAATGCGCGCCAGGCCGGCCTCCTCGCCTGCGCCCATGTGCGCTCCGGGGTGCAGGACATAATCCATAACACCTAATTGCTGACAGCGTTTTATCTCGTCAATCAGGGCTTCCACCGATTTTTGCCACAAGTCACCATCTGGGGAACCGAGGTTGATTAAATACGAACTGTGAGCGACGATCGGCTCAATTCGCGTCGCCGCGCGGGCCTCGGCGAACGCCTTAATCTCCTCCGGTTTGTAGGGCTTGGCGGTCCAACGGTTGGCGTTGCGCGTAAACATCTGAATCGCATCGCAACCGATGGAACGTCCGGCGATCAGGGCGTTGGCCGGGCCACCCGCGATGGACATGTGCGCTCCCAAAAGTGGCTTGCTGACCATTTCATCCCTTCTGTTCTGGTTCGTGCTCGTCGGATGAGTTTCGACGTGAGTCCCCCACGTCGCAGGCAGCTGACATTCAAGTTCTCACGCCCAACTTGGGCAGAATCCACAAGTTCAATACAAGCCAAAAAACAAAAATCGCTATCGGCAACCAAGTACGCAACGGAACGCCTAAAATGGTCATCAACACTCGCTTTCGTTATTCTGTCATGCGCGCTAACAGTCTGACAACATCATGAATCGTTTGATCTGGCCGGTTCTTGGCCTCGCCCTCGCGCAGACATTCCATGGCATAATGCTTCATCAGCTCCACGCTCACCTGGCGTGTGGCGGCCCGCACCGATGCGAGTTGGTCCAAGATTTCTCGGCAATCGCGCTCCTCCGCAAACATGCGCTGGATGCCCTGCACTTGCCCCTCGATTTTGCGCAATCTCCCGATCAATTCCCGATGTACTTCCGGCGGCAACATCGCTTTTCCTCATGAACGCTAACTAAACGGCTCATAACACGGTTCAGGGAGCTAACTAGCCCCTCCTAATGCCTCAACCCGAGGGGGCACAGGAAGACGATGACGCGTTCGCTCGGCTATCAGCGCCCGCCATACCGAATAGCGAGATGCTTTTCTGGCAATTCTTGCTATGGCATTTAGGACATTCCACCTGCACCGTATTCGACATCGAACGCACAAACTTGTCAAACGTCGTGCCACATTCCTGACAACGATACTCATAAATCGGCATAGATCACCTCATAGATCGTAAGACTCAATCTTCGAGCTGCGCCACGGTTTTCAGCACGCTCTCCTTTTTGATGCGCCCTACGTGCCATTCGCGAGGCTGCCCATGGCCGTCGAATATAATCAGCGTGGGCACCCCGCGTACCCCATAGCGCGCGGCCAGTTGCCTGCCGGCTGTCGAAAGCACGTCCACCCGCAGCACCCTTGCGCGTCCGGACAATTCCTTTTCGATCCCGTCCACGACGGGCTTGGCCAAAAGGCAAGCGCTTCAAAAGTTGCTATAAAACGCGACGACGGTGGGCCGGCCTTGCAAGTCGGCGATAAATTCGTCGGCAGAGGCAATCTGGCTCGGGCTATTCCGCAATAGCACATAGCCCACAGCCAGAACCCCGATAACCAGCAACGTCAGCCAGTTTTCTCGAATTAGGCCGATTAGTTTGCTCATTTGCCTTTGGCTGCTGCCAAGACGGCCTCGATCTTTTTCTTGATCACAGGCTCGGGCGCAAACCCCACCATGCGATCGGCCTCTTGGCCTTTGACGTAAAAGATCAATGTGGGGATGCCACGGATGCCCAAGTTGGCCGGCGTGTTCATGTTTTCATCCGTGTTCATCTTGGCCACCAGCAGCTTGCCGGCGTATTCTTTGGCGAGCTTTTCGACGATAGGAGCCACCATGCGGCACGGCGCGCACCAGGGGGCCCAAAAGTCCACCAGCACGGGCAGTTCGGCCTCCAAGACATCCTTCTGATAGCTGGCATCTGTCACGTGTTTGATCTCGTCGCTCATTAATATCCCCTCCGGATGTGATAAATTATGTGGCACAACCCCAAACTAGGGTATTGTGTTGCCAACCGCTATGGCCCCCCAAGGGCAGGCCAACACACAGCGCCGACAACCGAAACATCGGCTCGCGTCCACCCAAGGCAGCTCGCCGGGCTCGACGATGATGATGGCCTTTGTCTCACAGGCATCGCGCGCGGTGCACTTTTTGCATACTCGGCACAATTGTGGCGAGACATGCGGTATCGCTGTAGCGGCGATTTGCTTGTTGATGAGTTGCACGGGCGGCCAACCTCAAAACTTACGATCAATAGGGTACCCCCCTAGGGTATTTATATTATAGCATGGACGACCGGCGTTGTCAAATAGGATTGGCGGCGCTTGTCTGACACCTGCCCCTGTGTTATACTCCTTGCACTGTATAAGCCATGGTTAAGCCTTGCGTTTGGAGAACGCGCTCATGAGCATTGTTCAGATTCTCTATAAATTGCAGGCTACAGATCAAGAGTGGGACGAAAAAGTCCGCTTATATCAAGCTTTGAAACAGCAGCTTGCCGGTAACGCCGAGCTGGAGGCCCAACGCGAAGAGCAACAACAACGCGCCAAGGAACTGAGCCAAGTGCGGGGCGCGCTGCGAGATGCCGAGCTGGAGCTTGCCGGCCTGCAACAAAGGTCTCGCGAAATCGAGAACGACCTTTATGGTGGGCGGGTGCGGTCGCCGAAAGAGCTAGAGGGGCTACGCCAGGATAGCGAACATTTACGCAAACGCCTCTCGGCACTTGAGGATCATGTGCTGATGCTCATGACCAAGGTGGATGACCTCGAAATGGCCAAACGACAGGGCGAGGAAAAGCTCAATGCCCTTGAGGCCCGATGGTCCAAAGAGCGGCCTGCATTGATAGAGCAACAGAAGGCGCTTTATGCCCGCCTGCAGGAGCTTCAGAATGCTCGCGAGCAACTGCGTGGCTCGTTGGGGCGTGCGGAATTGGCGCTATATGACCAATTGCGTGCCAAAAAGGCGGGGATAGCTCTAGCGCCCGTGAAAAATGCCGTTTGCCAGATTTGTCGGGTTGCTGTGCCCTCTTTGAAGGTGCAAATTGCCACGGCGGGTGATGCTGTGGTCACCTGTGAAGGCTGTGGGCGTATCCTTTATGTGGGTTAGCTGCACGCGCCTCAGAGAAACGAGTCCACCCGATGGAGAAATTGACGTTTGAGCAATCCTTACGTTGCCGACCGCCCGTTAACCGACCAAGATCTATTCTATGGCCGCGATGAGTATTTTCAACGCCTCGTGGCCTGGCTTCATGCCGGACAGCGATTCTTCCTCCTTTACGGCAAGCGTTATGCGGGAAAAACGTCCTTCCTCAATCATCTCCCTTTGCGGCTCAGCGCGCACTATGCCGTCCGGCACGTTGACCCAACGCCGTTTATAGACAAAGATTTTGACCCTCTATGGGTCATCATGCTCTGCCTTGCCATCGCCTTGGAGCAGCCCAAGCCTGATCCGGTGGCCTACCGGTCTCAAGGCGAGGCCTATTTAAACGAGTACTCGCGATCTTTATCGTTGCCCACCGATGAGAACGTTCATTTGATCTGCATCGACGCCTTGCCGCTGGCTATCCTGCCGATAGCCGAGGAATGGCGAGCTGTATTTGATACGGTACGGGCGGGAATCCAAAGCATCGAGAGGTTGGCTGTTCTGCTAGCTATCGAGGGGCATCCTGCGGAGCTGGAATTGGAAGCTTCACATGCCGATGTCCAGATCGTTTTGGGGCCTTTGCAGCCTTCAGAGACCGAAGAAGCGTTAATGCTACCTGCGCGAGGCGTCCTGGCCTATGATTATGAGGCCGTCCGCAGGATTCATCGTCTCACGGGAGGGCAACCCGCTTTCGTGCAGCTTTTCGGCCGCATTCTGTTCGATCGTCGCGTGCGCGCGGGCTGGGTTGGACTGCCCGAGATAGATCACGCCATTGACCAAGTGGTGGCGTTCGGGAAACTCCAATTTGAGGCCGTCTGGGAAGCCAGCACGCCCCGAGATCGTATTGTGCTTTGCGCTTTTGCCGAGATGATAGGATCGCACGGCATTGGCTCCGCCCAAAATGTAGCTTCCTACCTGGCGCGTTTGGGCGTGCAGATGCCTTTGCGCGAAATCGAGGACGCGCTTGCTGCGCTGGCGCGCGCCCAAGTTTTTGAGCGACTGGGCGGGGGCACGTTTCGATTCAGTAGCGAACTTTTGCGCTATTGGTTGAAACAGAATCGCAGCACCCTCGATGCCGCGCGCCAGGCGCGCCGATATCGCCGTATCCGCGTTCGGCCCATGTCACCGTTGCGCAATCGCCGCATTGATTGGATCGGCCTGCTCCTCTGGGTAGTGGCGGGGCTGCTTGCTGTGGGGATCAGCTTTGTATGGGGCTCGCGCCAAAAGGGGATCGTATGGACCATAGAGCCTACTCCCATTCCCTGGCGCACTTTGCCGGCAACCGAACTTGCCCCTACAGTTATACCTCCCACGCCCGACACGGGTGTGGCCCCAGGGCGCATCGTCTACATGGCCCGCGAAAGGCAGGATGCCAAGTGGCAAATCTTTGTCATGCGCAGCGATGGCGCCGATCCCGTGCGCTTGACAAACGACACCAGCGATAATACCTCCCCCATGTTATCTCCGGATGGGCGACGCATTGTCTTTGTCTCGGACCGCGATGGCAACCGCGAAATCTATGTCATGAACGCCGACGGCAACGAGCCTATCAACCTGACGCGAAACCCGGCGGAGGATTGGACACCTGCCTGGTCACCGGATGGCAAGCGCATCGCGTTCGCCTCCTTTCGTGATCGGAATTGGGAGATTTATGTGATGAATGCTGATGGATCCAAACCCGAGAGGCTGACCAATAACAACGCGATTGATTACGGGCCGAGCTGGTCTCCCGATGGACGGCATATTGCTTTCACGTCAAGTCGCGACGGCAATCTGGAAATTTACATCATGGATGCGGACGGTAAGAATCAAAGGCGCTTTACGCAACACGAGGCCACCGACCAATCTCCAACATGGTCACCAGATGGACAGCAGATCTTTTGGGAGAGCTATCGCGATAACAATATGGAGATCTATGTCGCCAATGTGGATGGTTCGGGCTTGCAGAATGTAACACGCGACCCTCAGGCCGATGATCATGGAGTCACGTGTTCCCCCTGGGGGCGACGCATCGCCTTCTTCTCCAACCGCGACGGTGGATGGGACATCTTTACGTTGGATCTGGAGACAGGCCAACGCACCAACATCACTATGAGTGCCACGCAGGAGCAGGCTCCGCACTGGGGCCACTGATCACTACGAATGGAGTGAATTGGCCATGCCACAAGCTTATCGAGATTTTACAGAACTCGTCCTCCACGCCGCTAAAGATCGAGATTATCGGCTCAATATCGTAGATCGTAGGGCCGATGTTACCATCACGGCCGTGCATGGCGGTAGCATCGAACCGTTGACGAGCGAACTGGCCGTGGCAATCGCCGGCGACGAGTACAACCTGTACGACTTGCGCGGCCTGCGCACGTCGGGGTGTGAGCTTTTGCGCGTGCCCATTCAACGTTTTAGCGAGGCGCAGTTGCACGCCCTGATGCAGCGCTCTAGCGTCGCTCTGAGCATCCAGGGCATAGAGGGCGAAGAACCGGCCGTACATTTAGGAGGCAAGAACCGCTGGCTGAAGCGCATCCTGGCCGCGCGCCTGCAAGAAGCCGGGTTTCAGGTGCGTCCGCCCGCCGGGCCGGGCGCGGCCCACGACCCATCGCGTTTCTACAACCTTGCGGCAGAGGGCGGCGTCCAGGTAGAACTGACCAGCGCGATGCGCATGAATCTCGTGGATTGCGCGTTACACGATTTCCTCTGGGAGGATCACCAGCACTGGAACGATCGTTTTTGCGCGTTTGTCATCGCCGTACGCGGTGCCATTGAGCAATACAAAGCCGAGACCCGAGCCGATCTCGATGTCGCGCTCAAGCGCTTCGAGCAAACCACAAAATTTTTCAGGCTATCACACGATGATGCGTGCGAGTGCCACAAACATTAGACCATTGTGCCATGAAACATTGTGCTCCCAGAAAGCAGATAAAACCCGCCCGTGCCGTTCTGCGATATATTGCGGTTGCCTTGTTGACATGTTTCCTGCTGGCCTGGCCGAATATTGCGCTTGCCGAAGGGCCATATCTCCCCGATTTGGAGTATCGTGCAAAGCGTCCTAGAGCCTGGTTGACCGAAAAGGTCGGCGAGGTTGCCGCGCCGGCCGAGGTGCTGGAAAGCCTCCCTTCAGGCCCCGTTGATTTCAGCCATTACCCCTCTTATGTAGAGGTGCGCCAGTTTTGTGCCCAGTTGGCACGCGACTATCCTGACCTTGTATCGCTTTACACTGTGGGCAGGTCATGGCAAGGGAGAGATTTGATCATCCTACGCCTCGGCAACAAGACAAACGGCGATCCCGATTTGCGCCCGGCTCTCTATCTAGATGGCCAGCACCACGCCCGCGAAGCAATCTCCCAACAGGTTGCACTCTATTTTGCATGGTGGCTGCTGCACAACTTTGCCACAGACCCTGTGGTTGCGCACTTGCTCAATACGCGCACGATATATCTTTTCCCGGTGGTCAACCCCGACGGCAACGAGGTTTGGCTGATGACGGACTTGTGGCAACGTCGCACGGTGAACCCGACTTGCGACGATGATGGCGATGGCCGCGTAGACGAAGATGCACCCGACCGCGCAGGTTATGGCAGCCACCAGCGTTTCATTTATCGCTTTGATCCGGCATGGGTGGCAGAGCACGAGAACGACATCTTCGCGCCGGGGTGGGAATCCCATTTGCTCGCGTCCACATATCTCGGCCTATATGGCCCCGACGGTCAACTTCGGACGCAATATGACAACGACGGGGATGGACGTTTTAACGAAGACCCGTTGGGCGGCGTGGATGCCAACCGCAATTATGATCTGCATTGGGAGCTCGGCTCGCGCGATATGGCCTCGGAGACCTTTCGCGGGCCGCAGCCTTTCTCCGAGCTGGAGACGCGCGCCGTGCGTGATTTCGTATCGGATCATCCGAACATCGCCGTCGGCGTCAGTCTGCATTCGGGCACCGACATGATCCTTTATCCTTGGGCCTGGACTTCCGGGATGCGCTCGTTGGCTTATCCCGTGCTGGATGAGATTGCTTACAAGGGGAGTCAACTCACAACGCGCAACGGTTACAGAGGCAGTAGGTACGGCCAGGGAGGGGTCATTCTCTACCGAGCATCAGGCACGGCTGGCGACTGGTTGCATAGCCAAACCCTCTACAGTTGGACACCGGAGGTTTTTGGGGGTAGCGGCTATTTATTCGCCGAACGCATCGGTACCAGCAACGAGTACAACATCGGCATAGACCCGGCAGGCTTGTTTTGCCCTCCGGTCGAAGAAATCGTTCCGTTGGCAGACCGTTGGCGCTACTTTCTTTTGTATGTCCTGGCCGCGACGCCCAACGTGGGGTTTACAAACGTCATCACCGAAGGATCCGGACTCGCGATCGAAATTGCCAACGACGGCTACATCCCAGCGCATGTGACATGCTCCGCCGAGACGTCCATCGAAGTATTCCGCACGACCTGGCATGATGCGCGCGCGGGCCGTTACTGGGTTAATGTGCCCTACTCTATCACCGCGTCCTCTGAGGTCATGACCGTGACACTGACATCAGCGATCACGATAGGAGAGCAGACGCGCCCCCTCGAGCAGGAGCGCTTGCTGGTGCATATATCCACAGACGCGCAAGGCCAACGCACGATCCGGGTCGAAGGAACGCTTATGCCTTGGATAGATCTGGGCAGGGCGTGCGGGGATGGCGGTTGGGGGTTACAACAAAGCACATGCTATTTCCCGTATATGCTATCTGTACGCTAGTCCGTATATGGAGACCATTGTGCATCCTGAAACCGCGAGTAGCCGGGCTGATCCAGTCCGTTCCCGGTCCGATCGGATTCCCGAAATCGAATTGCTTAGGGGGTTCGCCATCCTCGGCGTGATCGCCATTCACACGATGGTGGGCAACACCGCAGGGTTTAGCGGATTGCGCTCCGTCACGCCGCTCATGGCGCTCACCGTCCTCATCGACCGCGTGGCGCATTTCGCCGTGCCCCTCTTCATCCTGCTATCGGGGGCCGTATTGGCAGCGAGGTATCACGCGGATTTCGGCCGAGTCGCATTTTACCGTCGTCGAGCGCTCTCGATCGTGCCACAATATCTGGTCTTCTCGGCGATCTACATCGGGCGCGACGCCCTTTTAGCCGGGAGGTTAGACCTATCTGCTGCCATATCAGGCTTGTTCACCGCAAGCAGCGCCTACCATATGTGGTTCGTCGGGCTGATCTTGCAGCTCTACGCACTGTATCCTTGGACCATTCGGGCCTATGCTGCGCTCTTGCGGGCACCCGAGCCATCGCGGGAAACGGTTACACCATCTCCACTCCGGTCATATGGCCGGATCGTGCTGGTTTTGGGCGGCGCCTTTTTGGCGCAAGCCTTTTGGAACGTCGCGGCTATATTCATCGAAGATATCGCGCCCTGGCCAGCCGTCGAAGCAGTCTTGCGCACGGTTTTCTTGGGATACCTCTTTTACTTTGTCCTGGGAATCCACCTAGGGCGCGACTGGGGCGCTCGCGTAGAAACACTGGCGCGTTTGAGCGGCAAAGGCCTAGCGTTTGGTTGTGGCGTGTTGAGTTTGTTGCTCGGCGCATTGTGGCTGCTCAGCCTGGGGCGCTATCACCGTTTTGCGGGGATATACATCTATCCGCTCTACTTCCTCGTGCCGAGCCTGTTTGAGCCGATGTTATACCTGGGCACCATCTTGCTGCTCCTTAAACTGGCGCGCGAAATGGTGCTGCGCCCAGGATGCTTGACGCGCGTGCTCGCGTCGCTAGGCCGCCGCTCCTTTGGTATCTACCTACTGCATGTGCTGGTGCGGGATGCGCTCGCCGAGGGATTACAGGTCGTAGGCATACGTGGCGATCAGTGGCTCTTCTATCCCATCGTGTTCAGCGGCACGATACTGATAACCTTTATCGCCATCTATGCACTCGGCCGTCTGCCCTGGAGCGATTTTATCATCGGGGCGGCGCGCCCGCGCTCAGTCAGGCGCGCCTAATATGAGAAGGTTGCGACCGTCACTTGGACTTGCTCAGGGCAGGCCCTAAGCGAGTCCAGTTCTCCTCCAGATAATCTGCATGAAAGATCTCCTCATCGCGCAGACGCTCGAGGACCTTGCGCAACTCGGGATTATCCGTTTTGGCGAGCGCCACCTCGTACTTGGCCTTGGCGGCGCGTTCGTCAATGATCATCATTTTGAAAAATTGTTCCCAATCCATGACATAACTCCCGATGAGATGATATGCTATGAGAAAGAGATCCCCAAAGCTCTCAAAATGGCCACAACAAGTGGCGCGATAACCAGCCCAGGCAACAAGTTGGCCACGCGAATGCGCTTTAGATCCAAGAGCAAAAGCCCGATGGCCAGGATCATCACACCGCCAGTGGCCGACATTTCGGCGATCATGACCTCTGCGAGCACTTGCTGGGCCAGGCCGGCCAAGAGCGTCAAGCTCCCCTGATAGATGAGAATCGTCAAGATAGAGAATAACACGCCGATGCCCAGTGATGAGGCAAAAGCCAAAGCCGCAAATCCATCCAACAAGGACTTGATCGCCAAAAGCGTATAGTCTCCCGTCAGGCCATCCTGGATCGAGCCCAAGATTGTCATCGGCCCGACGCAAAAGACCAAGCTTGCCGTTACAAAACCTTCGACAAAATGGGTCATCTGATGCACCGCAACGCGCTTTGCGACGCGCTCGCGCAGCCACTGGCCCGTGTGTTCCAAGCCCGCGTCAATGCCCCACCATTCACCCAGGATAGCCCCGATCAGGATGCTACCCATCACGATCAACACATTATGTGTCTTCAACGCGAGCTGAACGCCAACGACCAAGGTAACAAGCCCCAACCCATGTAGCACCGTCTCGCGTATACGCGCGGGCAGCCGGGAACCCAAGAGCGTGCCCAAGCTGCCCCCGATGAGAACCGTCGCAATATTAAGCCAAGTGCCAACCAATTTTCGCTTTTCCTAGCAAGATGTAGGCAAACGCCCGAGCCGCGGTCGGCTCACGTCTCAAAATTCGGGAACTCTTGCGCGTCAAAGTACCAAGTGCCGTTCGTGGTTAGGTATTCGTGCGTTTCGTGCAGGAAAGCATAGTGGGCATCCTCGGCTTTGGCCAAGTATGACCACATCTTCTTGACTTCAGGGTCCAAAGTCTGCTTGGTTTGTTGGTCGTATACCTGAAAGCCACGCCGCTCAAAGTTCATGGCCATCTCAAGAGCCTGCTCGTCCGTCGCGTTGGCGGGAATGAGTTGCTCAGCCGAGATTGCCTCAGGGAAAATGTCCGTCGGCTTGGCCGAAGCAGCCATCCTTTCGGCCTCTGCCGTGGAGATTATCTGCCCCGATTGTTTGGCATAGTACTCGCGCAGGATGTCGAGATGTTTGCCTTCTTCAGCAACCAAGCTTTCAAACACCCTCTTGCCGTCGTCGGAGGCGGTACGCTTGACGGCCTGCTCGTAAAAGCGCCGCCCCCAAAATTCAGTGTTCATGCCTTGCCTAAGCACTGCAAGAACTTGTTCGTTAGCCATTATTTTTCTCCTCGTTACGACCAATCCGATTGAATACTCAAGCTAGACCCACCCGCGACCCGCGACGATAGCGTCATAATTCGTCATCAGCAAGTTAAAGTGGGTCATCTCCGCAGAGGCCAA
>FWPV01010488.1_pt1 | contig 15142 bp, 15 predicted proteins | sample 2228371 | NCBI WGS metagenome assembly FWPV01 (sample SAMEA103939776, study PRJEB20133) | metagenome
TTGTATTGGATATAGAGAACAAGCTAGACAGCATGTTTTACTCAAAAATAGCATCGAGCCTACTCAAAAATAGCATTAAGCCTGCTGTTCATATAATTGTATTATCAGGTATTGTTGCATCTTTATGAACAACAACGATCCCATCTCTTATGCTATAGAAATCATCATCCAGATGTTTTATACCTTTTTCATTTGTTATTACCACATTACATCCGATCCTTGCATTCTTATCAATTATTGCATTCTTTATAATGCTTCCTCTTCCTATTCCGATTAAAGGTCTGTTTTCAGCACTACATCTATCTTTCACATCATCATAGTAATCTGCTCCCATTATTATGGAATTATAAATCTTTGAGCCCGAATTAACTATACTTCTGAGACCAATGACAGAATTTCTTATTTCTGCTTCAGTAATTATTGAACCTTCACATAGTATTGACGATTCAACAATACAGCTATTTATCTTTGATCCTGGCAGGTATCTCGGTCTAGAATAAATTCTAGCATTTTCATCATAAAAATCAAATGGTGGAACAAGTTGTAATAGCTCAAGGTTTGTTTCATAAAATGATCTAATTGTGCCGACATCCCTCCAATATCCATCAAAATAATGTGCATATACTCTCTTTGATTTTATTGATTTGGGTATGACATGTTTCCCAAAATCCATATCATTCCTATCTTCAAGAACTTCACTTAGAACATCCTTATTGAAAAGATAAATCCCCATAGAGGCAACATGCGACCTTCCCATTGGCTCTATACCATGCTGTTTAAGCGATTCTTCATAAATTTCAAGCGATGTCACTTCTTGAATATCTTTTGGTTTCTCTTTGAATTCAATTATTCGATCATCTCTATCTGTTTTAAGTATACCAAACTCTTTCACCTGATCTTTTTCAATAGGTAATACTGCAATAGTTATTTCAGCATCATTCTTAATATGCTCTTCAATCATTTTCCTATAATTCATCCTGTAAAGCTGATCACCAGATAATATAAGAACGTATTTGCAACGTGTTTCTTCGATCCTTCTTAGATTCTGTCGAACAGCATCAGCTGTTCCTTGATACCAATCCATATTTTCCTGGGTCTGTTGTGCAGCAAGGATCAAAACATATCCTTTTGAGAATGAATCAAATCTATAACTTTGAGTTATATGCCTATGAAGAGAAGTCGAATTAAATTGCGTTAATATAAGTATACGGTCTATATCTGCATGAAGGCAATTACTGATTGGAATATCAATGAGCCTGAATTTACCGGCAATTGGAACCGCTGGTTTAGCCCTTAGCTTGGTTAGTGGATAAAGCCTTTCACCACGACCGCCGCCAAGAATAACAGCAATAATATCTTGCATATCCACTTTGCTTCCCTCCTTTATTTTGATTATCTCTATATTTTTCTAACAATTAAGCTTTAAAATATTGTGAAAGATTAATTAATATTTCATTAATTGAAACTTATATATTTAGTAATTTTATTCCAAAGACTTTTTTATTATAGTGCCAGTAAAAAAAATAAAAATGCATTAATATTATTGCTGTCCATCCAGAAAACATCATAAATTTTCGTGATCTGGGCATTGCATCCCAGAGCATCTTCTTTTCTGAATCAATATATTTTTGCCATTGTTTAAGGTCTGGAAGTTTTATTCTGTATTTATCATTCACTTTACCAATAAAAGCAACGTCATCATTCTCTGTTCTTGATGGTTTTTTGCCTTCATACTCAACCCAGATATGCACCAAAGAAGCTTTAAAGCTATAAGGAATATTTTTTGCCCGTAGAATGCTTGCAAATACTATTGCTCTACTTTCACAATCACCTTTTTGCCTTTCTACGGCATCTCTTGCAGATGGAACATACCAGGGGACACCATAATTCTTCCAATCATATTCATATTTTATCATTTTCCTTACAAAAACTTCGATTTCACCAGGATCATCAGGAATATCAATGTTGATATAATCAACAATTGCAGGATCAACAGGGAGATCAGCATATCTAATAAAATTGCGAATAAATATAAAAGGATTTGGATAACAAACAACAAACGTCCAAATTAAAAGTATTACAATTGTTTTTAATATATTTTTTTTGCTATATTTTATCATTTAGTAAATGTAGTTTTTCTGGATAGTTTGAAGTGATCCCATCAATTCCCATGTCCGCAAGTTCTTTCATTTTTAATTCATCATCTACAGTCCATGCCCATACATTTACTCCGCGTTTATGGACTTCCTTGACAAGTGTGGGAGTTATCACAACATGGGGTAGGTTTAATGTGCTTGCTCCAACTTCTGCAGCCTGGTATACCAGTTCCTGTATGGTTGTTAACCTGATAATGGGAAGTGTCCCACTGACTAACAAGGCTCTAGGGATTTTGGGATTAATATCCATAGCATTTTTTACAACCTCCGGATGGAAAGATTGTATTAAGACTTCTCCTTCAGCTTGTGCTGATTCAATTTCACGTATTACTTTATCGGTTATATTATCAGGCTTTATCTCGATAACTGTTATTACTTTTCCTTTAGTTAATTCTAATAATTCTGCTAGAGTTGGTATGCGTTCACCAGAGAATACTTTATTGAACCACGATCCGGCGTCTGCCTTTTTTATTTCTTCCAGAACCATATCAGCAACAGCACCTTTTTTATCAGTTGTTCGATTTAATGTGCTGTCATGGATCACAACTACGTGACCATCTTTTGTCCCGTGGACATCACATTCAACACAATCAACGCCGATTTTAATTGCTTCTCTAAATGCTGAAAGAGTATTTTCTGGAGAATGCCCGCGTCCTGATGCACCGCGATGTGCAATAAATACTATATCTGACATCATAACTCCCCTTCTTTAAATTCATTAACACAATGATTTGAATCAAATATATAATTCATTATAACAAATATTGGTTTTTCTTAAAAGGGCTTTATTTTTCTGCAAAGGGCAATTCGGAAAGGTTAATATTAAGCTCCGTAGGAGCGAAATGTTTGTAGAGAATATAAAAGAACAATACCAAGCTCCGCTAGGAGCGACATGTTTGTAGAAAAAAATGAAAGAATAATATCAAGCTCCGCTAGGAGCGATACGTGAAAATCTTTTACCGTTCCATTAGCTTATTAACATTTCGCTCCTACAGAGCTTTGGAAATGTTGTGCATTTATTCTACCAACATTTTGTCCCTACGGGACTTAGAAACGGCTTTTTATTTGAAAAAAAGGAGTAGAAAAAAGCCTATAATTTGGAAAATTGAACAAATGTTAAGTTGTTCTTGTTCAAATTTGACCATAAAATGTAATCAAGAATCTATAAATAACACAAAATTTTAAGCTATTTTACTATACATATGTTAAACTTTCCGAATTACAGTAACCAGGCATAAATTTTACGTCCACGAACTCTAAACAACAACTCATACAGAACATAATAAAGGCAAAACACGGAGGCACAGAGACACGGAGATATTTAATCACGAATGTCACGAATTGAATCACGAATATCACGAATAAGACTAATTACACGAATAATTATTTTTATTCGTCTGCCTGGATTATTAACCACAAATAGCACAAGTGGCGTTGCACAACGAAAAAGTTACATATCGCATAATCGTTAAAAAATTCGTTTTATTCGTCTAATCCGTGATTTTTTATTCGTGTTCTTTGTGATTAATTTCTTCTCAGTGCCTCCGTGTCTCTCCCTGTTTATTTACTAGAAAACCTTACGACAATAAATCCGCTTGCTTTGCAGGAAAACCATTGCAGAACATAACCGATAAAAATTTACTAAAAATATGGTTAAGCAACTAAAGTTTATGACTGGGTTTACGATATCTGATAGAAAAATTGTCGAACTATTCGGTAAAATTGTCGAAGCATTCCATAAGGCTCTTATGTAATCAAAAAATTTGATATTATAAAAAGATGTTTCGACAAAAATGTCGAATAATATTAGTATAACAATTACATTGAATGTGTCTGTAAACTCTCAATTTTATTGAATTTTATTGGTATCAAAATTTCGATAATCATTTTGGCATGGTATATGCTTAAGTATATAGGCGTCAGAAAAAGTTAATTACAAATGTGAACTTAATTATAAAGAAGGAGAAAAAAAATGAAGGTATTATCAATTCTAACAGCAAGCTTAACTTTATTTTTTATATTTGGTCTTATGACAAGTTTTACCAATGTTGAAGCAAGAACCTTGGGAAAAGGAGGAAGCAACTTCGTTGATGCTGATGGTGATGGTATAAATGACAATGCACCTGACGCTGATGGAGATGGTGTTCCTAACGGAAAAGATCCAGACTATACAGGCGCCAAAGCAAGAAAAGGTGATAATTCAAAGGGCTTTGTTGATGCAAATGGCGATGGTATCAATGATAATGCATTGGATGATGACGGTGATGGTATTCCTAATGGAAAAGATCCAGATTACGTCAAACCAAACGATGGAACAGGTAAAAAGCGTGGCAATTTAGTAGCTCGTAGGTTCAAAATGAAGTTCATCGATGAAGATGGTGATGGCATTAATGATTTAGCTGCTGATTCAGATGGTGATGGAATACCAAATTGCCAGGACCCAGACTATGAGCCTGTAGGAAAGAGCAATATGCGTGGAAATCGTAACTTAAACCGCAATTCAGGTGATGAAAACGCAAAACTAGCTCCATCAAGAGATAGATTACGTGATGGTTCGTGTGGAACCTGTGATGGAACAGGTCTAAAAAAGACAAGAAGGCTTGGTAAATAAGCAAATATCGAAAGGTTTATGAATTGATTATTGGGTTCATAAACCTATTCTATTGACTTTTTGAAAGGAGATAGTTAAAATGAAAAAGAAATTGTTTGTATCTTTCGTAATTTTAGTTGTTATGATTATTTCAGCAACAATAGCTTTGTCGAATCCAGGATGGAGAAGAGCACAAATTCAATCCTGGGATAAGGATAAACTTGTAACTATTGAAGGAAAAATAAAAGATATTTATGGTCAATTAGCAATAATAGAATCAGGAAATACAGAATACTTAACGCGATTAGGACCTTACTGGTACTGGCAAGAGAAGGGATACAAAGTTGAGAAAGATAAGTATATAAAAGTAACTGGTATGGTCGTAGAAATAGATGGCAAGCAAAATGTTTTTCCACAAAAAGTCGTTATTGACGATAAAGAAATAATACTTTCAGATGAAAATGGCATTCCTGTTTGGGCTGGTCAAAGAGGTCATCATGGTAGGGGTAGGCAAGCTGGCTTTTATGGTTATAAAGGTGGTAGCAAAAGTCCGTATTGCTGGCGATGGAGAAATTCACAAGATAGTGTAAAATAACATAAAAAATCCATCTAGACTTCACCTTCCCCTTTTCCAGAATTGTTTGATTTTGTGGTAGGTGTTATTAATGAAACTTATAATCTTTGTTTTCATCGCTTTTTCTTTTATATCCAATAGTTTTTGTATGGAGCTTATCAATCACGGTAAAGTAAGTAAATCTCTGGAAGAAACTAAAAATTTGCAATTTTTAGGATGGCTGGACGAAAATAGAGATGGCATTAACGATAAGTTCCGTGATGTTAATGGTGATGGGATAAATGATATAACAAATGAAAGGTATCCTCATAAATTCCAGTTTATTGATAAAAATGGGGATGGCATCAATGATATATTTGTAGATTTTGACGGTGATGGAGTAAACGATCTAAACACAAACTTTATAGACAAAGATAAAGATAGTATAAATGACAACATTCTTGATCATAATAAAGATAGAATAAACGATATTACCGGATTGAAGTATAAAAAAGATGATGCCATGGGTTACAGATATGGCATTGTTGAGGAAGAAGCAAAAAGGATATACAAGAAATTCATCGATGAAAACAAAGATGGTATGCATGACCCGATAGCAAGGTCTAGATTTTTCGATGAAGATGGAGATGGGATAAATGACCGTTTCATAGATAAAGATGGAGACGGTATCTGTGATGGTAGGAACTTTGGACAACGAAAATATCAATATGGCAAAGATAATAAGGGGCAGGGAAGACAACAACGAAAAGGTCAGGGAGGAAAAGGAAAGTGAAACTATTCTTTATTTCTATCACTTTTCTTATTATAGCTAGCCTGGCATATGCTGAGTTTCCAGTATCAGTCAGCTTAAAAATGTACGAAACTTATGTGGATAATATATTTCAGACATCAGATTCAGATTCCGATTATGTAACACTCTTTTATTTTGATCTGGATTATACAATAAAGCCAAACACTATAATCACGTATAATTCCAACGCTAACCTTTTTTATAAATATACGGATTTACATAATCAAGCTCATTATCTAAGCCTTGAACATGAAAAAAATCTTTTGCAGAACAAATCAAGACTATATTTTGGTGCTGGATTAGGTCTGCATGATAATAGAGAACTATATTCCTTTTATGATCACCATATTGCGGGATCTTATATCGGTTTTAAGTATTATTTTACAGAAAGCAATTTGGGTCAGATGGAATACCAGATTGATCTGAAAAACTATCCAGAGTATTCCATGTATAACTCCATTGAAAATTATGGCTATTTACAGTTAAGTAAATCGTTTCAGACCAGTAGGACGACTATACAGACCAGGATAGATTTAGGAAGAAGAAATTATACGAATAGTATCGACAGCAAAAACTACATAAATAAGGTAACTGGATCAATAAAAATAGCACAATCACTTACTGATCTGACAGGTCTTCAACTAAAATACTCAGAGCATCGTGCATCATCTTTTCCTTTTGAAGATAGTCTTATTCAAGATTACTATACAAATGAATTTGAAGATGATTATAACTATTCTGGAAGAGAAATAAGCTTGACCTTAAAGCATATAGCGCTGTGGAACAGCATAATTAAAGCTTCTTTAATAAGGAAAAGCAAACTATTTAATGCTCTTAGCTTTGGAACGGATGGGCAAAAAAGAGAAGATAACAATACAGATATTTTGATAGAAATAGAAAAGGAATTTTCTGCTTTCAATGGTATGTCATTACATTTAGAGTTTCTTCACAGAAAAAATAATTCCAGTGATAAATACTATGACTCATCTACTAGCATGTTTTCTACAGGAATGAAGTTTATTTTTTGATAAAAAAGGACAGAAAGCAGTAATATAGATAATTTAGCCATAACTAACTGTATTCAAATTGCTTTTTTTCACATTTTATAATCCGCCAATTCCCATCCTTTTTGGACATTAAATATTTATGTCTTTTAACGATATCTTCTATCTTATTTCCTGTATAATCAATATCTTTATATATACATATAATAAGTGCTTTGTTACCGGGTAATGTATCATTAATAAGGCTTTCGTATTCCATAAATGCTTCCCAATCTGAATTATGCAACCATGAAAGCGTGCCAGCAGCTCTAAACCCTTTATAACCTTTGATAATTGCCTCTTTCGACTTATCAAAAGCCTTATTCAAAACTTTATTTATGTTAAATGAACCATCCGCCAGGTACCAATCTTTGTATGAAAACAGCTGTAATTGCTGTCTGTTAATATAATCGCTTAGATCGGGTACTTTTTTTGCTATTGCATCTTTAGCCTCTAGTTCTGATATATCAGATGTGACCCATACGCATAATTCATCTTCTTCCAGACCTTTTTCCATATATCCCGTGATGGTTTCGAGCATATCTGCTTTATTTTGATAAAGCTGTGCTATATGGCTTCCCCAACAAATTAGGTCTAAGGCATCAATTCCTGATTCTCTATATTCATCGATTTTACTTAATTCGGATTCAATTTTTTGTTTGAGAAAACCCGGCGCGGTCTGAATAGATAGCCGATTTTTTATCAGGTTTTTTATAGACCTTTGTGTGACTAATTCTTTTCTACAGGCTGGGCAAGACTTAAGATGGGTTTCAATTATTTTCTTTTTTTCTATATCTACTTCACCATCTAAGAATGAACATAAGCATTTGCTTATACTATCACACTCCATGTTTCTTGCTATCCTTATTTTTCTGATTAAATTGCAAGCTTTTTTTAAGAATCTTTAATCCTCTATTAAGTAAATATGCAACGCAATCTTCAGAGATACCTAGAATTTCAGCAATCTGTTTATAAGAAAAGCCTTCAATATTTGAAAGTATAACTGCAAATCGCAAATACTCAGGCAGAAATTCAACTGCAGTTGCAATATCATCAGATGTATTAATAACAATATTCTCAATATCATCAAAATCACATGAACAAAAAGCTTTGATCTTTTCTTTAGTATCTTCCTGGCTGTATTTAATCATATACATAGATTTAAATATTTTAAAAAGCCATATCCTGAACCCCAGGTCACCTTCTATTTCATCAAAAGCCTTATATGCGCGTATATACGTATCCTGGATTAAAGCTTGTGCTTTTTCCTCGCTCTTAGTCATTCTAAAAGCTGTATCATAAAGCGGATCAAGGCATTGAAGGGCTAGCTTCTCAAATTCCAGTTTTTTTGTTTCTAGATCAGCAGTGCAACACATAGCGGAGAATCTCCAGTTAAATCAATTCAGGATAGATTAACAATTTTACTTTCTTGTTAATTTTTATCCAAAAACAGGGAAACTTTATTTTAGGGGCAATACATAGAAAACTCAATGCTACTTTTGAGTAGTAGGCTCGATGCTATTTTTAAGTAAAACATGCTGTCTAGCTTGTTCCATCTATCCAATACAAGATGATTTAATTTTATGTGCTTCGCATATACATAAGAAACAAGCTGACTAGCTTGTTCCATCTATCCAATACAAGATGATTTAATTTTATGTGCTTCGCATATACATAAGAAACAAGCTGACTAGCTTGTTATTAACGCATAAAAATCACAAGCTGGACAGCTTATGTTACCTAATATGCATGCTCTATGTTATCTTGAGTAGGCTCGATGCTATTTTTGAGTAACATGCTGTAGGGGCAGGTTTTGTATGTTATTTGGCAACCTATTTTGTGCAAATTGGTTTTTATATTATATAAAACCTGGACATAAAAGACTAAACCTGCCCCTACTGTTAATTTGCACAAATACAAGAAAAATATATAGTATATGCGGAGCATATACATAAGAGAAACAAGCTGATTAGCCTTTAGGTTGGGGACAAAACCCAACAAGTAAAATGATGTAATATGAAAATTATGGGTTTTCAACCCAACCTACTACTAATTCAAGGCAAAGATATATAGGAGTTAATTAATGAAGTTTTGCTTAATTATGTGCATTTTTCTTGCCCTTATATCCATAGTAGCGAATGCTGATTGGGAGAAGGGTCAAAATAGGATATTGAACAGTGATTTTGAGGGAGATGAAGTAGGCAAAGAGCCGGTAAAGTGGGCTCTGGAAAAAGGTGGCTGAGGCTGTGAAGCAAGCGAGTATCGCTTGAGAATAGACAATTCAACAGCCTATTTGGGCAATAAAAGCCTAAAGATCGTCGGCATAATAGCCACAGGTCAAGCCCTTCATGCCAAAGTTCGCCATGAACCTATTATTGCTGAGGGAGGCAAGACTTTTACCATATCTTTCCGGGCAAAAGTAGATATTAAAGAAGGCAATAGTCGCCCTGTAGATGTTAGTGTTCAGAGGGAGAATGATTCATGGCCAGGTTTCTATAATGTCACACTAATTCTAAACAGCACTGACTGGAAAGAATATACCTGCAAAGTTGATATGCCAGGTAGTGCGATAGAAAAAGTTTGGGTGGGATTGTGTGTATCTGAATCTGATATAGATTTCTGGATTGATGATTTCAGGTTTTTCGAAAGCGAACCTAATACTGGAAAAGCTGTAAATAAAATGGGTAAGTTTCCGACTTTATGGGGCAAAATTAAGACAAGTTTTTGAGATAATTTCATCCTGATGTAGATGCCAGTATAAAAAAACACAGAGGCACGGAGACACGGAGAAAAATTTATTATAATTATACGGGTAAAATGAATATTACAAATATACATATAAAATAGGCAGGCGACAAAAATCAATGTCAAAATTATCACAGGCAGGATCAGTTAGTAAAATAGCAATCGGACTGGTAATGCCGATTATGGTTGGTTTCTTTTTGGGGAACAAACTTGATGAAAAGTTTGGAACTGCACCCTGGCTAACACTTCTGCTTCTGCTTATCGGTGTTGCAATAGGGTTTACATGGCTATATAAATCAATAACAAGCAAAGATGAATAACGAACACATTCTTCAACCCGATGAAAGAATAGATGAATTTGCAGGTTTAAAGGTCATCCAGAAGATTGATGGACCACACTTTTCGCTGGATGCAATACTTCTTGCCCGTTTTGCAAAAGTAAGGAAAGAGGAAAAAGTAATCGATCTTGGTGCTGGTGGTGGTATAATATCTTTAATAATTGCTAAAGAGACAGAGGTTGAAAAAATCATCGGCATTGAAATACAAGAAGAGCTTGCTGATATTGCAAGGAGAAATGTAAGAATAAATTCATTAGAAGACAAAATTGAAATTATTACGGGAGATTTTCGGCTTATTAACGAAAAATTTCAGGCTGGTTATTTCGATATTGTCGTATCAAATCCTCCATATAGACTTGCAGGTTCCGGTCGGGTTAATCCTAATCTCCTAAAAGCTATATCTCGCCATGAAATCAAATGTTCGCTTGATGATGTTCTAAAAGCTACAAATTATCTTCTCAAAAATAAAGGAAAAGCACTATATGTATATCGCCCTGATCGAATCGCTGATATAATATCAGGATGCAGGCATTACAATCTTGAGCCAAAGAAAATACAGTTTGTATACCCGGGTTTGGATAGCGAAGCAAATCTTGTGCTTATTGAAGCAGTGAAAAATGGCAAAAAAGAAGCAAAAATACTCAGCCCATTAATTGTATCGGGACATGAGATACCGAGCTTTTAATAATTAGTACTATTTGTTATATCATTTATTATAAAATCCCTCTAAATCTCCCTTTGAAAAAGGGAGATTTTCATAATTTCTTCTTTTCAAATTATTACATTAACGATTTTTTAAAACGGTATATATAATATATGAGTCCGAAATAAGAGCTTAGGTTATTAAAATCTGTATTATGCAGTTAAGTTCGTATCTGCTCAACTCATCGGGCGTTAGTATAATAACGATCAATGAATTGAGCTACTACAAACAAAATACCTTAAAAGACATTAATGTTAAAATAGGTTTGTAGTAGCCTGATTTATCGGGCGTTAATAATGGCGCTCAATGAAAAAAGCAGATGCGAACCAATCTTTATAATATATTACCATGTTAAACGGTATTTTCTGCCGCCTCCCAGGTCAATGACACGACCAACTTCATCCCTGTCAACCTTAGTTTTAGGTTCTGATTGAGATCGACCTTTACTGCTCATATAATCTTGAATCTGTTTGATGCCACTTTTAAGTGCGCTTGAATACAAAAATATATCGGCTGAATAAGCTAAACAACGAACGCCTTTATCAATCATTGCTAATGCTTCTTCCATATTAAAAGGTATATAACCCAATGCTACTCCATATTTATTGCATGCATTTAATATTTTGTCGAATGCTCGAAGAAATGCTGGATGGTTATACTGCCCGGGGATCCCTAATGATACGGTCATATCTGCTTGCCCGAGCCATGCTACATCTATTCCTTCAACCGATAATATCTGGTCAACATTATCAACAGATTTGGCTGTTTCAGTTTGGACAATTACCATAGTTTCTTCATTGGCATTTCTTGTGGCAAACTCCATATCTCCACCTTTATAATCATCATGTGCTATTCCAAAAGCCGAACCACGTATGCCTGTTGGTGGATACTTTATAGACTCTATAATCTTTAATGTCTGGTCTCGTGTCTCAACGCGTGGCACCATGATCCCTTCTGCTCCTGCATCAAGTGGTCTGGATATGAGAAAATATTCAGTATCAGGGACACGAACCAACGGAGTAATACCTGCAGCTTTTGCAGATAGGATCGCCTGTCGGATCATTTCCTGAGTGAAGCTTGTATGCTCCATATCAAATATAACATAGTCACAGCCGGCATTTGCGATCATATATCCTATGCCGGGAGTGGCAAATTCTAATACGAAATGTCCTATGACTATCTCCCCGCGTTTCAGTTTTTCTTTTGTCTTATTTTTCATTGGATATTCCTTCCAAATATGATTGTTTATGCAAATAGCCCAGTATCAAAAACCATATTTTTCACATCTGCTATAACAGAAATATATTTTTCATTTTTTGGAATGCTTATTATATTATAACACAGTCCTGATAAAGTTTGAAATAAAAATTATCAGGCATTAAATCACAAAGTAATGGAATGAAAAAAACTGAAACATAGAGTTTTGAATGTTACCACTAAGCATAAACTTTTTATCTGTTTCTTTTTATTAAAAAAACACAGAGACACGGAGGCACGGAGAAAAATTAATCACAAATTACACAAATAAAATAAATATTATATTGGGTTTGCCGCATCACGATTTATCAGGCGTTAATTATTAACGCTCAATAAATTGAGCTACTACAAACAAATATTATATTGGGTTTGCCGCATCACGATTTATCAGGCGTTAATTATTAACGCTCAATAAATTGAGCTACTACAAACAAATATATCTTGCTTTTCGTATAATTCATGATAATAAACACGAATTGGACGAATAAAGTATCACGAATTACACGAACAGGACGAATAGCACGAATATAATAAAAAAATAATTATTCGTGTAATTCGCCTTATTCGTGACATTCGTGATTAAATATCCGTGTCTCTATGTCTCCATGTTTTGCCTTTATTATGTTCTGTGTGGTTTATTTAGAGTTTGTGGACAAAAACTTTATACTTGTTTGTTACCATAAGCCAAACCCTATACCGACCATTGTCCATGTTCCTTCAAAGAAAATATCTCCCATAAGCAAACCCAAAAAATACCGTGTTGCCTTCCTATATCCTTGTATTCCTGAGTATTTCATAATAATAGACTTAATGAGCCAGACGATAAAAAATGCTCCCCATCCCCAATTCATCTGCCAGCTTCCTGATATGGCATAACCTATAGGATGAAATGGCCACCACAAAAAACGCATCTTTCCGAACATAAGAGCAATAGTAATTAAAAATCCAATAGCTGTAAATATTACTGATTGAATATTTGTCAAGGTGAGATTATTTACCCATGACTGAAACCTTGCCCATGTTTCATAGCCAAAATATATGATTACCGGTGCAGCATTTTGAGCGCCAATTTTATAGCTATGATTTAACATTGCCCAGATAGCCATTGGTCCAGAAAGGATACCAACAACAATTAATGCATATATGAATCCTTTTTTATCAGAGCCAATCCTTTCGGAGATTTTTAAAGTTTCCAGTTGATGTGGCATAGGATTAGAGCGATATGCCCTATCGATAAACCATAATTGAGCTAAACCTACAAGTGTAGAGTGGCTCATTCTTCTGCTTCCAAGTATATTCATCAGGATTGAACTTGGTCCCCCAAAGTGTAGATCATGTAAAGGAGTTCCAACTTCCGCTCTCATACGAGCAACAGCCAGTAAAATAATATAATACAAAATAAAAAATGATAGACAAATTATTATAGACATACCTATATAAGAGCAGAATATAACCAATATTATAGTGCCAGCCAAAAGAGTGATTAATGCAATGCGATAAATAACAATTTCATCTCCGATTTCTTTACTAAATACCATTTTTAATAAATTTTTAAAATGTTTTCTGGTTATCCAGATAGCTATCACACCAAGTGCAAGATACCCACCTGATGATTGTTCATAAGAATAAGGGAAATTTGGCAAGCTTTGAAAGCCAATTGCTCTGCCAAGAACTATTTGTCCCTTAAAAAGCAATAAGAGCATCCAGAATGAAAATAAAATATCTAATGGAACAAAAAATCCTAAGCCAATATAAGAGAATATAATATTAAAAGGTAGCCAGCCAATAGCATTCCAGGGTGGATCTGTAAAGTATTGTCCCAATTCATAACTTAATGGTATATAAGGAAATGAAGGGAAAACACGATGTAGATAATTTATATTTATTGCGATCCCTGAAGTTGCTAATCCCAGCCAAACCAATTTGTTCTTAAAAAATTGCTCAGTCGGAGCTGAAAGCTGTATTGGTAATTGAACTACTGGATAATTGAGCCTATCTACTTCTGTCCATTTTTTATGAATTATTATATTGAGCGATAGAGTAACCATCAGAAGAACAGCCACAAATCCTGACCAGAATAAAAATGGTGTAGCCCAGTATTGGATTGTTCGCTTATGATATAGTGATGACTCTCCAGTATAATAATCTGAAAGCACAAGTTTATCCGCAACTACATTGCCATGAAGATATGGAAGGAGTATCTGAGACCATTCGTTTTCAGGTGTTGTATGCCAATGAGGATAGGTAATTAATGGAACAAGTATTTGAACCATATCATGACCAGCAACACACGCAGAAATATTACACATTGAAAATATTGCCAGCAAATCTGCCTGGCTTAGAAAAGTTTTATTTAGCCACTTCTTTATGAGAAATGAAATAACCAGGAGTATAGCCATATTATATACCGATGTCCATATCAGGGAACTTGTGCTACCTCCACCACCTTTATAAACTATAACTTCTATCTTTGTTATCCAATAGGAATGTATAGGCATCATAAGTATGCCCAGAATAATCGCCCTTATATGGACTTTTTCTTGTTTATTTTCTTTTCTTATCTTCATTTCACCAACTTTCTATTTAATTTTATTTATAAAAAATAGATATATCTTATTCAAATAACATTGTTCATAATTGTAACATGAGAAAAATAGTCAATCAAATGGGAATTTTTTTCCCATAAAATATCCCCAATTAAATAATTTTTGCTTGCGGAATTAATGTATATTGGCTTATTACTTATGCAGGTTGTTTTTGCTTGTGATGGTATAATAATTGCTTCAGTCCATTATGTAGGTTTTTATTGTTGCCATGTATTATATACCTATAAGCCCATACAGATGGTTCACATGAAATTTTGGACGGAATTTTTGAAATTATTTAACTGATAATACCATTTTAACTAAATAATTATTCATTACTATTACAATTTATTTGAATAAG
>FWPV01010489.1_pt1 | contig 15142 bp, 14 predicted proteins | sample 2228371 | NCBI WGS metagenome assembly FWPV01 (sample SAMEA103939776, study PRJEB20133) | metagenome
CTGGAGAAGATCCTGGGCGCGCCGGTCGTCGACCGGGCGCGGTCTGGGGTGATCCTCACCGCCGCCGGACAGGAGGCCGTGCGACGCGCCGAGGACATCCTGGCCCGGGCCGAGGACCTGGTGCAGGCCGCGCGCGGCGCTGGCCAGCCGCTGGCCGGCCGGTTCAGGCTGGGCGTGATCCCGACCGTGGCGCCCTATCTGCTGCCGCGCGCGCTGCCCGTGCTGCGCGATCGCTTTCCCAAGCTGAAGCTGTTCCTGCGCGAAGACCTGACCCATCGCCTGATCAGCGCCCTGAAGACCGGCGCGCTGGACGCGGCGCTGATTGCGCTGCCCTACGACATGAGCGGTCTCGACTGGGCCCATGTCGAGGACGATGAGCTGCTGGCGGCCGCGCCGGCCAATCACCCGATGGCCGCCTCGACCCAGGTGGATCCCGACAGCCTGGCCGGCGAGGACCTGATCCTGCTCGAGGACGGCCATTGCCTGCGCGACCATGCCCTGGCGGCTTGCGGGCTGGAGCCGCCGCGCGGCGTCGGCGAGGAAGAGACCTTCGCGGCCACGTCCTTGCCGACGCTGGTGCAGATGATCGGTTCGGGCCTGGGCGTCTCGTTCCTGCCCAAGATGGCGGTGCAGGCGGGCCTGACCGACAAGGCCGCTGTCACGGTTCGTCCGTTGGCGACCGCCCACCCCAGCCGCGAGATCGTCGTGGCCTGGCGCGCAGGCTCTAGCCGGGGCGTCGAGGGACGTCTGCTGGCCGACACCTTGAGGCAGGCGGTCTGACGCCGCCTTAGGGACCAAACCCCTCAGTGGGTATGCGAGATCGGGCCCTCGGCCCGGCCCTCCACGAACTGGCGGACATACGGATTTTCGGTGGTGGCCAGCTCGGCGGCCGGACCGCGCCAGATGATCTTGCCGCCGTGCAGCATAGCGATCTCGTCGCCGATCGTCTGGGCCGAGGCCAGGTCGTGGGTGATCGACACCGCCGTCGAGCCCAGGCGACGGACCTGGTCGGAGATCAGCTGGTTGATCGCCGCCGCCGTGATCGGATCCAGACCCGTGGTGGGCTCGTCGAAGAACAGGATTTCGGGCTTGGCCACCACGGCGCGGGCCAGGCCGGCGCGCTTCTGCATCCCGCCTGAAAGCTCTGAGGGGAAGCGATCGGCGACATCGGCCGACAGCCGCACCTGCTCCAGCGCCTCGATCGCCCGTTCGCGGGCCAGGCGGCGGGGGACGCCGTCGGCGTTGATGAGGCGGAACGCGACGTTCTCCCAGATAGGCAGGCTGTCAAACAGCGCCGCGCCCTGGAACAGAACCCCAACCCGCGAGAACAGCTTGCGCCGCTGGTTCTCGGACAGGCCGACCACGTCCTTGCCGTCCAGCTCGATCGCCCCGGCTTCAGGACGCAGCAGGCCCAGAGCGGTCTTGATCGTGACAGACTTACCCTGGCCCGAACCGCCGATGATGACCAGCGACCGGCCGGGGGCGACGGAGAGGTCGAGCTGGTCGAGGACCTTGCGATCCCCGAACTGCTTGGTGACGCCCTTCCAGGCGAGTTTTGGAACCGGGCTCGTCATGACATGTGCGTGAAAAGCGTGGTCAGGAGATAGTCCGAGGCGAAGATCAGGATCGCCGAGGAGACCACCGCGTGGGTCGTGGCCCGGCCGACGCCGCGCGCGCCGCCCGAGGCGTTGTAGCCGTGATAGCAGCCCATCAGCGCCACGATGAAGCCGAACACCGCCGCCTTGATCAGGCCCGAGACGATGTCCCAGCTTTCAAGGAAGTTGATGGTGTTGCGGATATAGACCGTCGGATTGAACTCCAGCACGCGCGTGGCCACCAGCCAGCCGCCGGCTATGCCGATGATGTCGGCCACGGCGGTCAGCAGGGGCAGGGTCAGCACGGCCGCCAGCAGGCGCGGCGCGACCAGATAGCGGAAGGGGTCGGTCGACAGGGTGCGCATGGCGTCGATCTGCTCGGTCGCGCGCATGGCGCCGATCTCGGCGGCGATCGCGGCCGAGACGCGGCCGGCCAGCATCAAGGCCGCCAGCACCGGGCCCAGCTCCCGCGTGATGCCCAGCGCCACGATCTGCGGCATGACCTGCTCGGCGTTGAAACGCCCGCCGCCGGTGAAGATGTTCAGCGCCAGGGCCGCGCCGGTGAACACCGCCGTCAGCCCCACGACCGGCAGCGAGAAGAAGCCGATCGCTACGATCTGGCGGCGCAGCTGGCTGAGGAACCAGATCGGCGTCAGGGCGGCGATGACGCCGCGCACGGCGAAGGCGCCGACCCCGCCGACCATGCGCACGGCGGCCAGGGTCGAGCGCCCCAGGGCCTGGACGGGATGGGTGGCGACCCGCCGGGCCGCCTCGGCCGCGGTCATCTCAGTAGCTCTCGGCCGGTTGGGTGGCTGGATTGGCCGCCTCGGACGTGGATGTGGCCGCAGCGCCGCCTTGCGGCCGGATCACCGAGCCGATCAGCCCGAAGAGGTCGACGGCGCCTTGCGTGTTCTCGATCTCGCCACCGGCCTTCAGGTCGTCCAGCGATGCGCCCGGCGCGATGGCCACGTGGGCCCCGCCCAAGAGGCCGTCGCTGGTGATCTTGGCGGTGGAGTCCGCCGGCAGCTTGACGGTCGGGTCGATGCTCAGCTTGGCCACCGCGAGGTAGGTCTTGGGCTCCAGCGTGATCTCCGAAACGGTTCCGACCTTGACGCCGGCCACCGTGACCGCCGCCCCCGGCGCCAGCGAACCGGCTTCGCCGAACTTGGCGCTGATCTCATAGTCGCCGCGCTTCATATGAACGCCGCCTACGGTCAGCGAATAGGTCAGGAACCCCGCCGTCAAGGCGAGGACGACGACGCCCATAGCCGTCTCGGCCCATTGTTCGCGCAATGCCATATGCCGTTGTCCTTCCAGTTCGGGTTCCGTCTAGCGACGGCCCGAGCCGCCCTTCTGAAGCTGGTTGGTCAGCACGTCGATGTTGCCGCCGGCGTTGTCGATCGTCGACACGAAGTCCTGTTGCTGGGTGATCGCCAGCCAGATGCCCTTGAACTGGACATCGACGACCTTCCAGTTCGCGCCGCCGCCCAGCACGCGCCACGAGACGGGCACGGGCTGGCCAAGCTGGCCGCCGGAGACCACGGTGTTGACGATCACGTCGCCGGGCTTGCGGACGACCGAGCCGGTCACCTTCAACTGTTCGCCCCGATAGTCATCGATGCGGCTCTGGTAGACGTTCTCGGCGTAGGTCCGGAAGACCGGCGTAAAGCGCGCGCGCTGTTCGGGGGTGATCGTGCGGGCGTACTTTCCCAGCACGAAGTTGGTGATGCGCGGCACGTCGGCCAGTTCATCCACCGCTTGGCGGAAGACCTGCTTCTTCTGGGCCTCGCTCATGCTCTTGTTGGCCAGCACGCTGATCACGCGCTGGGCCTTGGCCTGGACGAAGGCTTCGGCGCTCGGGTCACGCGCGCTGTTCTGGGCCAGGGCGGGGCCCGCGATCGACAGCGCGGCGGCGCCGACGAAAGCCAAAAGCGCGGCGTTGGCGCCGCGCCGGGTGGGGGAGGTGTTTCGCATGGTGTTACCGGGGAGAGTCATGGATTGGCCGCTGCGGGCGAAGGGTTCGGTTCCGGGGGCGGCGCGTCGAAGTCGGGAAGCGCCTCGGTCTCGCCGGTGGCTTCGCGCACGAGGGCCTCGCGGTATTGGGTGTAGGCGGATCGCGTGGTCACATAGGGATCGGCCGCGTCCTTCAGGGCCTCGTAGCCCGAGTTCGTGACGGCGCGCAGGTCGACCACGGTGACGGCGATACGGGCCTTGCCAAAGTCGGTGTCGAGACCGCCGACGAAGAGCGAGACTGGGTCAGTGACGATGTCGAGCGCACGGCCGACGCCGTCGCGCACGTTGAGGGGGCCCATCAGCGGCACATAGACATAAGCGCCTGGGCCAGCGCCCCAGCGGCCGAAGGTCTGGCCAAAATCAGCGCCGCGTGGCGGTAGGCCCATCTTGGCGGCGACGTCGAACAGGCCCAGGACGCCGACGGTCGAATTAACGACGAAGCGCGTGCTTGAGCGCACGGCCCGGCGCGGCTTGCCCTGAAGCACCTGGTTCATCACCGTGTTCGGCTCGCCCAGATTGTAGATGGCTGAGCTCACGCGATCGCGCACCACGCGGGGCGTCACCGCCATGTAGCCGTGCGTGACCGGCGCCAGCAACGCTCGGTCCAACCCCATGCCCAGCTTGAACGAGGCCCGGTTGAAGTCCTCCCAAGGGTCGTTGGCGACCGAAGCGAGCGGCGCGGCCTCGGCCTGCGCCTGCGCGTTCGACGCCACGGCCAGAAGGCTGGCGGCCGCCATAGCGCCGACGGCGAGGTGACGTCGGAACCCTTGTAGGCGCGCGCTCTGGGACGGGTCGCGCAAGCGGATGCTCCTGCTTCTCATAGGCGCCATGTATTCACGACGCCTTCCGTATCAAGATTAGGGCCGACTATTTCGCTTACGCTTGAACGCCTGAGCGCAAATCACTGGGCCCGCGCGCGACTCGGTCGCGCCTCTGGCTGGCCCTACGATGTGATGCGCCGGTCGATGCGCTGGAAGCCCCCGGACGCGGGGTGGTCTTGGTTTGTCGATAAGCGTGGCGCCGGCGCCGCGCCTATCGCGCTTACGTCATAATCAGATATATCTAAATGCGCTCTTGACGACCGCCATTTTCGATATATCTGTCATTCCGATATAACGAAACAGGATCTAAAACATGTTTGGACGACATCATTCTCATCGCGGCGCGTGGGGTGGCCACGGGGGCCAGCATCACGGTCGGCATCCGTTTGGCTTCCACGGTCACCATCATGGGCCTCGGGGGCGCGGCGGACGCATGGGCCGCTTCTTCGACCACGGCGACCTGCGCCTGGTGGTTCTCAAGCTGATCGCGGACAAGCCGAGTTATGGCTACGAGCTGATCAAGGCGATCGAGACGGCGGCGGGCGGCGCCTATACCCCCAGCCCTGGCGTGGTCTATCCGACCCTGACCCTGCTCGAGGAGCTGGGCTATGTCGTCGCCAGCGAGGCCGGCGGCGGCAAGAAGCTCTATACGATCACGGCCGAGGGCGAGGCGTTCCTGGTCAGCAATGAGCAACCTGTGCGCTCGCTCTTCGAGCGTATGGCCGAGGCCGCCTCGACCAGCGCCGCCTTCTCGCCGCAGATCCTGCGGGCCCGCGAGAACCTGAAGACCGCGCTGCGGCTGAAGCTGCACGGCGGCCAGCTGACGGCTGAGCAGATCGCCGGGATCGCCAAGGCGCTCGACGACGCCGCTGCGACCATCGAGACCCTCTGAGGAGCCGCGCCAGGATGGAAAGTCACGCTCGCGTCGCCACCGACAAGGCGGCCCGCTACATGATCCAGCTGGCCAAGCACTGGAGCCACAAGTTCGACGTTCGCTACGACGACACCTCGGCCGATTTTCCGTTGCCGCTCGGCCTCTGCCGGATGACGGCCCACGGGGATGGCCTATACATCACCGTGCAGGCCGCTGATGAGGCGGGTCTCGCGAGGCTGGAGGACGTGGTGGCCAAGCACCTGGACCGCTTTGCTTTTCGGGAAGGCGAGCTGAAGTACGGCTGGACCCGCGCCTGGCCTGCGGGCGGACTTGATCCCAGCGCCATCCGGATCAATGGTTCGGCGCCTCGGACCTGAGGTCGCGCCCTAGTGCAGGCCCCTCAAGAGGTCGATGCGCCGCATCGCCTTGCCGGGAAGCTCCGAGATCCGGCCCAACGGCAGGGCCTCGGCGACGCTCCGGACGCCATAGACCGCGTGGCGGACGAGGGTCGGCATCGAGGGCGAGCCCAGAAAGCCGAACACCACGCGCTGCTGGGCGTTGGAAAGCTCGCGCTTGAACCGATAGTCGCCGGTCCCGAGATCGAGCCGCATGTAGGGCGTGCCGTCCATGCTCTTGAGGATATCCTGGAACAGCATCATGCCGGGCGAATAGCGCTCGAGATCGGGATTATGGGCGATCAACCAGCCGTGGATCGTGTGCTCGCCGCGCAGGTGGAAATGCACGGCCGCCAGGCGTTCGCCCAGATGCAGGGTGTACAGCGCGCCCCCAAAGTCGGGGTCGCGCCGGGCGAAGAGGCCATCCAGGAGCCTATTGACCCACGGCGCCTTGAAGAGGTCGGTCTGGTGGGTCAGCAGCAACTGCACCCGCTTCCAGGCGATCAGCTGATCGAACGCCGTCCGGCTTTCCGACAGGGCGGTGAAGCGGCAAGGCCCGACCTCGCGCTCGGCCTTGCGCCGCTTTTTGTCGATGTCCTTGAGCACCCCCACGCCCGCCGCCTTGCGTTCGGCCACGTAGGCGTCATAGCCGTCGGGCAGTTCGACAACCCAGCTGTCGGTCTGGCCGCGCGCGTGGCGACCCAGGGTCTCGTCGTCGGCCATCATGTGGCAGAAGTCGATCCGGCCCACGCCCAGCGCATGCAACAGGTCGCGCGGGTCCATGGTGACGCCGGGCGCGGAGACCAAGGCCTGATAGTCGCACATCGGCGCGCCGACCGGCATCGCCACGTCCTGACGCACGCGCACGGGCAGGAAGGCCCGCGCCTCTCCCTCCACCCCACGCTCGATGGCGACCTTGACCTGATCACTCTTGTCGCCCTGGGCGCGGGCGACAGCCAGCGTCCATTGCGGTGAGAGGAACGGGGAGTCGAGCCGCGTCTGGCCATGCTGGAGCTGCGTCCACCGCGCGAGGTCGGCGTTCGAAAGGTCCAGGGCTTTGACGATCTCGATGGGCAAAAGGTGGCCAATCCGACGGAAAGAGTCGGGCGCACTGTGACGCCGAGAACTTTCCTTAGGGTTGACGAGACGCCGTTACGCGAGGCTTTGCGCCGTTCGCCTCTCCTTAAGGGCGAGGGGAACGGCGCTGGCCTAATCAGTCCATCAGCTTGCGCGTCAGATACACATATTCGAGCGCCTGACGGCGGGCCGTCTCGGCGAGGTTGGCGCTGGCCGCGTGACCGCCATCGACGTTCTCGTAGTAGAGCACCGGATAGCCCAGCTCCATCAGGCGCGCGGCGGCCTTGCGGGCGTGGGCGGGGTGCACCCGATCGTCCTTGGTCGAGGTCTCGATGAAGACCTCAGGGTACTTCTGGCCGGCCTTGAGGTTGGAATAGGGGTCGTACTTGGCGATCACGGCCCGTTCCGACGGAATGGCCGGGTCGCCGTATTCGCCCACCCACGAGGCGCCCGCGCCGATCTGGCTGTAGCGGATCATGTCGAACAACGGCACCTGCACGACGATGGCGTTGTAGAGCTCGGGCCGCTGGGTCAGGGCGACGCCCATCAGAAGACCGCCGTTCGAGCCGCCCATGATGCCCAGGCGACGCGGCGAGGTGATCTTGCGCGTGATCAGGTCCTGCGAGACGGCGAAGAAGTCGTCATAGACCTTCTGGCGGTTTTCCTTGAGACCGGCCGAGTGCCAGGCCGGGCCGAACTCGCCGCCGCCCCGGATATTGGCCACCACATAGACGCCGCCGCGCTCCAGCCACAGCTTGCCCATCGTGCCCGAATAGCCAGGCGTCAGGGGCACCTGGAAGCCGCCATAGGCATAAAGCAGGGTCGGCGCGGCGCCGTCGTACTTCACGTCCTTGGGGCGCACGACGAAATAGGGAACCTTGGTCCCATCCGTACTGGTCGCCTCGAACTGCTCGACCACGTGGGTGGAGGCGTCGAAGCGGGCCGGCGAGGCCTTGATCTGCTCCAGCTTCAGCGAGCCGGCGTCGGCAAGCCAGAAGGTGGTCGGCGTCAGATAGCCGGTGACGGTGACGAACAGACGCTCGCCCTTGTCGTCGGACGAGCCCAGACCGATCGCGCTGTTGGCCGGCAGGTCCAGGGCCTGGGCGGTCCAGCCCTCGGGGCCGTGGGTGAACACCTTGGCCGCGCCCTTGACGTTGTCGAGCATGCCGACGACCAGCTTGGTGCGGGTGGTCTGGACCTGTTCCACCGACTGGCGGGCGGTGGGACGCAGCACCAGCGTGGCGATCGCCTTGTCCGGCGCGGCCTTCAGCTTGGCGAGATCAAAGCTGATCAGGTCGCCGGTCTTGAAACCCTTCTGCGGCCAGTCCTGCTCCATCAAGACGACCATCTGGCCGTCGACATAGCCCTGGATCGAGCTCTTCAGCGGCAGGTCGAGTTTGACGGGCTTGTCGCCCTCGATCAGGTAGGTCTCGCTCTCGAAGAAGGTGACGCCCCGGTTGGCCATCACCGCCACGGCCTTGCCGTCGGCGTCACGCAGGACGAACGGGCTGACCGAAACGTCGGTCTCGACGCCGCGATAGACCTCCTTGGCCTGATCCAGGCTTTGGCCGCGCTTCAGGGCCTTCAGGACATAGGCGTAGCCCGACTTGGTCAGCTCGCCCGGCTTCCATTCGCGACCGACCAGCAGGGTGTCCTTGTCCAGCCAGGTGTAGTTCTGCTTGCCCTCCGGCAGCTCGAACCCGCCCGGGACGAAGGCCTTGGTGGTGGTGTCGAACTCGCGAACCGTCACCGCGTCCTTGCCGCCGTTCGACAGGGTGATGAGGCAGCGGGTGTCGTCCGGCGGCAGGCAGCTGGCGCCCTTGAACACCCAGTTGGCGTTCTCGGCCTTGGTCAGGGCGTCGATGTCGAGGATCGTTTCCCAGACCGGCTCGGCGGTGCGGTAGCTGTCCAGCGTGGTCTTACGCCAGATCCCCCGAACGTGGTCCTTGTCCTGCCAGAAGTTGCGCAAGGAACCGTCGCCCGCGAACGACACGCCGGGCACCCGGTCCTTGGCGTTCAGGATGGCCAGGGCCTTGGATTCCAGGTCGGCGTAGCGCGGATCGCCCTGCAGCACGGGCAGCGAGCGGGCGTTCTGAGCCTTGGCCCAGTCCATCGCGCGCGTCCCCTCGATCTCCTCCATCCACAGATAGGGGTCGTCCTTGCCCAGCTCCGACAGGGGCGTGCGGGCCTCGGCGGCGGGTTTGCCGGCGGGTTTTGCGGTGTCGGCGGCGATCGCGGGGGTCAGGGTCATCAGGCTCGTGGAGGCGAGGAGGGCAAGCAGCGACTTACGCATTTAGTGATCCATCAACTGGCGCGACAGGTAGGTGTAGTGCAGGGCCCAGCGGCGGGCGTTGGCCTTGGGGTCGGCCCCGTTGGCGTGGCCGCCGTCGGTGTTCTCGAAATAGAGGTTATCGACCTTCAGGTCGTCCAGGCGCGCAGCGAACTTGCGCGCGTGGCCCGGGTGGACCCGGTCGTCCTTGGTCGAGGTGGTGATGTAGGCCAGCGGATATTTCACGCCGGCTTGCAGCTTCTGGTATGGGCTGTAGGTCTCTATCCAGGCGCGTCCGGCGGGAATGGCCGGATCGCCGTACTCGCCGATCCACGAGGCGCCGGCGGGCAGCTGGGTGTAGCGGATCATGTCCAGCAGGGGGCTTTCCACGATCACGGCGTTCCACAGGTCGGGCCGCTGGGTCATGGCCACGCCCATCAACAGGCCGCCGTTCGAGCGGCCATAGGCGCCCAGATGGCGGGGCGAGGTGATCTTCTTGGCGATCAGGTCTTCGGCCACGGCGAAATAGTCGTCATAGGCCCGCTGGCGATTGGCCTTCAGCGCCGCCTGGTGCCATTCGGGACCGAACTCGCCGCCGCCCCGGATATTGGCCACGGCGTAGCTGCCGCCGCGCTCGAGCCACAGTTTGCCGATCAGCGGATCATAAACCGGCAGCTTGGACAGGTTGAAGCCGCCATAGGCGTGCAGCAGCAGCGGGTTCTTGCCGTCGTGCTTGTGGCCCTTGGGGTGGATCAGGAAGTAGGGGATCTTGGTCCCGTCCTTGGAAGTGGCGACCTTCTGCTCGACCTCCAGCTTGCTGGCGTCGAACTGGGCCGGCAGGGCCTTGATCGTCTGGGCGGTGGTCCCCGTGGCGTCGGCCAGTTTCAGCTGGGTCGGAGTCGCAAAACCCTCGTCGGTGTAGAAGACAAGATCGCCTTCGTCGGAGTGCGAGCCCAGGGTGACGGCGGCGTTGTCGATGACGGGCAGGCTGGTCTTGACCACCCCGCGTTCGCCCCGGTTCTCCAGGCTGACCAGCGAGCCCCGGACGTTGTCATAGACGACGGCGACCACGCGGTGGTCGGTGACGGTCGCCTGGGCGATCGATTGGCGCGGACCCGGCGAGAGGATCGCGCAGGGGTTACAGCCGTTGGACACCACGATCTCGCTGCCCGGGCGCAGGCGCTCGGGCGAAACCAGGGCCAGGCTGCCGGCGGGGATGGCGACGCCGGCGAAGGTCCATGGCTCCTCGGTCTTTACGACCAGCGATCCGTCCAGCATGCCGACAACGCCACCCTTCTTGGGCAGCGGCAGCGGCGCCAGACCCTTGGGCGTCCACTCGAAATACAGGCTGTTGAAGAAGTCGGTCGCCTGCTCGATCAGGACGACCCGGTTCCCCTTGGCGTCACGAATGACGTTCGGGCGCACCGACACATCGCCCTTCTGGCCGCGATAGATCTCGACCGCCTGATCCAGGGTCTGACCGCGCTTGAGCGTCTTGACCACCATGCCATAGCCGCTGTCGGTCGTCGTGCCCGGACCCCAGTCGCGGGTCAGGATCAGGGTGTCGGGGTCCAGCCACTCGATCGATTGCTTGCTCTCGGGCAGGACGAAGCCGCCGGTCGCCGGATCGACGAAGGTCTTGGTGACGAGGTCGAACTCGCGGACCGTGACGGCGTCCTTGCCGCCGTTGGACAGGTTTACGAGGCACCGGTCGTGGGTCTTGGGCCGGCAGTCGGCGCCCTTCCAGATCCAGTTCTTGCCCTCGGCGGCCGAGAGCGCGTCGAGGTCGATCACCGTCTCCCACTGGGGATCCGCCGACTTGTAGGACTCAAGGCTGGTGCGCCGCCAGACGCCGCGCACATGGGTCGCGTCTTGCCAGAAGTTGAACACCGTCTTGCCGACGAAGTTCGGCATGGCGATCCGGTCCTTGGCGGCCAGAATCTTCAGGGCCTCGGCCTGCAGGCCCGCGAAGCGTGGATCGCCCGAGAGCAGCGGCAGGGTCTTGTCGTTCTGCGCCTTCACCCAAGCCAGGGCTTCAGGGCTTTCGACGGCCTCAAGCGCGAGGTGCGGATCGGTCTCTTGTGCAAAGGCCCCGGCAACCGGGAGCGAGGACAGCATCGCCGCCAGGGCGATCGTGGAGCAGGTTCGGATCAGGGTCATGGCGCGGGACGGTAGCGCAAATTTTTCCCCGCGCCAGGGCTATGCTCCGGGCGATCAGACCCCGTCGTCGGGAATATTCAGGAGCCGGCCGCAGGCCTTGCAGTGGATCGCGTCGGGATCATGTCGACGAAGGCCGCAGTCGGGGCACGGATGGATGACCTTGTGCGGGCGGAGGATCGACTGGATCAGCCCGATAAACAGGGACACACCGCCCAGCATCACGGCCATGGACAGCAGCTTGCCCCAGACGCCTGGAAGCGTCACATCGCCGTAGCCCGTCGTGGTCAGGCTGGTGACGGTGAAATAGAGCGCGTCCACATAGCCCGCGATGCCGTCGTGACGGCCGACGAAGCTGGTGTAGACGAAGCCGGTGACCACAAACACGAAGGTCAGCAAGGAACTGGCGGCGCGTGTAACGTCCTCCACCCGGGTGTCGTCGTAGCGTTGACCCACCGTGCGCCAAAAGAACTCGCTATGGATCAGCGTCCATAGGCGAACGACGCGCAGGAAGCCGAAATTGAACAACCACGCGGGAAAGAGCAGAGTCGCAAGGACGAACAGATCAACCCACACAATCGGCTTCCTCAGCCACGACTTCAAATCCCCGTGGGCGATGGCGCGGGCGGCGAGGTCCAGGCTCAGGAAGGCGGCGACGCTGTAATCGATCAGATAGAAGGTGAGGCCGTGGCGTTGCATCAGCGGCGCGGCGATGAAGAACGCGATGATCGCCAGATCGATTAGGATAATCGCGTAGCGAAACCGCACGGCTGGGGGGGATGCGCCATGATAGAGCGCTCTGAGCCGGGCGCGGAGACGAAGATCGGTCTGCTCAGTCTGGCTCATCGTCTCTCCGGCGCGCCGATCGTCGCGGTGCATTTCGCGCGGCTTTCCACTATATAGCGCCGTCATGAGCCGCACCTTCCTGAAGATGAACGGCCTGGGCAACGACTTTGTCGTGATCCAGACCCTCACCGAAACCTTCGACCCGACGCCCGAGCAGATCCGCGCGATCGCCAAGCGGCCCGGGGTCGATGGGAAAGGCGGGATCGGCTGCGACCAGGTGATCGCCATCGATCCGCCCAAGGCGCCGGGGGCGTCAGCCTATGTGCGCTTCTGGAACTCAGACGGCGAAGAGACCGGCGCGTGCGGCAACGGCACCCGCTGTGTCGCCTGGCTCCTGATGCAGTCGGCCGGCAAGGACGCCGTGGCCTTCGACACCGTGGCCGGGCGCCTGTCGGGCAAGGCCGCCGGCGACAAGCTGGTGACCGTCGACATGGGGCTTCCGGGCCTGGACTGGACGCAGATCCCGCTCGCCGAGGAAATGAACACCGAACGGGTCGAGCTGCAGGTCGGTCCCATCGACGCGCCGCTGGTCCACACGCCGGTCTGCGTCTCGATGGGCAATCCGCATGTGGTGTTCTTCGTCGACGCGCCGGTCACCGACGACTTCGCGCGCGGCACGGGCAGTCTCGTCGAGCACCATCCGCTGTTCCCCGAGGGCGTCAATGTCGGCTTCGCGCATGTCGCCGCCCGCGATCATATCCGCCTGAAGGTCTGGGAGCGTGGCGCGGGCCTCACCCAGGCCTGCGGCACCGGCGCCTGCGCCGCTCAGGTCGCCGCTGTGCGTCGCGGGCTGACCGACCGCAAGGCGCGGGTCGAGTTCGACACCGGGTCCCTGACCATTGAATGGCGCGAGAGCGACGGTCACGTGATCATGACAGGCCCGATCACCATGGAATACGCCGGCAAGCTGCCGGAGCTGGTCGCCGCCTAAGGCCATGGCCAGCTACACCGTCATCAAGGCGACCCCGAAGCCTCCGCCGCAAGCTGGTGAAGAGGGCGGACCGGCGACCACATTGTCCGGCCCCGACGGCGTCGATGTCGTCACCTTCGGCTGCCGCCTGAACGCCTATGAGAGCGAGGCCATGCGCGCGCGCGCCTCGGCCGACGGCCTTTCGGACGCGGTGGTGTTCAACACCTGCGCGGTGACGGGCGAGGCCGTGCGCCAGGCCCGCCAGGCGATCCGCAAGGCGCGGCGCGAGCGGCCCGGCGCGCGGATCATCGTCACCGGCTGCGCCGCCCAGGTGGATCCCGCCGCCTTCGCCGCCATGCCCGAGGTCGATCTGGTGCTCGGCAACGCCGAGAAGGCCGCCCCCGGCGCCCTGACCGACACCTCCACCCGCGTGCGGGTCAACGACATCATGTCGATCAAGGAGACCGCCGGTCACCTGATCGATGGCCTGAAGGACCGGGCCCGAGCCTATGTCGAGGTGCAGAACGGCTGCGATCACCGCTGCACCTTCTGCATCATCCCCTATGGTCGGGGGAACTCGCGCTCGGCCCCGGCCGGGGAGGTCGTCGAGCAGGTCCGCAAGCTGGCCGCCGAGGGCTATCGCGAGGTCGTCCTGACCGGCGTCGACGTGACCTCCTGGGGCGCGGACTTGCCGGGCCAGCCGACGCTGGGCCAGCTGGTCGGCCGCATCCTGCGCATGGTTCCTGACCTGCCGCGTCTGCGCCTGTCCTCGATCGACGCGGCCGAGATCGATCCGGATCTCTTCAAGCTGCTCGAGACCGAGCCGCGGCTGATGCCCTATCTGCACCTGTCCTTGCAGGCGGGCGACAACCTGATCCTCAAGCGGATGAAGCGCCGCCACAGCCGCGAGGATGCGCTGAAACTCGTTTCGGAGGTCCGCCGCGTGCGCCCCGACACCGCGTTTGGCGCGGATCTGATCGCCGGCTTCCCCACCGAGACCGACGAGGCCTTCGAGAACACCTTGAAGCTGGTCGAGGAGGCGGGTTTGGCCTTCCTACACGTCTTCCCCTACAGCGCCCGCCCCGGAACCCCGGCCGCGCGGATGCCGCCGGTGAAGGGGCCTGTGATCAAGGAGCGCGCTCGTCGCTTGCGTGAAGCCGGGCAGCGTGGCCTGGAGCGCCACCTGCAGGCCCAGGTCGGCCGCACGTTGGCCGGTCTCGTCGAGCGCCCCGGCGTGGCGCGCGCCGAGGACTTCACCGAGATCGCCTTCGAGGGCGCCGCGACGCCGGGCGCGATCCAGGCGTTCCGGGTCGTGGGCCATGACGGCGCCCGAGCCCTCGCCGAGCCGGTCGAAGCCGCGGCCTGATCGCCGCGGCCCCGCCAACGGCCGGGGTTAGTCGCCAGCCGCCGTCTTGGGCGAAGCCGGACTCCGCGTCTTCCACAGCGACCAGACCACGCCCGACGCCAGGATGGCGAAGGTGATCGACAGCGACAGACCGGCGGGGAACTTCTCCCAGCCCAGGGCGTCGGCGATGAAGATCTTGCCGCCGATGAACACCAGCAGCACGGCCAGCGCCTGCTTCAGATAGGCGAAGCGGTGCAGCACGGCGGCCAGGGCGAAGTACAGCGCCCGCAGGCCCAGGATCGCCATGATGTTCGAGGTGTAGACGATGTAGGGGTCGGTCGTGATGGCGAAGATGGCCGGCACCGAGTCGACGGCGAACACCAGGTCGGCCAGTTCCACCAGCACCAGGGCCAGGAACAGCGGGGTGGCCAGCAGGGCCATCTTGCCCGTTCGCTTGTCGACGCCGCGCACGAAGAAGCGCTCGCCTTCCAGCTTGTCGCTGACCGGCAACACGCGGCGCAGCCACTTGAGCGCGGCGTTGTTGTTCAGGTCGACGGGCTTGTCTCCGACGAGCAGCATCTTGACGCCCGTGATGATCAGGAAGGCGGCGAAGATGTACAGCACCCAGCCGAACTGGCTGACCAGGGCCGCGCCGACGCCGATCATGATCGCCCGAAGGACGATGACGCCGATCACGCCCCAGAACAGCACCCGGTGCTGCAGGGCCGGAGGGATGGCGAAGAAGCCGAAGATCAGCGCGATGACGAAGACGTTGTCGATCGCCAGGCTCTTCTCGATCACGAAGCCGGTCAGGTATTCGACGCCCGCCGTCGCGCCCAG
>FWPV01010492.1_pt1 | contig 15139 bp, 15 predicted proteins | sample 2228371 | NCBI WGS metagenome assembly FWPV01 (sample SAMEA103939776, study PRJEB20133) | metagenome
GCGACGAACTCGCCGAACAGCTCGAACGCCGTGTCGATCATCTCGGCGGAGGGCCGTGTCACCCGACCGCGCTCGTTGGTCTCGTAGGGCAGTTCGCGCAGCGCCGGATGGAGGCGTCGCTCGTCAACCGAATGCTGCGTCATCAGGCCGAACGCCTTCACGTGGAAGATGAAGTCCTCAGGCGTGCGCGCGGCCCAGTTCTCGGCCACCCGCACGTCGGGGATCGCGTAGAAGGGCGAATCGGCCTCGACGGTGTCGAAACGCGCAGCGTAGTAACGAAGCCGCTGCTCGGCCGTCTTGACCTCGGCCGGGTAGTACGCCTCGATCATCGTCTTGTCGCTCCACGAGCACGTGCCGATCCGCACCGCGCCCACGTGCGGCGCCTACTCTTCGCAGCAGCTGCCGGTGAAGGCGCGGGTCACCGCGTACACCAGCCCGAACGCCACGCCGAACGCGATGCCGAGCCATGCTGCGCCCTTGGGGTCGAGCACGACCTTGACGTCCTCGGCGATGTTCGCCTGCGGGGAGGCCACGACGCCGACCCACCCCTTGCTGATGGTCACCGAACGCGCGGCCACCGCCCCGGCGCCGAGCGTCTCCGCGTGCACGTCGCCGGCGGCGAGCACGGCATCGGCGAGACCGGTCCCGAGCGACACGTTCCCGCCCGCGGCCACGCCGCCGATCAGTCCTCGCTCCACGGTCACGTCGCCCTTGGCCGCGATACCGCCGACGGCGGACATGTCGATGCTGGCCGACCCGTCCGCGCTCACGCCGCCCAGCGCGCTCATGTCCGTCTCGAGGTCGTTCACGGCCGCCGAGCCGATCGCGCTCGACCGCATCTGCACATCGTGGGCCTCGAGCCGCGCGTACGCCTCGCCCTCCACAATGGTCTCCGGCAGCGTCTCAAGCGGCTTCTCGTCAGTCATCGGTCCCTCCTCGGCTTGGTTACCTCTGGTACCTACCCCGCTCGCGTCGCAGGCTCCCACGCCAACAGCGCGTGGTAGTCGCGTTCGTAGTCCTCCAGGGTGAACGGCTCGGGCGGCGCGTGGTACGGGAAGTCCCACACGTCCTCGACCACGTCCGGGAAGCTGCCGTGGATGAAGCGCTGCGTGGTGCCGAAGTCCAGCATCGTGTCGAACTCGGACATGCCGAACAGGCACGGCACGTCGTACGGACCGGCGAGCTCGGCCGTGCTCGTCGTGAGCACCTCGGTCGTCTGAGCGATGAGCACCTCGAGCGAATGCACGCTGAACGCGGCGAGCCGTCCCCGGATGTCGGTCGGGGTCTCGAACTTGCCCGCCGACTGCATGAACCAGGAGACGAAGGTGCGCCCCACGGGCGTGTGGAGCGCAGCGACCATCCCGCGACGGGCGACCTCGGTCCGCAACGCACCGAGCATCGTGCGCAGCGCGCCGATCTTGGCGTCCGAGTGCAGGAGCGCCTCCTTGCCGACGTACGGTGAGAGCAGGCCGAGCCGGTCCACACGATCGGGCATGGCCTGCAGCGTCCGCAGCGCGAGCAGACCACCGAACGAGAAGCCGAGGACGCCGAAGCGTCCGGCTCCGATGGCGTCGGCGAGCTGGCCGACGGCCTGCGCGACGAGCCTGCTGCTGAAGGGCTGCCTGAACGGCGTGCTCCCTCCGTAACCCGGGAGCTCGAAGAAGTACGCCGAGTAGCGCTCGGCCACGAAGCGGATCATCGGCTCCCAGTCCTCGATGAGGGAGATGGTCGCCGGGACCATGATGACCGGAGGGCCGTCACCGGCCGTGCCGACGCGGAGCGTCGCGAGCGGGAGCTCGATCTGGCGGATCTCGATCGTCGCGGGCGCGACGCGATGTGCGGACTCGTTCGAAGGCACCTGCGGGACCTCTCTGTGGCGGGCGTTCGTATTGTGCGCCCACCCGCGTCAGCACGCAAACGCGCCGACCGCGGATGCGGCCGGCGCGTCGGCTGACATCACGGTCCGTCAGCGGTTGGCGAGGTACTGCGCCACCGCGGCGGCCTCCTCGTCGGTGATCTCCAGGCCGTTCACGATCATCCGGTCGATGACGGCCATCCAGCCTACATCGTCGTAGTCCGCCTCCAGCACCCGCTCGAGGTCATGGCAGGTCGAGCACTTCGCCTCCACGAGCTCCTCACCGGTGAGCATCGTCTCCCCGATGCCGCCCTCGCCCGTGTCCACCGTCGTCTCTTCATCGATCGGCTCCTCGGCATCGCTGCCGCAGCCGGCCACGCCCAGCGCCATGCCGAGCATGAGCAGGGCGAGCAGTATCGCGACCATCCGTACCCGTCCGTTCATCAGCCAACCTCCGCTCGTATCTCGGCGACCTGACGCCTCTATACCCTCCGCGCGCGTATGCCGCACGTGCGCCTTCCATCCGCCCCCGCTACTATGGAGCAATCCACCGACGCCTGTGAAAGGGGCTCGCAGTGAATCTGAAGAGCTGGCGCGTCCGCCTCGGCATCGGGCTGGTCGCCGCCTCACTCGTACTGTACGTGCTGCACTACCTCATCTTCCACGACTTCCATCACATCGCCATATACACGGTGCACGACATCGCGTTCCTGCCGCTCGAGGTGCTCCTTGTGACGATGGTCCTCCACGAGCTGCTCGAGCGTAGAGCCAAGCGCGAGCTGCTGCACAAGCTGAACATGGTGATCGGCGCGTTCTTCTCGGAAGTGGGCAATCGGCTGCTCGGGATGCTCGCCACGTTCGACGCCTCGGCTGTCGATGCTCGCCAGAAGCTGCTCGTTCGACCCGACTGGACGCCGAAGCAGTTCGCCGAGGCGCGCGCCGTGTTCGCCGCAGCCCAGCATCCCATCGACGCGTCGGCGGGCGACCTCGAGGCTGTGCGCGACTTCCTGACCTCCAAGCGCGACTTCCTGCTCCGCTTGCTGGAGAACCCGAACCTCCTCGAGCACGAGTCGTTCACCGACACGCTGTGGGCCGTCTTCCATCTGGCCGAGGAGCTCGAGGCGCGTCCCGGCGTCACCGACCTGCCCGCTACCGACCTGGCGCACCTCGGCGGCGACATCAAGCGCGCTTACGCGGCGCTCGCGGGCCAGTGGGTCGGCCATCTCGAACACCTCAAGGCGAGCTACCCGTACCTGTTCTCGCTCGCGGTGCGCACCAACCCGCTCGACCCCGAGGCGCCCGTCCTCGTGAGCGAGTAGCTGACGATGCCCACGTACCTGACATGGAGGCCCGGCGAGCAGCACGAAGCGCTGTTCGCCGCCGTTCGCCGGGCGCTCGATGTCGGGTTCGGCTGGCTCGACGCCGGCCTCGAGTTCGAGCACGGCGTCCCCGCGTTCGTGGGGTCGCTGTTCGTGATCCGCTGCCTGCGCAACCTGAACGCCGTCCGACTGCTCTGCGAGGCCGGTTACGCGGTCGAGGCGCAGACGCTGCTGCGCGGCATGGTCGAGGACGCCGTCACGCTCGGCTACATCTCGACCGATGCCGAGAAGCTCGCCCAGCGCTGGCTCTCGTTCGAGAACCGCCGCCTTGCCACCGGCGCGGAGATCGCGGCGGCGCTGCGACAGGGAACGGAGCCGGACGCGCCCGTCCCCGACACGGCCGACGCGCAGCGTGACAAGCCCCGCTACGAGCGGTGGACGCGCCTCTCGCTCAACCAGATGGCCAAGCGCGCCGATCGCGTCATGCCGGGCATCCTGGAGTATCTCGGCTACGTCTATCCGATCCTCTCGGACCGGGCGCACGGCAACACGTCCGCGTCCAGCAGCTACGCGCGCGCGCATCCCGACGGCACCCTGGAGGCACGCTACCGGCCGAGCGGCGAACAGGTCGCCATCACGCTCGTCAACGCCATGACGATCGCGGTCGCGACGCTCGACCGCGCCGCGGACCTCGGCGTCGACCTCGACCTCCCGGCGTTCGAGGAGGCGGAGCGAGCGGTCTACGAGACCGCCGGTCTGCCGATCGATACCGCTCCGCCCACCGCCGAGGAGTGACGAACGCCCGTTCGGCTGCTACACTGAGGCCGATGGGTCATGCTCACCCGACATGCCCGGTTCCGCTCAAGCCGGCGGGACGCGATGCGACGCCGGCTCGGTCCCACTCCTCACCCCTGACGCTCTCGGCGCGCGCCCGTGCCCGCGTGCGCCTGCACGCTGCTCGTCCTGCTGCCGTCGGAACGGAGGTCGGAGAGCGTATGCGCAGAGCCAGGTCGCGAAGGCCACGCAAGCGCGCACCGCACTACTCGTTCGCCGTGGCGCTCGAGCGTCACGTCGCCTGCTCCCGGGAGGTGCGGCTCCGGGACGCCGAGCGTCATTGGCGTCCGGCTGGCCGCCTCGAGTTCCTGCCCCGGTAGGCACGCACAGCACGACCGCGCATCCGGCCGCGTCGCCGGATGCCCCGCAGGATCGCTGGTGATCGCCCGGAGCGGCCACGCACAGCGTGCGGGACTCAGGCTTCTTCAACCTTCGTGGACGGAGCGACGATGCGCATCGAACGCGCCACCCTCGATGATGCCGAGGAGATCCTCGCGCTCATCAAGCGGGCATTCGGCCCGGTCGGCGAGCAGTACGGCGATCCGGAGCTCCCTCCGCTTACCGAGACGCTCGACGAGCATCGCTCACGCTACCGGGACCACGTGGTGCTCAAAGCGACCAGCGATGGCCGCATCATCGGCAGCGTCCAGGGCGTGATGCGCGCGGGAGACACGTGCGAGGTCGCTCGCCTGGTCGTGGATCCCACACGCCAGAACGAGGGGATCGGCCGTGCGCTCGCGGTCGCGATCGAGTCGTCGTTCCCGGAAGCGCGGTGCTTCGAGCTCTTCACCGGCCACCTGAGCGAACGCTCGCTCGCGCTCTACCGCTCCCTCGGCTACACGGAGGTCCGGCGGCAGCGGGCGAGCGACGCGCTGACCCTCGTGTGGCTCCGGAAGACGCGGTAGCGCTACGGCGCGAGCTCGAACCGGCTGCCTTGCCGGATGCCCCGCGCCTCGGCCCAGCCGCGCGGCAGCTCTACGACGTAGCGTGACGGCCCCGGGCTGAACGCAAGCGTCTCGCTCCCCGGGTCGAGCGGGACGATGCCGCTGACGCATCCGTCCTCGCCGATGAACAGCACGTCGATCGGGAAGCTGACGTCTTTCATCGCGAACGTCCGGTCCGCGGCATCCTCGTAGACGAACAGCATGCCGGTCCCCTCGGCCAACCCGTCGAGACCCTGCAATCCCCACGAGCGCGCTTCCTCGGTGTCGGCGACGCTGACCGTGACCGGGACGCCCCCGACTGCGATCCGCGTCTGATCGAGCTCGGGGGGCTCATCCGAGCAACCCGAGCCGAGCGCGCACATCGCAGCGATGACGAGAGCGCAGGCGATGCGCGCCGGTCGGACCAGCCGGTCGGGTACGCTCGCGTGTGCGGGTATCGCGTGCATCTCGGACGCGTGGCCTTCCGAAGACTAACCGTGACGTCACCGACATGGTACGACACTCGAGCGCGATGGCCGAACTCCACGCCCGGGCTGGCGGCCTCGCATCGGTCGCACCGCGGCTACGCCCGCAGACGCAGGCGAGGCGACCGCAGGTGGCGGCCGCCTCGCGACGAAGCGCACGGCGTGCGCTCGGCCTACTTGACGAGACTCACGACGACGCGCTCGACCTCGCTCGACACCGCCGACGTGCCGCCCACGACACGCACGTTATCGATGCCCGCCGCCCGTGTCATCAGGAACGAACGCGTGGAGCCCGGGACGTCCTCGTTGACGAGCACGGTCGCGGCGTTGTCGATGGCGGCGCGGACGCCGCACGGCATGGCGTCGGGGAAGTTGCGCCCCGTCACCACGAACACCGTGGTCTCCGCGAAGCCCGCGCCGGAGCGGTCGATGGCCCAATCGGCCACCGCTCTCGCGGTACCGAACCGGTCGCTGCCCGCCAGCCGGAGCGGCGAGGGCAGGCTGCGCATCACGGCGTCCGAGACGACCGCGGTCCCGCCGAGCACGTAGGTGTCCTTCACGCCCAGGGCGGACAGCGCCTGGCGTGTGGCCCCCGGGACGCTGGTGCGCTCCACCAGAAGGATCGGCGCGCCCATCTTGGCCGCCGCGCCCGAACCCGCGAGCGCATCCGGGAAGTTCTCCCCGGTGGCGATGAACGCGTTGGCGATGGAGCCGCTCCGCGCCTTCATCTCCAGGGCGACCTTGGCCGAGGTGTCGTAACGGTTGGTTCCGGCAAGCCGCTTGATATCGCCTGCGGCCATGCCGAGTCCCCTGAGCTCCGCGACGACGCGGTCCGAGACGACTCCCGTACCGCCGAGGATGTACGCCTTGGTAGCGCCGAGCCGCTTGATCTCCGCCTTCACCGAAGACGGGATCGCGTCGCGATCGACGAGCAGGATCGGGCAGTCCAGGAGGTATGCGAGCGGCGCACCTGCCAGGGCGTCCGGGTAGTTGGCGCCGGTGGCCAGCACGACGTACTCCGCCGCCGCGAACTGCTTGCTGAGGTCGACCGCCGTCTTGTAGCGGTCCGCTCCGAGCGAGCGCTCCGAGGTCGGCAGGTACTGGTAGACGCGTACCGTGCCCATCGTGTCGAGGGTGAAGACCACGTCGTCCGCAGCGTCGATGGCCTTGGCGCCGTCGGGGTGCAGCGCCGAGAGATACGGCGCGTCGGTGTACGCCAGGTCATACGCGCGCGTGTCGTCCTTGCCGGCAAGGTACACATCGGTACCGTCGGCGGCGACGTCAAGCGCTCCATAGCTGCCGACGCCGATGTAGACGCGGTAGTCGAGCGACCCCGACGGGACCACGTCGAAGACCTTCAGGTAGCCGCCCGAGCCGGCGACCGCTACGTACAGGTAGCCGCCGCCCAACGCCAGACGCACGCGACCGGCCGGGACCTGATGACTGGCGAGCAGCGTCGGCCAATCACTTGCCACGTTCAGCGCGATCACGGTCGTCGGATACGTCTCGTACACACCGGTCGCGACGGCGACGGTGTAGTAGGAGTACGCCGCATATGCGACCGACCCGTCGAGCACCACGTCAGTGACCGGCTGCGGTGTGGCGAAGTACCCCACGCGCACCGGTGCCGTCGGATCGCTGACATCGACCACATGGAGGCCGTCCGAGGCTCCGACGTAGAGCCGGTTCGCCGAGGCGGCCAGCGCGTGCAGGTACTTCCCGGAGTCGTACTGGCCGAGAAGCGCCGGCGCCAGCGGGTCGGTGACATCCAGGATGACGACACGCCCAGCATCGGTGGCCACGTACGCGCGAGAGCCGGACACGAGGAGCCGTACCGCAGGGGAGGATGTGGTGTACCCGGAGCCGACCGCCGTTGGAGCGGCGGGATCGGTCACGTCGAAGACCGTGAGCCCGTCGGGTGTCGCCACGTAGAGGTACGCACCCTCCACGTCGAGATCGACCCCGTTGGTCACGGCCGCCGAGCCTCCGAGCAACTCGATATTGAAGGGCTCGTCCGGCGGCGTGCATCCGTAGGCCGCCGGCATGATGACGATAGAAGCGAAGAACAGCGCGAGCGCGCAGACCGCTCCCAGCGGTCGGGCGCGCAACCTCATGACAGACATCGGCATCTCCTCCCGTTCCGCTCGCCTGACGGTCCCCGGTGCGGACACTCCGCGCCCCTGTCCCGAGGTCTGTCGGGCTCAATCGGCAGAAGGTGGGAATCGCAGTATGAGGCGCGTCACAACACCCCTCCCCACCAGGCGTTCCACGCGCGCACGTGAAGAAGCGGACGGCGACCGCCCCCCGACGGCCGACGCCCGCTCCATTACGAGATATCTAGATGTTGGCGCCCTCCTGCTCCGTGTAGAGCAGGAACTCGGTGCGCCGCGCGCGGTCCGCGGCGTCTCGCAACATCGCGACAGCCAGGTCGATGGTCGGGAGACGTAGCGTGCCATGGCGATGCAGCCGGTCCGCGTGACCGGCGAGGATCCGCGCGTCGCGGATGTCGAGCTTGCTGAAGTGCAGCGCGTCCCAGTCCGCGCGATCGCGCGTCGCCCAGATCTCGCCGAACAGCCAGCGCAGATTGGCGATATCGTCCTGCGTGAGGTAGAACCAGTCGGCCTTGAGGCCGGCGCGCAGCCGTTCGATCGCGCGTTCGACGGCGCGCTGCTTCGTCACCTCGTAGACCCGCACACCGAGGTTCTCCTCGGTGGTCTGCGGCCGTTTGTGGTCCATGCGTCACCCTTCGACTCGCATGCTAGTGCGTGACTAGGCATTTCGGTGCGGCAGGGCGCACTCCTGCAAACGTTAAGAAATCCGTTATTGATTCACGGACTGTGAAGAGTGCCCTGGTCAGCGGTGCAGAGGTCCGGCTGCGTCAGCCGAGTTCGACCGGCTCGAGCTGGTCAAGCCAGTACGCATCGTCATCACGACGGCAGACGATGACACGGTCCTCGTCCGCCGGGTCCTTCGCACGGTGATAACGGAGATAGATGCGTTCCTCATCGACTCCGACGATCTCGATCTTGCCCGTCGCATGCGACATCACGAAGCGGGCGCGGCGCGAGAGCCCTGACAGGCCGCGGCGCGCCTGCGAGAAGACGGTCCAGCCCCGGACGATCGGCACTTCGTACGGCTCGTTGCCTGCCGTCGGCCGGCCCTGGAACACGTAGTACTGCGGACAACCGACGTTCGTGCAGAGCTGGAAGAGCTCGGCGAGCACGGCGGGGTCGTCGTTGACGCCGGCGACGATGGGGCACTGGTTCACACACACCGCCCCGAGGCTGCGCAGGAGACGGACCGCCTCGCGAGCGGGGTGCGTGATCTCGCGCGGGTGGTCGAAGTGGAGCATGAAGTAGATGCGCTGCCCCGGACCCGAGAACCGCTCGATGGCCTGCTGCAGGCGCTCGTCGCCGAGGACCCGGTACGGGTTGAACGCGAGCATCTTGGTGCCGAAGCGGATCATCCGAACGTGAGGGATATCGGCGAGCTCGCCGAGCAGACGCTCGAGACGTGCGGTCGACAGCAGCAGCGGATCGCCACCCGTGACCAGGACGTTGCTGATCTCCGGATGCGAACGGATGTACTCCAGACCCGGCTCGATGTCCCTTGAGACCTCGGCGTTCTCGTGCATGAAGAGCCGCTTGCGGAAACAGTACCGGCAGTAGCCGCCGCATGCGTCGATGGCGAGCAGAAGCGCGGTGTCTGCGTACTTGTGCTGCAGACCCGGCAGGCGGGTGTTGGATGCCTCGTTGGAGGCGTCGAGCGCCCCCCAGTCGCGCAGCTCGTCGGGATCCGGTATCACGAGGCGGCGGATCGGGTCGTCGGGGTCGTCCCAGTCGATGAGGCCGAGATAGTAGTCGTTCGTCCTGAACGCGAAGCGCTCCGCGACACCGTGCAACGCCTCGCGCTCTTCCGGCGTCAGTTCGGGCACCGCGTCCAGCGAGCGGATGTATCGAACCGAACGCGCACCCAGGTTCTGGTAGCGCGACACAGGCGTCAGATCATCGCGGTAGGTCCCCATGGGCTCCTTGCGCTCGGCGACGATGCGACCGGTCCCGGCGCGGTGTGGACGCGCGGGTGCCTTCGCGGCGGGTACTCGGTACCAGGAGTATACCGCAGGACCGCCGAAGCTAGTCGCGCTCGCCCAGGCCGCCGAGCACGCGCGCGACCATGGTATCCGCGGCGTGGCGCAGCAGCTGCACCTCGGGGTCGACGTCCAGCGAGCCCTCGAGGTACTCCCGCAGGCGCTCCCCGTCCTTGAACGAGGCGCGCCGCAGCCGTCGCGCGAGCGGCTCCCAGGGGCTCTGGCGCTGCCGCATGAAGACCCAGACAGCGACGATCGCGAGCAGCCCGAGCGGCAGCACCGCGAGCAGGTGGGTCCGCGGATAGAGCGCCACGGCGAGCAGCGTCGTGAGGACGGCCAGGATGAGCCAGACCGCGGGACCGGGCTCGTTCATGGTCACGAACATGAGCTTGGGCACCTCGATGACGTCCCCGCGGGGCTCGAACCCGATCTCGCGGCGACGCATGCCGATGTAGATCGCGAGCGTCCCGCGCCGGCGGCGCATGTCCCACATCGTCACGAGGAGGAACAGCGACGTGCCGAGGCCGAGCGCGAAGCGCCACGCGAGGAGCGCCCAGTCCATCATCGCGATGACCCCGATGCCCGGCCCGAGCACGGCGACGTAGTACGCCCAGGGCATGCCGAGGATCGGCTCGGCAGCGCGCGCCTCGGCTACCTCGGCCACATCGCTCGAGAGCAGGTAGCCCCAGCCGATGCGATCGAAGAACAGGCCCGTCACGAGCGAGACCGCCATGAAGAACAGCACGCCAAAGGCGACCGCCAGCACGCGCATCCTCTCAGTTGCCGTCAGTGAGCGTCACTCGAGGTCGCGGTACCACCCTCTCGATTCCGCGACGAAGAGCGTCGTGCTCACGCCAGCATACCGGAATCGGATGACGTCGCCGGGAACGGTATGCACACGCAGACCGTCTGTCGACGCGAGCTCTGCCGAGACGTCCCTTCCATCCAGCGTGATGCCGATCGGGTCGAGCGCGCGAACCGTGACGCGGTCGGTCGGTGCCGTCGAGAGCCGCACGGCGTCCACGAACTGGAACTTCTCGACATGGCACGAGGTGGCCGAGAAGCGCAGCCGCACCGTGCCCTCGTCGATGAAGCGGCTCACATCGAGCGCCATCTCATCGGGCTGCTCGCGCGGGAATATGGTGCCCGCCGGTCGCCAGGCGCCCTCAACGTACGCCTCCACCGTGACCGCCGGCCGCTGGAAGAGCGGCAGGCCCATGTCGCCGAGGTCCTCGAAGCCGTCCATCGCCAGCAGCATGACCGCGTCGCCGGCATCGCCGACGCTCCATGACGCCTCGAACCGCGAACCCGAGTAGAGCTTGACGCCCGTCCCGTCCACGGCGGCCAGCGCGGAGGGCGCCGCGGCTCTGGCGCGATCGGGTCCGACGGGGTCGCGCACCGACAGAACGTCGCCCGACGGAGTCACCGCCGCCCCGAATCCGTCATCGGGGACGACGCCCTTCATCACGATGCGGTCGAGGAACGACTCCTCGGTCCGTACCTCGGCCACCCGCACCTCGAGCGTGCCGTCAGGCTGTGCGAGCGAGCGGAAGAGCATGAAGTCGTCGTACTCGCGCGCGGGGTCCCGGCTGACCGAGATGATGTCGTTGACCGCGACGAAGGACCGACCGTCCCAGGCGTATACGTACGGGCAGGAATCGACGGTGCCGTCCCACCAGTCCGGCATCTGCTCGTAGTCCGGCTTGTAGTCCGGGCTCGTGGACACCGCCGGCTGGCCTTCCAGCAGCGTGAACTCGGTGGTCAGCCCGCCTGCGTCGTCTCTGGTGACGACGACCGGCTCCATCCCGGCGGTGCCGTAGTACTGGCCGATCACCTGCGTCTTCTCACCGGACTCGAGCGCCGCGCGATCGGCATCGGTCAGCTGCACGCCCCCCATCTCGACCGTCGGAGCGTTGTTGGGGTCGAGCAGCGACACCTCGGCGGCGAGCGCGTCAGCGAACGGCGCGTCGCCCCACTCGATCCCGCCGGTGATCGACGACGCCTCCGCCGGGCCGATGAGCTCGTCGGTCTCCATGTCTTTGACCAGGTCGGCCGCCAGCTGCTCGTAGAGGTCGTCCTCCCGGTCGGGAAGCGTGCTCTGCAGCTGCTGCGTCGCCGACTTCACCTTGACGCCGAGGATGTAGCCCTCGGTGGGATCGGGGAGCTCGTAGTCGGGGATCGTCGGCAGCTCAGGCGCCGTCGGGTCGCTCGCCGGCCTGTTCTTGTTGAACTGGATCGCCGCCAGATCCTGCTGGAGCTGGCCGATCTCCGGCGGCACATCTTGCACCGCGCTCATGCCCGACTGGCCGAGTTCCACCCCGCCCTTGACGTCCCAGAGGAACTTGCCCGCCTTGCCAAGCTTGGAGAGCTTGTCCATCTGGACCGGCGCGAGCACGAGGTCGACGGCGACGCTGCCGCCGCTCTTGGCGATCGCCCAGTTGGCATCGCTCTCCATCGTGCCGGCGACCTGCTCCATCTTGTCGGCGTTCTCTAGCATCTGCTGGGCGTACTCGTCGCCGCGTCCCGACATCTTCTCGCGGATCGCTTCGGCGCCACCGCGGAGGTTGGCCGCCGCTGCATCCGTGTCCTGCTTGTTGGCGACATCCGCCGCCACCTGGCTGCCTCCGACGATGACCGTCGCGCTCAGGCTCGTGATCGCGATCCAGGTGAGCACGCTGAGCGTGAAGATCTCGCCACGATCGTCTCGGCAGAACCAGCCGAAGAAGGTGCGTGTCCGCTTCATCACTGCACGCTCCCTTCAGGTGCGACCGGTACCGTCTCGACGCCGACGAGCCGACCCTGGTCGAAGCTCGCCGTCACCTGCCCCTCGAAGATGTAGACCTCAAGGCCCTCGAGGATCTCCGGCGCGATGTCCGCTCCCTCGGTGGGCAGCGCGCCGATCGCGTCCGCGGTCTCCTGCAACGACATGCCGAGCGAGAACTCCTCGGGCTTGAGCATGGGGAACTCGGTCCCCGCGGGCAGGGCCGGTGCATCGGACGTGCCGACGGCCGCGCCGTCCTTGAACATGAAGCGCGAGCCGAGCGCGTAGTAGTCCCAGACCTCGAAGCGATGCATCGGCAGCTCGCCGTTCTCGGCGGGGGTATCGGCGACCGGGTCGGTGCCGTAGTAGACGTTGAAGGTCTGCGGGTAGCCGAACTCGGCCACGACACGCCGCTGGTTGGCCGAGAGCTCCCACGCCGGGTACTCCCCTGACGAGCCGCCCCCGTCGCCATCCCCGAAGATAAGGACGGCCGCGACCGCGGCGCCGCAGCAGAGCAGCAGCGCGAGCGCGACCAGGACGACGATCAGGAGGGTCTTGCGCTTCCGAGGGGGCTCCTGCGGCGGCATCGGCTGCTGGAAGCCGGCGGGCGGATACGGCGGCTGCTGCTGATAGCCGGGTTGCGGTGCCGTGGGCTGCTGGTAATAGCCCGGTGCCGGGACCTGCCCTCCCGGTGGAGGCGGCGGAGGCGCTCCCGTCCCCGCCTGCATCGCGGCACCGCAGTTCGTGCAGAACTGCGAGCCGGGCTGCACGTACGAACCGCACGCCGGGCACTGTTGCTGGCTCATGGTGGCTCCCCTCACCAGGCCGAACGGCTTGCCGCGCCGCCCTGAACGTAGCACCTCCAGGGGTGGCGTGCCATACCCCCCGGCGAGAGCTGGTCGTCCTTCCCGGCAGCCTGTCGGGATCGGGTGTTGCGCCGCTGTTAGTTATGCGGTATAAGTTATGGTGTGTAGTTTATGAGAGGAGCCGACCATGAGTCCACGACCCGCGAACCCCGAGCTCCCCGAACGGGTGCTCGAGGAGGCGGCCGCGCTCGTCGAGGAGCACGGGCCCGACGGTGTCACCGTGGTGGAGATCGCCCGGCGCGTCGGCTACACCGCCGCCGCCATCTACCGGTACTTCGCCAGCCGTGACGAGTTGCTCGACCGCACGATCGACCACGGCGTGCGTCAGCTCGGATCCGCGATCGACGAGGACGCTGTCGCCGCCGAGCCGTCCTCGGCACGCCGGCTCGGCATGTTCGCCGAATCCTACGTGTCGTGGGGGGTCGTCCACCCCGGCATGTACGAGCTCGTGTTCGTGCGTGCGCTGCCGGTCCACCCGGACGCCGCTGTCCGCGCACGTCGGCAGGGCGCGCTCCGCGTGCTGGAGGCCGAGTTCGCGCGTGGCGTCGAGCGGGGCGAGTTCGCCGAGAGCATCGACGCCCCTACCGAGGCCCGCCTGCTCTGGACGGCCCTGCACGGCATCGTGTCGCTCACCACTTCGGGCCGCCTCTGGGGGCAGGACGTGGAGGAGTCGGCAGCGCACGCACAGGCACGTGACCTGACCGCCGCGCTCGTGGCGCGGTTCGAACGCACCTGGGAAGGAGAACGGTCATGAACGGCAAAGCTCCAGCGATCTCACCGCTCTGGTGGCCCGCACTCGCGGTGGCCTCCCCCGTCCTGGCGCCGCTGATGGCGGCGCGCAACGCGCGATTCCGTCGGAATCGGGTGCTCGCTGCCGAGATGAACGAGCAGCGCCTTGCCGCCGCACAACCGCTCGACCTCCCCGAGCTCGAGTTCCTTGAGATCACCGTGCTCGTCGAGCACAAGACCCTCGACGGGTTCCTCGGCGATGCGGGTGTGTCGTACCTGCTCACGACTGACCGCGGGTCGATGCTGTTCGACGTGGCCATGGGCCCGTCCACGCCCACGCTCGCGCACAACGCCGCCCGACTGGGGCTCACGTTTGACGACCTCGACGCCGTGGCGATGTCGCACCTCCACTTCGATCACATGGGCGGCATGGCCGCATACCGCGCGAACCGTGTCGCCATCCCGGAGGAGCTGCGCATCGCCGAGGGCACGACGTGCTACGTGCCGGCCCCGTGCTCGACGCCGGGACTGCGCGCAGAGCTCGTCGACGGCCCGCGTCTGCTCGAGGCCGGCATCGCCACCACCGGACCGCTCGCTCGGAGCCTGTTCATGTTCGGCCTCACCGAGGAGCACGCGCTCGTGGCGCGCGTGCGCGGCAAAGGCCTCGTCATCCTGACGGGATGCGGACACCCCACCATCGAGCTCATCGTGCGGATGGTGCGCCGTCTCTCCGATGAGCCGATCCACGCGATCGGTGGCGGACTGCACTTCCCGCTCACCTCCGGACGCGTGAGCCGGGCGGGTATCGAGTTGCAGCGTGTGGTCGGGACCGGCAAGCCGCCGTGGTCTCCCGTGAACGATGCCGACCTGAGCGCCACGATCGCCGCCATCGAGTCGTACGCCCCGGACCGCGTGCTGCTCTCGGCGCACGACAGCTGCGACCACGCGCTCGCACGCATGAGCGAAGAGCTGTCGGCTGACGCCGAGGTGCTCCACGCCGGCGACCGCGTGCGCATCGAGGCCGCGGCCCGGGACTCCCGCGTGGTCGCTTGATCGATCAATCGTCATCCGATATAACGTATCTCGATATACCGTTGGCCGATGCATCGTGACGCGATGCAGACTCCCGGCCGAGTGCGCGAAACGAGGTACGAGATGTCCACCGAGACGCACGGTCCGCTGACCGAGACGGTCTTCTACGTGCTGCTGGCGCTGCACGAGCCACTCCATGGTTACGGCGTCATGCAGTACGTCGGCGAGTTGAGCGGCGGTCGCGTCAC
>FWPV01006469.1_pt1 | contig 15136 bp, 29 predicted proteins | sample 2228371 | NCBI WGS metagenome assembly FWPV01 (sample SAMEA103939776, study PRJEB20133) | metagenome
GAGATTTTGGAATAGGCTTGTGGCAATCTGAGGTCGGGGGTAGAGATACCTCTATCCCCGACCCTTTCGGGGAGCGGGATACATGGCGAAGCAAAGAATCCGAATTCGCATCAAAGCATACGATCACCGCGTTCTAGATCAGTCGGTGCGGCAGATCGTGGAGACGGCGGAGCGGACCGGGGCTATGGTTGTGGGCCCTGTGCCCCTGCCGACGAAGATAGAGCGATTTGTCGTGCAGCGTAGCCCGTTTGTGGACAAGGACTCGCGGGAGCAATTTGAGATTCGGACCCACAAGCGGCTCATAGACGTGATCGATCCTGGGTCCAAGACGATTGACACGTTGATGCGCCTGAACCTGCCGGCCGGCGTGGATGTGGAGATCAAACTGTAGTCCGGCGCGGCTCTCATAGCACACCGCTGCCGAAACAGGACTTATTCGCCACTGTTCTTGAGGGCAGTGTCTGGTGAGGAGTAGTATGAAAGGATTACTCGGACGAAAACTGGGAATGACTCGCATCTTTGACGAGTCGGGCAAGGTGATTCCCGTTACGGTGATAGAGGCAGGTCCCTGCTACGTAACGCAGAAGAAGACCGTGGAGAGCGATGGGTACTCGGCCATCCAGATCGGATTTGAGGAGACCGAGCAGCGGAAACTGACACGGCCCGAATGGATGCGGTTGAAGAAGGTGGATCTGCCCCCGTTGCGGCACCTGCGCGAGTTGCGCATGTCGGACGTGAGCGGATACGAAGTGGGGCAGAAACTGTTGGTGGACCTGTTCAAGCCCGGCGATAAGGTGGACATCACAGGCTTGTCCAAGGGGCGCGGCTTCGCCGGCGGCGTCAAGCGGCACGGCTTCGGGGGAGGGCCCGCCACGCACGGCCAGTCGGATCGACAGCGAGCCCCTGGGTCCATCGGCTCGGGCACGACCCCCGGGCGGGTGTATAAGGGCACGCGTATGGCCGGGCACATGGGCAATCACAGGACCACGGTGCAGAACCTTCAGGTGGTCATGGTGGACCCGGAGCGCAACCTGTTGTTGGTGCGAGGAGCGGTTCCCGGGGCCAAGAACGGCCTGCTGCTCATCCGCGAGGCTGTGAAGCAATAGCAGACTGACCTCAGGGGAGCGCGTGTCGGAGCGCTCGGACCTGACGAAGGAGTGGGATAAAGATGCTGGTTCCATTGCGAAATCTGGAAGGCGAGATCGTCGGCGAGGTTGAACTGCGCGATGACATCTTTGCCGCGCCGATTCACGAACCGGTGATGCACCAGGCGTTGCTGCGCCAACTGGCCAATGCCCGCCTGGGTACTTCCAATACGAAGACGCGGGGCGATGTGAGCGGCGGTGGAAAGAAGCCCTGGCGGCAGAAGGGCACGGGCCGCGCGAGGCAGGGGAGCATCCGCGCTCCGCACTGGCGAAAGGGTGGCGTCGTCTTTGGCCCGCACCCGCGCAGTTACGCCCAGGCTATGCCGCGCAAGATGCGGCGACTGGCCCTGCGCAGTGCGCTGTCGGTGAAGGCGGCAGAAGAGCAGATCGTGGTGGTACAGGACTTGGCCCTGCCTGAGCCCAAGACTCAGGTCATGCGGCAGGTGCTGGATAACCTGACGGGCGATGGCACGGCGCTGATCCTGTTGCCGGAGCGGAACGAGGCAGTGGAGTTGTCGGCGCGCAACCTGCCGGATGTCAAGACACTACGGGCGCATTACTTGAACGTGCGCGACCTGCTCACCTACGACTACGTGGTCATGCCCGTCTCGGCCATTCAGGCGATTGAGTCATTCTTGGGCTAGGAAAAGGGGTTGAGAACCATGAACATCTACGAGGTGTTGCGACGTCCGGTGCTCACGGAGAAGACGGAGGGACTGCGCGAACAATCCAAGTACGTCTTTGAGGTGGATCGTCGGGCGACCAAAATCATGGTGAAGCAGGCGGTGGAATCCGCGTTCAATGTGCAGGTTGTGGACGTGAACATTATCAATGTTCCGGCCGCAATGGGACGCTACGGCCGCCGCAAGGTGATCGCTCAGCCGGCCTGGAAGAAGGCCATCGTAACGCTGGCCCCGGGCGACAAGATCACCTTCTTTGAAGGCGTGTAGCGGTTTGCCGCCCAGAATCATGAATCCGTGAGGGGTTTCCATGGGGATCAAGATTTACAAGCCGACCTCGCCGGGACGGCGAGGGATGTCAGTCTCAACATTTGAGGAGATCACGCGGGAAGAGCCCGAGCGAAGCCTGTTGGTGCCGCTGCGCAAGACGGCGGGGCGTAACGTGTACGGGCGCGTAACCGTGCGCCACAGAGGCGGCGGCCACAAGCGCATGTACCGGGTCATAGACTTCCGCAGGGATAAGGACGGCGTGCCTGCGCGGGTGGAGTCCATTGAATACGACCCGAACCGATCCGCGCGCATTGCGCTGCTCTTGTACGCGGACGGCGAGCGCCGCTACATTCTGGCGCCCATCGGCCTGATGGTGGGGCAGACGGTCATGTCCGGGCCCGATGCGGAGATTCGTCCGGGCAATGCGCTGCCCATCGCGAACATCCCTCTGGGTACGCTGATTCACAATATTGAATTGTACCCCGGGCGCGGCGGGCAACTGGTGCGCTCGGCGGGCGCGGCTGCGCAGTTGTTGGCGAAGGAAGGCGACTACGCGCAGGTTCGTCTGCCTTCCGGCGAAGTGCGCCTGGTGGCGCAGGTCTGCAAAGCGACGATCGGCCAGGTGGGAAACACGGATCACTCGAACATCAGCCTGGGCAAAGCGGGCCGCAAACGCTGGCTAGGGCGCAAGCCGCACGTGCGCGGGTCTGCCATGACGCCGAGGGATCACCCGCACGGCGGTGGCGAGGGTCGCTCGCCCATCGGCATGCCCGGGCCCAAGACGCCCTGGGGCAAGCCCACGCTGGGCTATAAGACGCGGCGCAACAAGCGGACCGATTCTATGATCGTTCGCCGCCGTTCCAAGAAGCGGTAGTTGCGGTTAGGCATTTGCTGGAGGTGAACAGTGTCTAGGTCTTTGAAGAAAGGCCCTTACGTAGATCCGAAACTCCTCAAGCGCATTGAGGAGATGAACAAGAGCGGCGAGAAACGCGTGATCAAGACCTGGTCCCGTGCATCCACGATCTTCCCCCAGATGGTGGGGCATACCATTGCGGTGCACAACGGTCGTCGGCACGTGCCCGTGTACATCACCGAGAACATGGTGGGGCACAAACTGGGCGAGTTCGCGCCCACACGGCTGTTCCGCGGCCACTCGTACAAAGAGAAGGGCACAAAGGTCAGGACCGGGTAGCGTCGAGCCCAAAGCGTATGGGGCTATCCGACAGATTGCATGGCAGAGGGTATCAGAATGGACTTTGAAGTTAGGGCGGTATTGAAATACAGCGGAATATCCCCTCTGAAGGCGCGGCTGGTGGCCAATCAGGTGCGCGGATTGGGTGCCGATGAGGCCTTGGCGCGACTCCAGTTCATGCCTCAGGCGGCAGCGCGACCGGTGGCGAAGGTGATTCGCTCGGCCATCGCCAATGCCGAGGAGAACATGGAGTTGTCTCGCGGGGATCTCTACATTGCCAAGATCTTCGTGGACGAGGCGCCGAGCCGACGCTGGCGAAGATTTGGCGCACGGGGCCGTTTCAAACCCATCATTCGACGGTCATCGCACATTACGGTGGTGCTCAGCCCACGGGAAGAGGCCTAGGCAGGGCATTGCCCGAATGTTTAGCAGGAGGTAGACTTTGGGGCGCAAGGTTCATCCGACAGTGTTTCGGTTGGGAATTCACAGGACGTGGGATTCGCGTTGGTACGCGGAGGGATCCCAGTATGCCGAGTTGTTGCGCGAGGATAACCGGATTCGCAAGACCGTTCGCGATCGCCTGCAAAAGGCGGGGCTGTCCAAGATAGAGATTGAGCGGTTTGCGAAGCAGATCATCGTTACGCTGCACACGGCCAAGCCGGGCATCGTTATCGGCCGTCGCGGGGCCAGCGTCAACGATCTGCGCAAGGAATTGGAAGAGATGACGGGCAAGAAAGTGCGCATTGAGGTCAAGGAGATCAAGCGCCCTGAACTGGATGCGTACCTGGTTGCCGAGAGCATTGTGGAGCAACTGGAGCGCCGCATCTCGCACAAGCGCGCTATGAAACAGGCCATTTCCCGGTCGATGCGGGCTGGGGCTCAGGGGATCCGCATCATGTGCGGTGGACGGCTTTCCGGTGCGGAGATGGCGCGGCGCGAATGGCAGCGCGAGGGGCGAGTGCCTCTGCAAACGCTGCGGGCCGATATTGACTATGCTCGCGCCGAGGCCCTGACCACGTTCGGACGCATCGGGGTCAAGGTTTGGATTTACAAGGGCGAGGCCAAGCCCGAGGCCGAAGAGGCCGCAGAAGCGGTTGTGGTGGAATAGCACATCAACGCGCCCGATCGTGGAGTCGGACCCGCAGGGCGCCGGTGTAGGAGTGGATCGTTATGCTGATGCCAAAACGAGTGAAATACAGGCGTGTTCATCGAGGCAGGCTGAAGGGGCAGGCCCAGCGCGGTGCCGAGGTGCATTTCGGTGAGTACGGGCTTCAGGCCCTGGAGCCCTGCTGGATGACGAGCCGACAGTTGGAGGCCGCCCGACGCGCCATCGTTCGCTATGTGAAGCGTGGCGGCAAGATTTGGATTCGGGTGTTCCCGGACAAGCCGGTAACCAAGAAGCCCGCCGAGACCCGTATGGGCGGCGGCAAGGGTGCGCCGGATCACTGGGTGGCGGTGGTCAAGCCGGGCCGCGTGATCTTTGAGATCGCGGGCGTTCGCGAAGAGGTGGCTCGCGAGGCATTGCGCCTGGCCGCGCACAAACTGCCCATCAGGACCCAGTTCATCCGACGGATTGAACAGGCCGGAGGCGAAGAAGCATGAAAGTCTCCCAGATTCGCAACATGACAGACGAGGAACTGAGGCGCAAGATCGGCGAGGCCTACCAAGAACTGCTCAACCTGCGGTTCCAGTTCGCGACCGGACAGTTGAAGAATACCAACCGTCTCAAAGAGGTTCGGAAGGACATCGCCAGAATGCGCACTGTTTGGCGAGAGCGTGAACTGCAGAGGTATAGGGAGGATGCATCATGAGGGAACGTCGCAGGCAAATGGTAGGTCGCGTAACGAGCAACAAGATGGATAAGACCGTAGTGGTGAGGGTTGAGCACATCAAGCGGCATCCTCTGTACGGCAAGACCATTCGGCAGCGCCGCCATTTCAAGGCGCATGATGAGGAGAACACTTGCCAGGTGGGCGACTTGGTTCGGATTGTGGAATCCCGCCCGCTGAGCAAGGAGAAGCACTGGGTTGTCGTAGAGATTCTGGAGAGAGCCCAGTAGTCCAGATGATGACGGTTGGCCGGACATCCTAGGGGGCCGGCAGCCTGGAAGTCATAATCGGGAGCGAGAGAAATGATCCAGGTTCAAACAAGACTGAAAGTCGCAGACAACACGGGTGCACGAGAGATCATGTGCATCCACGTCGTCGGCGGGTCGGGGCGGCGCTATGCCCAGGTGGGCGACATCATCGTGGCATCGGTGAAACAGGCGTCGCCGACCGGCTCCTACAAGAAAGGCGATGTGGTGCGCGCGGTCGTGGTGCGGACGGCAAAAGAGTACGCTCGCCCGGATGGCTCCTATATTCGGTTTGACGAGAACGCCGCAGTCATTGTGGATGATTACAAGAATCCCAAGGGCACGCGCATCTTTGGGCCTGTGGCGCGCGAACTGCGCGAGAAGGGCTTCATGAAGATCGTGTCCCTAGCGCCGGAAGTGGTATAGGGGGCGGTATGAGCAAGATGAAGATCAAGAAGGGCGATACGGTGGTAGTGCTCAGCGGCGATGACAAGGGCGCCAAGGGCGCGGTCAAGTTGACAATGCCGAAGCGCCAGATGGTGATCGTCGCGGGCGTGAATATGATCAAGAAGCATCAGAGGCCGACGGGCTCTACCCGCACGCAGGTGGGCATCATAGAGCGCGAAGCGCCGATCCACGTGTCCAATGTGGCGCTCTATTGCAACCATTGCCAGCGAGGCGTGCGAGTGGGCTATCAAATCACCGCCGATGGCACCAAGGTGCGAGTCTGCCGTCGCTGCGGCGAGACCCTGTAGCCGGCCCGATGCGCGAGGAGTTTTGAGTATGCCACGATTGAAGGATAAGTACCGGCAGGAAGTTCTACCTGCGATGCAGCAGGAGTTCGGGTATCGGAACGTGATGGAAGTGCCGCGAATCGTCAAAGTGGTCGTCAACGTCGGCCTAGGCGAGGCGCTCCAAAATGCCAAGGCTTTGGACGCGGCATCCAACGACATCATGCTCATCACGGGGCAGAAGCCCATCGTGCGCAAGGCGCGGAAGTCCATCGCCACGTTCAAACTGCGCGAGGGAAACCCCATCGGCGTCAAAGTTACGCTGCGTGGCAATCGTATGTACGATTTTCTGGATAGGCTGATGAGCGTGGCTTTGCCGCGGGTGCGCGACTTCCGCGGCGTGTCGCCGGATGCCTTTGACGGCCGGGGCAACTACACCCTCGGGCTGTCGGAGCAACTCATCTGGCCGGAGATCAACTACGATACCATTGACAAGGTCCGAGGGATGGAAGTAACCATCGTTACCACGGCCAAGACGGATGAGGAAGCACGGCGACTGCTCCAGTTGCTCGGGATGCCTTTCCGGAAACGGCAGTAGCAGGGATTGACAAGCAGGAGGGAGTAAGACAGTGGCGAAGAAGAGCATGATTGCGCGGGAGAAGAGGCGGAAATACGCGGTCCGAGTTCGCAACCGCTGCTCCATCTGCGGGCGACCCAGAGGCTACATGCGCCGCTTTGACCTGTGCCGGATTTGCTTCCGTGAACTGGCCGTGGAAGGCAAGATTCCCGGTATCGTGAAGTCCAGTTGGTGATTCAGACAGGAGTGCAGGGAATGAGCGTAAACGACCCGATTGCCGATATGTTGACCCGCGTGCGGAATGCGAACATGGCACGCCACAAGGCGGTGGCCATGCCCTATTCGCGGGTGAAGGCCGAGATCGCAAGGATTCTCAAGGAAGAGGGCTATATCAAGGATTTTGAGATCGTGAATCAGAAGCCCGCTCCTGTTCTGAGGCTACATCTGAAATACACACAAGACAGGCAGCCTGTGCTGACCGGTTTGAAGCGGGTCAGTTCGCCCGGGCGTAGGGTGTACACAAGCCGCGCCGACATTCCGTGGGTGCTGAGCGGCATCGGCATTGCGATTCTGTCCACGCCCAAGGGCATTATGACCGGGCAGAAAGCGCGACGGCTCGGCGTAGGCGGCGAAGTTCTGTGCTACGTCTGGTAGAAGCCGTGCCGTGGGGCGCACAGGATGCTTGCAGGGAGGAATGGAAGTGTCGCGTATAGGACGGCAACCCGTGCCGATTCCAAAGGGTGTGCAGGTAACGATAGAGGGACATCGGCTGATCGCCAAAGGGCCGAAAGGCGAACTGGCTCGCGATTTGCCCGAAGCCATTCAGGTTCGGGTGGAAGGGGATCAGGTGGTGGTTACCCGCCCCAGCGATGATCGGGTTCACCGGTCACTACACGGTTTGACCCGCGCGTTGGTGGCGAACATGATCACAGGCGTACACGAGGGATTCACCCGCCACATGGAGATTGAGGGTGTCGGGTGGCGCGCCGAAGCGCAGGGGCAGAATCTGGTGCTGATGGTGGGGTACTCGCACCCTGTTCAGATAGAGCCGCCCCCGGGGATTACGTTCCAGGTGGATAAAGGCGGACGTACCTTCTCCATCTTCGGCATCGATAAGGAACTGGTGGGGGAGATTGCCGCTCGGATTCGCCGCGTGCGACCGCCCGAACCCTACAAAGGCAAAGGCATTCGCTACCGGGGCGAGCAGATCCGCCGCAAGGCCGGCAAGACGGGCAAGTAATCGCCTTCGTGCCGCGGTGAACTAGAAAGTTCTCTCCCTCCTCGGTAGGCAAACGGGGCAGGGTGGTTTCGGGAGGAATGCAGAATGAGCAATGAAGTGGATACCGTGAGGGCTCGCGAGATCAGGCATCGTCGGGTTCGCGCAAAGGTGAAGGGGACGAGCGAACGGCCGCGCCTGAACGTGTTTCGTAGCAATCAGCACATCTACGCGCAGATCATAGACGATACGATTGGGCACACGCTCGTGTCTGCTTCTACCATTGACGCCGAGATTCGCCCACAACTGGGCAATTTGAGCAAAACGGACCAGGCGAAATTGGTGGGGCAGACCCTGGCTAAGAGGGCGTTGGCCATCGGGGTTAAGAAGGTGGTCTTCGATCGCGGAGGCTACCGTTACCATGGCCGCGTGAAGTCGCTGGCCGACGGTTCGCGTGAAGGCGGGCTGGAGTTCTAACCCGGCAACCGAGTTTGAGGAGGATGCATGTTCGGCGAAGAGTACGAAGAGCAGGAACAACTGGAGGAACGATTGGTGTCCCTCACCCGCGTGGCCAAGGTGGTCAAGGGTGGGCGCCATTTCGGGTTCCGCGCCGTGGTTGTCGTTGGCGATCGCAACGGGAGTGTGGGGGTCGGCGTCGGCAAGGCACGGGAAGTGCCCGACGCCATCCGCAAAGGCTCGGAGCGGGCGCGGAAGAACATGAAGAAGATCCCGCTGGTTGGGACGACGATCCCACACCCGGTCATCAGCAAGTTCGGCGCGGCACAGGTGTTGCTGAAGCCTGCTTCGCCGGGCACGGGCGTCATCGCAGGAAGCGCGGTTCGCGCCGTTGTAGAGGCGGCAGGGATTCGCGACATCCTGACCAAGTCGCTGGGGAGTGCCAATCAGTTGAACGTGGTCCAGGCGACGATGAAGGGCCTGCTGCAACTGAAGGACTCCACCGAAGAAGCCAACCGACGGGGCAAGCAGGTGATAGAAGTTACCCCCTTCTGGAGGCGGAAGCATGGTGCCTCGTAAGCGGAAAGAGATAACTCGCAAGTTGCGTATCACATTGCGCAAGAGCGTGATCGGCTACTCGGAGCGCCAAAAGGCGACCGTGCGTGCGCTGGGGCTGCATCATCTGGGCCAGGTGGTGGAGAAGCCGGATTCGCCGGCGCTGCGCGGGATGATCGCCAAGGTTAGCCACCTCGTGGAGGTGCAGGAGGTTCAAGAGTAGAGATGAAATTGCATGAATTGTGGCCCGCATGGGGGGCCAGGAAAGATAAGAAACGCGTGGGGCGCGGCCACGGTTCGGGCCGAGGCAAGACGTCCGGACGCGGCACGAAAGGCCAGAACGCGCGCACGGGCGGGCCGGTGGCTCCGTACTTTGAAGGTGGCCAACTGCCCATGGTGCGCCGCCTCCCGTTCCGTCGCGGCTTCACCAACATCTTCAAGGTCCAATACGCGACGGTGAACGTGTATCGGCTCGCCGAATTTGAACCCAACACGGTGGTTACGCCCGAATTGCTGGCCGAAAGCGGCATCATCCGATCCACCAACTTGCCGGTGAAGATCTTGGGACACGGGGATCTGGATCGCCCGCTTACGGTCAAGGCCCATCGGTTCACGGCCGGCGCGAAGGAGAAGATCATCGCCGCGGGCGGTTCCGTTGAGGAGATCGCCTAAGAGTCCGAAGGAGCGGAAAGCATGCTTCAGGCCCTGAGAAATGCCATCAAGTTGCCAGACCTGCGACGGCGGATCACCTTCACCATTGTCATCTTGATCGTATACCGATTGGCGTCGCAGATTGCCATCCCGGGTATCGACCATAATGTGCTGCGCGACCTGTTCGCCCGCAGCCAACTGCTGGGATTGCTGGACCTGTTCTCCGGCGGCGCCATGGCGAACTTCTCCATCATGGCGATGGGCGTGTATCCATACATCACGTCGTCCATCATCATGACGCTGTTGCAGCCCATCATCCCGCCGTTGGAGAGGCTGGCGAAGGAAGGCGAGGCAGGGCGGCAGAAAATCAACATGTATACCTATATCGGCACCATCCCGCTGGCCATGCTCCAGGGATGGGCCCAGGCCACCCTGCTCCAGCGCGAGGGCGTGCTGTCGGGCTTCGGGTTCTCGGGCGAAATGCTTTTGCCGACCGTTGCGACCCTGTTCGCGCTGACCGCGGGCACGATGCTGGCCGTTTGGCTCGGGCAGTTGATCACCGAGCAGGGTATCGGAAACGGTATCTCTATCATCATCTTCGGCGGCATCGTGTCGCGGATTCCGCAGCGCGTGGCCGAGATGATCGCCGGACAGAACTACGGCGCGCTGATCGCGTTCGTGGTCATCACTGCCATCACCGTGGGTGTGATTGTGGTCGTGCAGGAAGGCGTGCGGCGCATTCCGGTGCAGTACGGGCGGCGCGTGCTGGCGCAAAGGGGCAACCGCCTACGTGTGGCCGGCGGGCAGAGCACATACGTGCCGCTTCGGGTCAACTCGGCGGGGATGATTCCGCTGATTTTCGCCCAGTCGCTGATGATCTTCCCGGGCACGGTGGCCAGTTACTTTGTGGGGTCGGCCAACCAGACCGTGTCCAAGATCGCGACCGGCGTGCAGGGTTTCTTCTCCCCGCAGGGGAATTGGTACTGGATCTTCTACTTCCTTTTGGTTGTAGGTTTCACGTACTTTTACACGGACGTGGTGTTCCGCCAGCAGAATCTGCCCGAGATGCTCCAGAAGAATCACGGGTTCATCCCGGGCATCCGCCCGGGCCGCCCCACCGCCGATTATCTGAACGGCGTGCTGGGCCGCATTACGCTGGTGGGCGCGCTGTTCCTGGCGGTGGTGGCCATTCTGCCCTGGCTCACCCGCGACCTGACGGAGACATCTACCATGCTCATCACGAGCGCGGGCCTGCTCATCGTGGTAGGCGTCGTGCTGGATACGATGAAGCAGTTGGAGGCGCAGTTGCTGATGCGCCACTACGAAGGGTTTATCAAGTAGGAGCAGGGTGCGATCCAGGCGCAGAGAGGCAAGAGATGGAGCCGAACTACTATATCCTGCTAGGCGCACCGGGAGCGGGTAAGGGAACCCAAGCGGCCATGCTCGTCCTGGCCCTGGGCATCCCCCATGTGGCCAGCGGCGATCTGTTCCGCGAGCACCTGAGCAAGGGCACGGAGTTGGGGCTTCTGGCTAAGCAGTACATGGACGAAGGCAAACTCGTGCCGGACGATGTTACGGTGCGGATGGTTCTGGATCGCCTGGCGCAGCCGGACTGCGCGAAGGGCGCGATTCTGGACGGGTTCCCTCGCACCATCGCGCAGGCCCAGGCACTGGAGCGGGCGCTGTCGGCCAACGGCCAACGGATCAAGGCGGCACTGTACATCAAGGTCTCCAACGACGAATTGCTGCGACGCTTGGGCGGGCGATACACGTGCAAGAACTGTGGCGCTGTGTACCACATCGTGTTTGACCCGCCCAAACAGCCCGGCGTATGCGACAAGTGCGGCGGACCGTTGTATCAGCGGCCCGATGACACGCCCGAGACAGCCAAGAAGCGGCTGGATGTGTACTTCCAGCAGACGGCTCCGCTGATTGAGCACTATCGTCAGCAGGGCCTGCTGCGAGAGATAGACGGTGAGCAGCCCATAGAGGCGGTTCATGCGGCACTCTTGAACGTTATCAAAGGCGAGTGAAGGCTCTTTTCTAACCGATGGTTACACTGAAATCCAGCCGAGAACTTGCGTTGATGCGCGAGGCGGGGCGAATTGTCGCCGAGGTGCTGGCGAACCTGAAGGCCAAAGCCGCGCCGGGCGTTACGACGGCGGAACTGAACGACGAGGCTGAACGGCTCATCCGCAAGATGAACGCCATCCCCTCGTTCAAGGGGTATCACGGGTACCCGGCAGCGATCTGCACCTCCGTCAACGAGCAGGTGGTGCATGGGATTCCCGATGGCCGAAGGCTCAAGGAAGGCGACATTCTCAGCCTGGACGTGGGAGCCATCTTCAAGGGCTACCACGGCGACGCGGCGATCACGATCCCCATCGGGGCCATTAGCCCCGAGGCGCAGCGACTGCTGGAGGTAACCGAAGGCGCGCTGTGGGCCGGTATCGCCAAGGCCAAGCCGGGCTTCCGTACCGGCGACATCTCGGCGGCTATTCAGGAGTGGGTGGAGAGCCGCGGGATGTCGGTGGTGCGCGAATACACCGGCCACGGGATCGGGAGGCAGATGCACGAGGACCCGCAAATCCCGAATTTCGGGAGGCCGGGCACGGGGTACGCCCTCCGCGAGGGGATGACCTTCGCGCTGGAGCCGATGGTAAACCTGGGCACATGGAAGACAAAGGTCTTAGGCGACGGCTGGACGGTGGTAACGGAGGATGGGCAATTGTCGGCCCATTTTGAGCACACTCTTGCGGTTACCGATGGCGAACCGCAGGTGCTAACCGTTTTGTAGTGGGTAGCAAAAAGGAATTGTGGAGGCGATCGGTCATGAAAGTCAGCGCATCTGTAAAGCGACGCTGTGAAAAATGCAAGATTATCCGACGGCGCGGGGTGGTGCGCGTGATCTGCACCAATCCCAAGCACAAGCAACGTCAGGGCTAGGCTGGGGGCCACCTGGCGGCTGCGAGGGCTATGATTCTAGGAGGAAAGTAGGGCATGGCACGTATTGCTGGAGTTGACTTGCCTCGCGACAAGCGCGTGGAAGTCGCACTAACGTACATCTATGGGATCGGTCCTTCCACCAGCAAGGAGATCCTGGCGCGGACGGGCGTGAACCCCGACATTCGGGTCAAGGACCTGTCCGAGTCCGAGATCGCGGCGCTGCGCGAGTTCATCGACAAGAACTACCGCGTGGAAGGCGACCTGCGCCGTGAGGTGAGCATGAACATCAAGCGGCTCACCGAGATTGGCTGTTATCGTGGGCTTCGGCATCGGCGCAACCTGCCGGTTCGTGGGCAGCGGACGCGCACCAACGCGCGCACCAAGCGCGGGCCGCGCAAGACCGTGCCCGGCAAGAAGCGGTCGCGGGCCAAGAAGTAATCTCCCTGGCGCGGATGGCGGGGTGCTGTGCGGTGCCCGCTCCGCGAGTGCATGGATATGGAGTTGAGGAGGAATCATGGGGCGAACAAGAGGAAGACGGCGGGGTGTGCGCGTTGAGCGCAAGAATGTCCCTTACGCGCAGGCACACATCCAAGCGACGTTCAACAACACTATCGTTACCGTTACCGACCAGAACGGCAATGTGATCACTTGGGGCAGCACCGGAACGGTCGGGTTCAAGGGGTCCAAGAAGAGCACACCGTACGCGGCCCAACTGACGGCCCAGCAGACGGCCAAGCAGGCGATGGATCACGGTGTGCGAGAAGTGGATGTGTTTATCAAGGGGCCCGGCCCCGGCCGCGAGGCGGCGATCCGCGCACTGGTTGCCGCAGGTCTGAAGGTGCGGTCTATCTCGGACGTTACACCGATCCCGCACAACGGTTGCCGCCCGCCCAAGAAGCGGCGGGTCTAAGGTATAGGGTTTGTGAGAGTAGTAGAACCCTTGCAGGAGGAAAGATGGCTAGATACATAGGTCCGGTCTGCAAATTGTGCAGGCGCGAGGAAGAGAAACTCTATTTGAAGGGTGAGCGCTGCTTTGGCGAGAAGTGCGCGCTGGAGCGACGCAACTACGCCCCAGGGATGCATGGGCGCAAGGGGCAGTTCCGCCGCAAAGTGTCCGACTACGGGCTTCAGCTGCGGGAGAAGCAGAAGGCGCGCCGCATCTACGGGGTCTTGGAACGGCAGTTCCGCCGCTACTACGAGGAAGCACTCAAGCGGCCCGGCATGACCGGCGCGACGCTGCTCAGCATCTTGGAGCGGCGGCTGGACAACGTGGTGTACCGCTTGGGCTTTGCCGAGTCGCGGGCGCAGGCCCGGCAGTTGGTGCGGCACGGTCACTTTGAGGTCAACGGCCGCAAGACCAACATCCCGTCCATGATCCTGCGCCCCGGCGACGTGGTGGCCGTGCGCCAAAGCAGTTACAATAACGGCTATTTTTCAATGGTGAAAGAACTCCTGGCCGAGCGCAAGGTTGTGGATTGGCTCAGCCGCGACGATAACAGGTTATCGGGACAGGTTTTGAGCATGCCGACCCGCGAGCAGATTGATGTTCCGCTGCAGGAGCAACTCATCGTGGAGTACTACAGCCGCTAATGTTGCTCTGCCATTATGGAGCGAACAAGGAAGGTGGTTTCATTGTTTGAACAAGTGCTACCAAAGATAGAAACCGAGGCGGGCTCCCAAAAGTACGGTCGGTTCAGCATCGGTCCCCTGCCGGGCGGCTACGGCGTAACGTTGGGGAACGCGCTGCGGCGGGTGCTTTTGTCCTCGCTGCCAGGCGCGGCGGTAACCTCCATCCGCGTGAGCGATGTGTTCCATGAGTTCTCGGACATCCCTCACTGCAAGGAGGACATGATCGCCCTTATCCTCAATGTCAAACAGTTGCGGTTCATCATGCCCGAAGGGGAAACCGCGCGCGTGCATGTGGAGGTAAAGGGCGAAGGGGTGATCACCGGTGCGGACTTGGTTTGCCCGCCCCATGTGGAGATCGTCAACCCCGAGCAGTATCTTCTGACTGCCGACTCACCGGAGGCAGACCTGGACATTGAGATGGTGGTGCAGAGCGGGTACGGCTATTCGCCCGCGGAAGAGCGGGGAGAATTGCCCATCGGTGAGATACCGGTGGATGCCGTGTTCAGCCCGGTGCGCAAGGCCAACTTCCGGGTGGAGCGCGAGCGCGTTGGCCAGATGACCGACTTCAACCGCCTCATCATGGAGGTCTGGACCGACGGCACGATGCGGCCAGGCGAGGCGCTACGCAAGAGCGCCGAGATCTTGGTCAAGCATTTTGCCCTCATCGCCGGTGTCAGCGACGTGGAGGTGCAGGAAGCGGAGGTACCCAGTGAAATAGCCGTGCCCGACTGGGTACGTTCGGCCCCCATTGAGGAGCTGGAACTTACCGTGCGCGCCTACAATTGTTTGAAGCGCGCGGGCATTACCAAGGTGGGCGAGGTGCTTGCGCGACTGGAGAAGGGAGAAGACGAGATTCTCAGCATCCGCAATTTTGGCCGCAAGTCGCTGGATGAGTTGTTGGAGAAATTGCGGGCCAAAGGGTTCTTGCAGGAGTAGCGCAGAGCCGGACTCTGCGCCAGCCTCGCACCGGAGACTTGATTCAACGAGGGATTGGATATGCGACATAAGGTAGCA
>FWPV01008100.1_pt1 | contig 15134 bp, 14 predicted proteins | sample 2228371 | NCBI WGS metagenome assembly FWPV01 (sample SAMEA103939776, study PRJEB20133) | metagenome
AGAGCGATTTGTCGCGAGGCCGGCCGTCGATCACCCACTCGGCGTTGAAAATCTTGTGCCGGCAATGTTCGGAGTTGGCCTGCGCGAACATCAGGAGTTCCACGTCGGTGGGATCGCGCCCCAGCGACTGATAAGCGGCGACGAGGTAATCGATCTCTTCTTCGGAAAGCGCCAAGCCCATCTCGGCGTTGGCCTGCACGAGCGCTGCCCGCCCTTGCGCCGCCAGCGCGATCGTCTGCATCGGCGCGGGGGAATAATGATCGAACAAGTGCTTGCCCTGCGCGGGGTCACTAAACACCGTCTCAGTCATGCGGTCATGCAGCCAGGGCAGCACCGCGGCGCGCTGGGCCTTTGTCAGTCCTGACCAACCGAGAATCGACAGCGCCGTACCGTGCTCGATCCGCTCAATGGTCACCAGACCGCATTGATGCGCGATGTCCGTGGCTTTGGAGGACCACGGCGAAATCGTCCCCAATCGCGGCGCCACCACCAGCGTAACCTGCGCCATCGCCGCGCCATCGGCCGGTTGCGCGGCAAGTAGCGCCATCAGCCGCGCCCGCATCTCCTCGTTCGGCGCTTCGTGACCGCTGCGCCACTGCACCCAATACCAAGCGCGCGCCTGCACGGTCAAACGGGTGCCTGCGGCGCGCGAGATGGCATCGCTCACCCGCGCCTCCCGCGCTGAACTCCAGGCCGGAGCGCCGACGAATTGCCCAATCGAGTCACCGTTCATCGAAGAAGTCATGGTACCGAATTCCTATGAGGTCGCAAACCGTTGATCACTCTGCCCCTAACTTTACCATGTCTGCCCCATTCCCTCGATTGCCATAACTTTGGGTAGAATGCTCATTCCCCAATCCAACCCAGTGAGGAGATTGCGATGAACGCCCATGTCCTTTCCGTGGTCACCTTTCCGGCTGGCGCGCGTCTGGCGCAACCCCAAACGGACGTGCGTCCGACCAGCCGCCATGCCCCAGCGATCGAAGTGATGACCGATTTTCTGCGCGTGCCACCGGTGACCGCGCAGCCGGAGGAGCTGGTGAGCGAAGCCGAGGCGCGCATGATCCGCCGCGGGGTGCGTTCCGTACTGGTGACCCACGTCAACGATGAACTGGTGGGCATTCTCACCGCTACCGACATCCTGGGGGAGAAGCTGGTGCAGGTGGCCCGTGACCGTGGCATTTCGGCGCGCGAAGTGCGCGTTGCCGATTTGATGACCCCCGCTTCGACCATGGACGCGTTGCGCTTGGACGAAGTGATGCGCGCCACCGTTGCCGACGTCATCGCCACGCTGCAACACCTCGGGCGTCAGCATGCGCTGGTGGTGGACTCTGCTTCGGACACCCCAGTGGTACGCGGGATCTTCTCTTCCACCCAGATCGCGCGCCAACTGGGGGAAGAACTGCCGGTGCACGTCAAAGCGCGCACCTTTGCCGAGATCGAGGCGGCGCTGAAATAAATGCTCTGGCGGCACCCTGGGGGACAAAGCGAACACACGGGCACGATCCCTTTTGCCCGTCGTTGGCCGGCGGGGCCACTTCTGGCGGGCACGACGCTGTTGCTAGCGGGCGCCTGGCTGGCGCGCACCGACGATCTCAACCAGGCGCTGTTTCTCCTGCTCAACCAAAGCTTCGCGGCACTGCCTGCTGGGTGGTGGGCGGGCTGGACCAACCTGGGCAGTGCAGCGTTGGTCACGGGCTTGGTCGCAGCATGTGCCGTGTGGTCGCTGCGCCCCCTGGTGCTGGCACTGCTTGCCAGCCTGCCCACTGCCCTGCTCGTGCAAGGGCTCAAGCGGCTCATCGCCGAGCCGCGGCCGGCGGCCGTGTTGCCACAAGACGGCTTCGTGATCATCGACCACCTCCTCAGAAGCGGTGCTTTTCCTTCGGGGCACACCGCCACCGGCGTAGTGCTCGCCTGCGCGATCGCTAGCCTCAGCCATCCGCGCTGGCGCCGCTGGCGTTGGCCGTTGGCGCTGTTTTTTGCCCTGGCGGTGGGGCTATCGCGCATCGCCGTCGGCGCCCATTGGCCGAGCGACGTGCTGGCTGGCCTCGGCGCCGGGCTGGTGGGCGTGGCGTTGGCACACCACTGGGTGGCGGCAGCAGAACAATATTTGCAACGGCAACCGCTTGTCCAAACCACGCTCGTCGGTATCGCCGCGGCGATCGGCACTACCGCCGGGTGGTGGGACCGCGGTCTCTACCCCTCGGGGGCCTGGATGAGCACCTTCGCGGCGCTCGCGACAATCGCTGGTGCCGCGGCGTTTTATCGTCACCGCTGGATTCCGCGGCGATGAGCCCTTTGTGGCGCCGCTTATTGACGCTTGCCCTCACCGCCGCGACGTTGGCCGCGCTGCTTTGGTGGTGGCCGCAGTTGGCGGCCGTTCCGTGGGAGCGCTGGCATTTGCGCCAGTTCCTCGGGCCGCTGGTACTGCTGGCGCTGAGTCACGTCATCCGGGCGCTGCGCCTGGCGGCAGAGTTTCCGGAAGTGCCGCGGCACCGTACCGCAGCGATTCTCACCGCCCACACCTTCTGGGTCAATGTGCTGCCCTTGCGTAGCGGCGAGCTGGCGTTGCCGTGGCTGCTGCACCAACGCTTGGGGGTGGCGCGTACCCGCGCGGTGGCCACCCTGCTGTGGCTGCGGGTACAGGATGCGTTCGTGCTCGCCACGCTGGCGCTCGTCACGTGGCCGGGCTGGAGCGTCGCGCAACGCAGCGTGACTGCGGCGCTGGCGCTCGGGGCAATGCTCGGGTTCTGGCTCCTCGTGCGCTGGCGGCAACGGCTACCAGGCCGTTGGCTGCGTGCGCTCATTGCCGAGCTCGCGCAAGCGATGCGTTCCTCTCGGCGCGTGTGGCATTGGACGATCGCCAACTGGTGTGTCAAAATCGCGGCCGTGGGCTGGCTGCTGGCGGCGCTAACCGATACCACTTGGGAAGTCGGAGGGGCTGGGGCGTTCGCCGGGGAATTGGCGGTGCTTCAGCCACTGCAAGGTGTCGCGGGACTCGGTGCCTATGAGGCCGGAGTCGCCACGGTGCTCGCCTGGCACGGCGTTTCCTGGCCCGTGGCGCTGGCCGCGGCGCTAGCGGCACATGCGTTACTGTTTGGCACAAGCGCCTTGATGGCACTTGTAGCCCATCTTTGGGATCAGCGTGCCCAGGCACGTTCGAAGACTCGGAACGATTCGTGATGGCAGATCCTGTGACGACTGACCTTGCTCCGCATCGGCTGTCGGTGGTGGTGCCGCTTTTCAACGAGCGGGACAATGTGGCGCCGTTGCTCGCGACGGTGCATGAGGCGCTCGCTGCTTACCCGTATCCGTGGGAGCTCATCCTGGTGGATGATGGTTCCACCGACGGCACGACCGAACGGTTGCTGGAGCTCGCTCCTAGCTATGGGCCTCATGTTCGCGTACTGGTACTGCAGCGCAACTTCAAACAAACCGCGGCGATGCAGGCCGGCATCGACGCAGCGCGCGGTGACGTGATCGTGACGATGGACGGCGACCTGCAAAACGACCCGCGCGACATCCCCCGTTTGGTGGCACGGTTGCTGCGCGAAGACCTGGACCTGGTCGCTGGCTGGCGCAAGGAACGCAAGGACGATTTCTGGCTGCGCACTTTTCCGTCGCGCATTGCCAACCGCCTGATCGCCCGCCTGACTGGGGTGTCGTTGCACGATTACGGCTGCAGCCTCAAAGCCTACCGCGCCAGTGTGCTCAAGAACGTGACGCTTTATGGCGAGATGCACCGCTTCATCCCGGCGTGGCTGGCTTCCGTCACCCATCCCGCGCGCATTGCCGAGGAAGTGGTAGAGCACCATCCGCGGCGCTTCGGCGAATCCAAATACGGCTTGTCGCGCACCTTCCGGGTGATCCTCGATCTGTTGTTCGTGTATTTCTTCCTGCGCTATCGCACCCGTCCCGGGCATTTTTTCGGGGGCATCGGCTTGGGGCTGACTGGGTTGGGGGGGGTGCTCCTCGCCTACCTCTTCGCGCTCAAGCTCTTTGCCGGAGAATCGATCGGCGCTCGGCCGTTGCTGACGGTAGCGGTGCTCCTGACGGTGACCGGGGTGCAGTTTCTGACCACCGGCGTGCTGTCGGAGCTCCTGACCCGCGTCTATCACGAAAGCAGCCAGCGACCGCAGTATCAGGTGCGCCTGAGCCTACCTGACACGAGCGAAGTGGACCACGGCGGCTGGTTCGAGACGCCGCGCGACGACCGCAACCCGCAACGATAACCCTCTATGCGCATGCCCCTGAACTTCGTTACGCTTCCTGCGGTTGGCCACCAAAGAGGTCAGCTCACGATCCTGGAAGGGCTGTTGGTGGCCGCGTTTGCGGCGATGATGTTTGCGCTCAACCTCGGCGGCTATCCACTTTTTGACGTCGATGAGGGCGCATTTGCCGAAGCCTCGCGTGAAATGCTCGCTTCGCGCGACTTTGGCATGACCACGCTGGATGGGGCGCCGCGCTACGACAAACCGATTTTCATCTACTGGCTGCAGGCCACGACGATGGCCCTCGTGGGGGTCGATGAATGGGGCGCACGACTGCCTTCGGCGCTTGCCGGCGTGCTGTGGGTGCTCGCGGTGTGGCACTTTGCGCGCCCGCGGCTGGGGGCAAACGCTGCGGTGCTTGCCGCGGTATTGCTGGCCTCCAGCCTTGGGGTGTGGGCAATCGCGCGCGCCGCCACCGCCGACGCGTGGCTGAACCTGTGGCTGACGCTTGCCGCGTTCGACTGGTGGCGCCATTTGGAATCCCACCGCGAAGCACCCCGACGACGTGCGTTCGTATGGATGGGCCTTGGGGTGCTCACCAAAGGCCCGGTGGCGGTGCTGGTGCCGATGGCGACGGTGACGCTGTATTTGCTGTCGCGCCGGGAAGGGACGCGCCTGCTGCGCTGCTGGTGGGATCCTGCGGGTTGGTCGATGCTGCTGGCGATCGCTGCGCCGTGGTATGCGTATGCGCTGTGGCGCGACGGCTGGGCGTTCGTCGAAGGGTTCTTTCTCAAACACAACGTGCAGCGTTTTGTTGCTCCGCTCGAAGGTCATAGCGGGCAATGGTGGTATCACCTGGCGCTGTTGCCGGCACTGCTGCTGCCTTTTTCGCTGCTGATCGTGCTGCCGCTGCGTGCGCTGCTTGTCGACGCCAGGGTGATGCTGCGGCGCTTTCTCTGGCTGTGGTTTCTGTTCGTGCTGGGGTTCTTTTCGCTGGCGCAAACCAAGCTGCCGCATTACATGCTCTATGGCCTCACGCCGCTCGTTCTGTTGATTGCTCGGCATCTGGCCGACTCGTCGCGCGCGCATCGGTGGCTGCTCGCCACTGTGGTTTCCGCCGCGTTGGTCATTGTGGTCTCGGCACTGTTGCCGGAGCTGCTTCCCCACTGGGTGCAAACACGCACGTTGTCGCCGTTTCATCAGGCGCTGGCCAGTGGCGCCTCGGCGGCGTGGTCATGGCAGGATCGCGCCGCGGGCCTGGCGGCGCTGCTGTTGCTCGCGGTGGTGGGGCAGGCCAGGCATTGGCTCAACCCTGCCGCGACGCTGGCCGCCGCCGGACTGGTGCTTGGCGTTTGGCTGAGTTTTCGCCTCCTGCCGTGGGCAGGCGAAACCCTGCAAGGACCGATCCAACGCGCCGGTCTTGCCGCTCGCGGCATGGAACTGGTCAACGCCGGCCTGCGTGCCCCCAGCTTCAGCTTCTACCGCCAGGCCATCTCCCCGCGCCGCGTGCCGCAGCCCGGTGAAGCATTCCTCGCGCGCCTCGACCGTTTGCCGCCTGTGCCACATGAAGTATGGTGGTATGAGCGTGGAGTGGTGCTGGCACGCGCGCTGCCGTCTATGCCGACCAGCGCCTCGGAACCTGAGATAACGAACGCCTCGGCGGCAAGCAAATTCGAACCAAGGGCAATCAACGATTCTCCCGATATCCAAGCCAATCCAGCGGCAACCCGTAACGCTGCCGCTTCCGTGTTACCCTCTTCGCCTTCAACCAACGGTTCAAGCCCAAGGGAAACTCCTCGATGAAGGTGCGCTTGCGTCATCTGTTGCTTTTCGTCGTGGTAGCGATCATCGCCTCGGCCCTTTTGCCTTTGCTCTGGGCCCCACCCCCCGCGACGCGCGGCAGCGAACAAGCGCCGTGGCAGGTCACTTGCGATGGTTTCGTTGGGCAAGCGTTGGGTTGGCAGCTCGGTCAAACCAGGCCGGCAGAAGTCATCGCGAAGCTTGGCAGCGACATCGAATGGGCCCTGTGGCAACGGCCACAACAACCCGTCGTGCTCGAAGGCTGGATTCAGGATTATCTGGCCGCGGGCATGAGCGGCAAACTGCTGCTGCGCTTTGCGTTACCGCAGGAACTGGCCACCGAAGCGCTGGCAAGCGGCGCCAAGCCCGAGGTCAGCCCCTCGGGCGCTGTGCGCTTACCCTGGGCGCCCGAGCGCTCTGCCCATTGGCGCGATGAACCGCGCCTTGTGCTGGTAGGGTTTTTGCCCGGCGCGCGTCTTCAGGAAACGGATCTGAGACAGCATTTCGATCGCCTCGGCACCCCGCAGCGCGAAGAGGACAGCGACGGCATCGTGCATCTGAGCTACCGCGTCGCTTGCCCGGAAGGTGCCGCGCTCGTCGTGCGCGTGCTGGTGCCGCGCGAAGGCGGCCGCGCGGCGATTGAGTACGAAAAAGCGCGTTGAGCGCAAAGCCGCCTGGCGGTTGTCGGTGAGCATTTGCCCCCGTCTTTATGCCCTTTCCCTGCCGCCCGCTGACGGAAACCCACGCAGGCGAGCCCCACGCGAGGCGCAGCCGCTCGATTGGCGGTGCTTACTACAAGCCATTTCTGCGCCCGATACCCACGTAGGCAATGCCCATGCGCTCGAGCGCTTTGGGATCGTACTGATTGCGCCCGTCGAAGATCACCGGCGGCGCGTTCAACAGGCGCTTGATCGCCTCGAAATCGGGATGTCGGAATGGCTTCCATTCGGTCACGAGCACCAGCGCATCCGCCCCTTCCGCAGCGGCGTACTGATGCGGCACGAACGTCAGCTGCCCCGACTCCTGCCAAGCGCGCGCAAAGACCGTTTTGGCATTGTCCATCGCCACCGGGTCGTAGGCTTTGACGCGCGCCCCACGGCGCAATAGCCCCTCGATGAGCGTGATCGAAGGGGCTTCGCGCATGTCGTCGGTACCGGGCTTGAACGCCAGTCCCCAGACGCCGAACACCCGGTCGCCGAGCTCCTCGCCGAACCGCGCGACGATCTTGGCTTCCAGCACCTGCTTTTGCTTGGCGTTGCGCGCCTCCACCGCCTCCAGCACCAACGGCTCGACCTCGACCCTGCGCGCCATTTGGGTCAGCGCCTTGACGTCCTTGGGAAAGCACGAGCCGCCGTAACCGCAACCCGGGTAGATGAAATGGTAGCCGATGCGCTGATCCGAACCGATGCCGATGCGCACCTGCTCCACGTCCACGCCGTAGCGTTCGCACAACGTGGCAATCTCGTTGATGAACGAAATCTTGGTCGCCAGCATCGCGTTGGCGGCGTATTTGGTCATCTCCGCCTCGCGCACCCCCATGTAGATCACGCGCTGATGGCTGCGGTTGAACGGCGCGTACAGCTCAGCCATCACCGACCGTGCGCGCTCATCCTCGGTGCCAACGATGATGCGATCCGGACGCATGAAATCTTCCACCGCCGCGCCCTCTTTGAGAAACTCGGGGTTGGACACCACCGCCACCGACACCGCCACGCCGCGCTGACCAAGCACCCCTTCGATTTCTGCTTTGACCCGCTCGGCCGTTCCCACTGGCACGGTGGATTTATCCACCACGATCGCATCGCGTTCGATCACCGCGCCGATGCTCCGCGCTGCCGCAAGCACGTGCTGTAGGTCCGCCGAGCCGTCTTCTTGCGGCGGTGTGCCCACGGCGATGAAAAACACGTCGCAATGCCGCGCCGCTTCCGCAAGCTCCGTGGTAAAAAAAAGCCGCTCCTCGCGTAGGTTCCGTTCGACGATCTCCTCCAGCCCCGGCTCGTAAATTGGCAAAATCCCCTGGCGCAGCCGCTCGATCTTCGCGGCATCGATGTCGATGCACCAGACGTGATTGCCCATTTCGGCAAAACAGGCGCCGGTAACCAGGCCCACGTAACCGATTCCGATGACAGCAAGGCGCATGGTGTGGTTTCCTTTCAAAAAGCAGCTGGTAGCAGATGACAGGTCGTTTGATGAGGCGGTATTCTACTACTTCTTGGTTCCCGTGAATCGCGCTACCCGCCACGATACCACCGTCTATCGTTCTGACTGCTAAGCGAAGGAACACGTCAAGGCACGTTCCCTCATGAGGACAGGGTGCCGAGGGGCATTTGTTCACCTGCAGAAGGTTACGACCAAATGGTACTATATAAACGAATGAGACGATGCGATTTTGGTATTTTACAAAGTCAGTGTATATTGTGGGTGTAGTCAGATTCGTTTGAATTTATTACCGCTGTCATGTAACCAAAAATTTCTTTAGGTAAATACCTTCCGTATATACTGTTCAATTTTTTCAAAAGAAGAAAGCTACCCAGACGCTCGGCACAAAAAGCTACAGCGCGTCTTTGATACCGATCCAATAAAACAGGGTTGTGTTTTGAGCATGTTTCAAGGTTGACCCTCTCCAAGTCAGATATGATTTGATCCCAAATCAAATAGGGCAAAACTCCGAGCTCCGCACCGCAAGGTATAAGGAGGGGACAATTCAAAAATTCTATGCATTCAAGCTCGTTCAATACACCAAGCTCCACCGCAATTGCTGTGTATCTAAGAAGATCTGGGATTTTGTGATGAATGGCATAATTGATGCTCGTAGAATTAATATTCAGAGGAGCAGGCAATAGAAAACCGTCCTTTTTGGGCATTAATTTTGAGGAATCAATATTCATGAACTCGTCAATTAGCATCAACCCAGGTATTTTGACGGAAGGTTTTCCAATTTTTACATTGGCGACAAATTTTCTGTAAGAAGTTTGAATTATTATGAGGTTCTCAGGATTGGACGGCGGATTCTCCTGAAAGAATCGCCGTGCAGCAATCGACCCCGCAGCTCCTAGTAATTGGGGTCGATAATAGTCTAAATCATCATATTTTTCTTTAACGGAGAGATGTTGTTTACAATCAATTTTTCCTATATTTTCAAACCAAATTACTAACGAATCTTTGAAGTCAATTTTAATTAAAGGGTCATCATGCGTATAGCAAACGATAGCATAATTCATCTTTTACCCCATCAACCGTTGCAATTTTTGCATCGATATCACAAGATGTTTCGACGAACACAGAACACAGCAGACTAAAATTTACCGATTTCAAAAAATCATCATGGAGGATTATGTGATCACGCTAGGTGCCGCAATATGCGCGCTGGATTTCCCGCGACGACAACCCCAGCGGGCACGTCACGAGTGACCACAGAGCCAGCTCCGACAATGCTATCGCGACCGATACGCAGTCTGGGCAACACAATAGAGCCTGCACCAATGAAAGCGAATGGCTCGACAACCACACAGCCGCACAATGTTGCCCCGGGAGCAACATGGACTCCATCGCCAATCTCACATTCATGGTCCACTGAAGCCTTGTGATTGATAATGCAAGCAGCTCCCAACCGGGCTTCTGCGGCTACTACGGCCAGAGCCATCACCTGAGTTCCAGCCCCTAATTCAGCGGAATTTGCAACGAAAGCTTGTGGATGAACTAGCGGCTGCACACATAATCCATGATCGACCATCACTTGCTGCAAGGTCAGCCGGTCACGCCCTCGTGCTCCACCGATGGCTACCAAACCATAGAGTCTTTGCATTTCTGATTGATTTTTGACCCAAAGTGAAAAAGCATCAAATCCCCCAATCAAAGGTGCTTCAGGAAGCGCAGAAACTGCTGTAGGAGAATTATCAAATAGGGCGATTACTTTCCCTCCGAGCCTGCAGATCGCCTCACTAAGCACTTTGGCGTGACCTGCACTACCCCATAGCACATATAGGCGGACATCAACCATTGAGCAATCTCTCCACCACATTGCAAACTCGGTCAAGATCATATGATGTCAAATCATGATAGCTAGGAAGGTTGATCGACCGAGCTGGAATGTCCCACGCATACCGATTTTGCGGCTGCGGAGAAAACATCGGTAAACTTGACAAAGGGTAAAAAAACACCCGCGCATCTATGTTCTCTTCATCGAATGCTTTCTGGAGTTTTTCACGAGTAACACCTGTCTGAGGCGAAAATACAGCCGTTGGCATCCAGGCACCGTGGTTCGTTCCAGGGGGTTCTGGATTCATGCTGATTCCTCCAAGAGGCAGCAAACGTTCCTTATAGTAGGAAAGAATTTCACGCTTTCGCGCAACCAACTCATCAATTCGCTCCATCTGAGCACAACCAATCGCCGCCTGGATATTAGACATTTTGTATTTGAAACCAATCATGACAGGCCAAAACTGCCTGATTTCACCTCGTCGCCTACCGTGGTTACTGAGCGTCACAACTTTTTCGTATAACTCCGAATCGTTGGTTACAAACATTCCACCCTCGCCGGTGGTGAGCGTCTTAGTCCCATGAAAAGAAAATACCCCAAACAACCCCATCGATCCAGCGCGCTTGCCAAAGTAAACAGAGCCGATCGCTTCCGCCGCGTCCTCAATGATAGGAATGCCATGCTTGGCACCGATGTCAAGAAGTCTATCCATATCGCACAGGTTGCCGTAAAGATGCGTAGCGATAATCGCTTTGGTGCGTGGAGTAATCGCGGCCTCTGCGAGCTCTGGATCGATGCACCAGGTATCCGGCAGTATATCGACGAAGACCGGTTTGGCTCCAAGGTAAGTCACGGCAGCAGCTGTAGCGATCCAATTCGTATCCGCAAGAATTACTTCGTCACTTGGACCGATCCCCAGCGCTGCCAAACCCATGTGTAAGGCTCCCGTGCAGCTCGAAGTTGCTATGGCATATCGAACACCCAGATGAGTTTTGAAAAGCGATTCAAACCGTTCGATATACTCGTAACATTTTTCACCCCATCCATTGGCGGCAGCGTCGGTTGCGTAGCGAACTTCCAGCTCAGTTATGGATGGCTTGGTATAAAGAATACGATTTGCTTTTGTCATATGGAATTCCCTTCAATGACGTATATCTTTGGCGGTGAATATCGACAATGCTGAGAATATGAATCTGAAGCAATTGATCGGACGACACTCATAAGACGATACCTGAAAATTTCTCATCCAAAGACGGCCATGCGGTATCTCGTAACGAGCGTAAGGTAATAGGCAAAGGCCATGATATTCCCAACCTGGGATCATCCGCCAACAATCCAGATTCGGCAGACGGCGCGTAGGATGCAGAGACACAATAAATCACCTCGCTCTGCGGCTCCAGCACCTGAAACCCATGGGCAAAACCTTCGGGAATGAGCAGCGCCACGCCGTTGTCGGCACTCAATTCCTCGGCGTGCCAATGCAGAAAGGTGGGCGAACCTGCCCGCAGATCTACGGCGACGTCCCACACCGCCCCTTTGAGGCACATCACCAGCTTCATCTCCGCATGGGGCGGATACTGGAAGTGTAGCCCTCGAACAGCGCCTACCTGGTTCGTGCAACTATGGTTGATCTGCATCACCGGTTTGGTCCAGCCCGCGGTAGCCAGTTCCGTTGCACAAAAAAGTCGGGTAAACGCACCACGCTCATCGACAATGGGGAGACGCTCGATCCGCTTGAGCCCAGCAAGGGAAAGATCAGTGATAGTAAAACGTTGCGAAGGACTCATCGTTTGGCTCCAAATATCTCCAAAACAGGGCCTAGGTCAAGACTGGCGCTGCACCGGTATCGGGCTTATCAATTGGGTTCTAAATCTCTCCAAAACAAGTGCTCGTTCAATCTACCTTCACTGATGTGGTTTTCTAGAACTTTAAGCCGAATGAATTCGGAGGATCGAAAGTCCCGATTCATCAAATCCATTTTCTGTAATCCAACCGCCAATTCGCAGATGGCTTCTTTCAATGATATTTGTGGTTGGTACCCAGTAGCCACTTGACAGTATAAAGAAAAATCGACTCGATACGATCTTTTATCAGGAGGAGCAGACGAATTGATGCTAACCTCGACGCCTGGAATAACTTTTGCAACCTCGTAGGCAAGATCACGCACTTGAAAATTCCATTCATCCGAGCCTACATTCACCGCGAGATAAGCACCAGCTTCACTAGGGTCACGAATCAGAGCCCACTCGATGGCCCGACACATGTCGAGCACATGGATCAAGGGACGCCAGGGAGTACCGTCGCTGAGAACGGTGATTTTCTTTTCTGTCAAAGCTGCCACAACAAAATCATTCAACACCAGATCGAGTCGCACTCTAGGTGAAAAACCACATGCCGTTGGAAAGCGTAATGCCGTCACGGTGGTGTTTTTTTGGCTCAATTGTGATAACTCTTTTTCAGCAGCAGCTTTGGAGCGCGCATACGCGGTCAAAGGATTGATCGGATCGAATTCTTTTACCGCAATTCCCTCGGCGAACCCATAAATGCTGCAACTGGAGGCGAACACGAAACGAGACACCCCTTTGGCGAGCGCAATTTTTGCTAGTCTTACGGTGGCCTCAGTGTTAATCAGAGCGGTGATTTTTTCAAAACGATTGCTCATCGGATCATTCGATACAGCTGCCAAATGGATAATCGCGTCAACGTTTTCCAATAGTGACTCGGGCAGTAAGCGAATGTCGCCGTAGAACTGTTGGTGAAGATAGACTTCAGGAGATACAGAGACCTTCGTCAGACAATGTGCAAAAAATCCACTATCATAGCCAATAAGGCATGCATTTTGGAATCGCTTTCGCAAAAAAGGCACTAGCACAGAACCTAAGTAACCCAAATTGCCTGTAATCAAGATGCGCATTATTCGACCCCTAAGTTTTTACCAGCATTTCCAAGGTGCTTTACCGCTTCGCCAGAGTTCTTCGAGATGATTTTTGTCGCGTAAAGTGTCCATCGCGAGCCAAAAACCGCGATGTCGGTAGGCCATCAGCTCACCTAGACGTGCGAGTTCATGCAAAGGTGCTCCTTCCCACGGTGTAGCGTCTCCCGCTATGAAATCCAGAACGTGGGGAGAAAGCACAAAAAAGCCACCATTGATCCAAGCTCCGTCCCCAGGCGGCTTTTCAACAAATCCGGTAACTGCATCACCCTTCATTTTCAACGCGCCGTACCGACCCGGCGGTTGCACTGCGGTGACGGTTGCCAGCCGCCCGTGTGAGCGATGAAAAGCAATGAGCGCGGTGATGTCTACATCCGCCACGCCATCGCCATATGTAAAACAGAACGCCTCTTCTCCCTCCAGATAGCGCGCCACGCGCTTGAGGCGGCCGCCGGTCATTGTCTCTTCGCCGGTATCCACTAGTGTAACGCGCCAAGGTTCAGTGTGGCATTCATGCACATGCATGCGGTTGTTCGCCATTTCGAAGGTCACGTCTGACATGTGCAGAAAGTAGTTAGCAAAGTACTCTTTGATCACATATCCCTTGTAGCCGCAGCAGATCACGAAGTCGTGAATACCGTGCGCCGAATACAGTTTCATGATGTGCCAAAGAATTGGTTTTCCCCCGATGGTGACCATTGGTTTGGGTTTGAGGTGAGTTTCCTCGGAAAGACGGGTGCCCAACCCACCGGCGAGAATGACGCATTTCATGTTACTCGTTCCATAGCAAGAAGCTTTTTCTTCGTCTCCTCATCTGGCAAGGATGTTTCAAACCCGTAGCGCCAGAGCGCAAGTCGAAAAACGTCCTTCGCCGGCATGATGAGGAAGTCGAAAGCCGAATCGCAGCCCCGGTAACGAAAGATAACACAGAAGCAAGAAGTTAGTGCCCCTACACGTCCGCAGTCTTTCTCGCTTCTGCGCCCATCCCAACGCTGGCAAAACTGCCGTAAAGTTGTCCTACTGCATCACGACGCACGCCGGACCGGCTTCGGCCCGCCCGATCACCGTCCCGCCCACCTCTTGTACCGCGCGGATCGCCGCCAACACCGTATCCACCGCCTCTGGCGCGCAGGCGATCAACAGCCCACCGCTCGTTTGCGGGTCGGTCACCACCAGCCGCCAGAATTCCGTGTCTTGACGCGGTAATTCCACCGCCGCGCCGTAGCTCTCCCAGTTGCGTCCCGACGCCCCGGTCACCACCCCGGCACGCAGGAACGCCGCGGCACTGGCCAGCACGGGCAACGCCGCCGCTTCGAACCGCAGCGTCACGCCGCTGGCGCGCGCCATCTCCAGTGCGTGCCCCGCGAGCCCAAAGCCGGTGACATCGGTCATGGCATGCACCCCCATCTCGTGTGCCAACGCCGCGCCGACACGGTTCAACAAGGTGGTCCACAGCAGCATCTCGGCGTACGCGGCGTTATCGAGCTTGCCTTGCTTGAGCGCTGCCGACAACGCGCCGATCCCCAGCGGTTTGGTCAAAATCAACACATCCCCTGGCTGAGCGCCGGCGTTGGTTTTGATCGCATCGGGAGGCGCAAAGCCGATCGCCACCAGCCCATAGAACGGCTCGGCGCAGTCGATCGAATGCCCGCCCGCAAGTGCCACCTGCGCCTGGCGGCACACATCCGCGCCGCCTTGCAGGATCTGCGCAATCGCCGCCTCAGGCAGCTTACCCACCGGCATGCCAACTACCGCAAGGGCCAACGCGGGTTGCCCACCCATCGCATAAACGTCCGACAGCGCGTTCGTGGCGGCAATCCGGCCAAAGTCGTACGGATCATCCACCACCGGCAGGAAAAAATCCACGGTAGCGATCACCGCCAGATCCGGGCGTACCCGATATACCGCCGCATCATCGGCGTATTCCATCCCCACCAGCAGCTCGGCAGGACAGAATCCCGCCGGCAATTGCCGTAACAACCGTTCCAGCACCCCGGGGGCGATCTTGCAACCGCAACCCCCTCCGTGCGCCAATGACGTAAGTCGGAGCTGTTGCATGCGCACCCCTTTCCTCTTCTTGAAAGTCGGCCGGTTTTACGCGATCATCGCGCCACCTACCCAAGCAACGTACCTCAGGACAATGACCACAGAGATTGTACCCGTGAGCGAGATCGACGCGTTCGATACCCTCATCGACGCGCGCACGCCAAGC
>FWPV01010498.1_pt1 | contig 15132 bp, 16 predicted proteins | sample 2228371 | NCBI WGS metagenome assembly FWPV01 (sample SAMEA103939776, study PRJEB20133) | metagenome
TCAAGAATAAAATGATTTGTCGTGTGCCTATGATCATTCAGCTTTTTTCAGCAACTTTTCTTGAAAATATTAACGTTATCGCACCATATAACCTCAAAATGTGCCTATGACTGTCGAAGACAGGTTATAGATAGATGAGTTTAACAGATAAAATATATTCAAAGTTGCCTGTTTGGGCTCAGCATTTGGCGGTTACGGGGTTTGGTTTATACTGGCATTGGCTTCGATTTGGCCCTGGATATGATTCAGCATTAAAGGGCTACATAGAACGAGAAAAAATGAAACGGTTAGATTGGCAACGCTGGCAGGCTGAACGCTTAAAGGATGTCTTAAAAGTAGCATTGACTACAAGTTATTATTCAAGAACATGGGATTCGGCGCAAAAAAAAGCTGCTCAGAGTGGATGTTTACAAGAATTACCTTTACTTGAAAAAGAACCCTTAAGAAGTTGCCCGAAAGATTTTATCAGAAGAGATATAAAACCATTACGTACATTGACTTTTTATACCAGTGGATCCACTGGTACACCTATTGCAAGTATTTGGACAGTATCAGAATTACGCGACTCGCTTGCATTACGGGAAGCACGTTCTGCTCGATGGGCTGGTGTTTCTTTTTCAATGCCTCGTGCTACTTTTTCAGGGCGTATGGTTGAGCCAAATCCTAATAGTAAAGGACCGTTTTATAGATATAATGCGATTGAAAAACAAGTTTATTTTTCTCCTTTTCATATTCGCCCTGATACAGCTAAACAATACATATATGCATTGGATCGTCATCATATTCAGTGGGGTACAGGATATGCTGTTTCATTTTATATATTAGCTCGTTTAATAAAAGAATTTAAACTAGCTGTTAAAAAATTAAAAGCAATCATCACTACAAGTGAAAAATTAACAATCGAAATGCGTAATATTATGGAAGAAGTATATGGATGTAGAATTTATGAAGAGTATTCTACAGTAGAAAATGTTCTATTCGCTAGCGAATGCGAAAAAGGTCGTTTGCATTTAAGTCCTGATGTGGCTATAGTTGAGATACTACGTCCGGATGGAACTCTTTGCGATTTAGGTGAAGTAGGTGAAGTTGTGGCAACTTGTCTTTGTCGAACTTATCAGCCTTTGATTCGATTTAAAATAGGTGATTTGGCAATGTGGGACCCAGAACCTTGTCCTTGCGGTAGAGAAATGCCAATTATTAAAGAAGTCATTGGTAGGATTGAAGACATTATTGTTACACCTGATGGTAGAAAAATGGTTCGATTTCATGGAATATTTATAAACCAGCCCAATATTGTAGAAGGACAAATCATTCAAGAATCACTCAATAAGATTCGCGTTAAAGTGGTTCCTACACCTAAATTCAATATTTCAGACAAAAATGAAATTATACATCGTGTACAACAACGCGTAGGAAACAACGTAAATGTAGTTGTTGAACTTGTTGATAAAATTCCAAGGACAAAAGCTGGGAAATTCAAAGCAGTTGTTTCATTATTAAAGGATTAGTGATAGGAGAAATTTGAAATAAGAGCATTAACCTCTCATGATCTACCTCATATAGCAAATATACATTTAAAAGCTTTTAGTGGGAGGGTTCTTGCGGTTTTGTAGGAGTCTCTGGGTCCTGTTAGTATTGAAGGGGAATGATGGCTCGCTGCTGTTTTAAAAATTTTGCAATGTTTTCGCTGAAAAAGCGCCGCCGAGGCGGCGCAGTCCAAAACCCAGGAGTGTCATGTAAAGGAGCAAACACGACAAACCTTCTATTGAAAGTCCTTGTTCTTCCAGAAAAACGGAAATTTCGTTTGGGGCGACTTTCCTGTCCTGTCGAGGAGCGCCAGAGACGAGACATCTTTTTTACGCAACAGTCAAACGATTCTTGTGGATTACTATTGATGGTTTCTATCAATCTCATTCCATCGCTCTGAGGTGGAAGGCAGATGGTGGACGTTCTGCGACTGGTTAGTTCTTGGTCTTGCGGCGTAGCGGCGTGCCTTCGCTACCACGGCGACTGTTGTAGGGATAAGGACAATCCCCCTAAATCCCCCTTTGGCAAAGGGGGACTTTTATGGATGCTCTGCGCCTCGTTAGTTGTTTATGTAGCTGAAGAGTGTAGGGAATGCGCTCTCTTATTGATCTCGTTACCACGTTATCTCAGATAACCGTTTTGCAGATTGTTTGCGTTTTTGAAAGCATCAATGAATTTAATCTCGTTATCACCGTCTCCGTAGTAACGGTTCTGCGTAAGGCTTACGTCTTATTAACTAATCCTTAAGGTGATATTAGCGGAACGGTGGTAATCTCAATTGCATTTAGAAAGCTATATTTTAGTTCATTGTTGGTGTTTGTAATTACTTCTTAGTTACTGGTATGTCGTTATTATTGTGATCGGGAAAAATGAAGTACTCTTATTTCTAGTAGTCAGGCAATATGAGTGAAACAGAACGCATTAGAAAGGTCTATCAAGGGTATCATGATTCCTATCGGCGTCAGCGCCTGTGGCGGCAGGATAATCCTGGTAATGAAGCGATTTATAAGGAGAGGCAGAATAGGTTTCGTCAATTACTCATGGAGGGAGGATATTTTCCTCTTTCTGATAAATACATTTTAGAAATTGGCTGTGGGGAAGGTCAAGTTCTTGGAGGCATGTTGGAGTGGGGTGCCAGGCCGGCAAATTTGTATGGCATCGATCTCTTGCCAGATCGTATTGCAAGGGCGCAGCAGTTGTATCCAAGTATTCACTTTCAGTGCGGTAACGCAGAAAAATTGCCTTTTGAAGATGAGTTTTTTGATATAATCCTGATTTTGACTGTTTTTAGTTCTATTTTAGAAAATGAAATGCGTGCCAATATTGCCTCAGAAATGATGCGCGTATTGAAAAAAGGCGGAGCGATTTTTTGGTACGATTTTCGTTTTGATAATCCCACAAATCCCCATGTTCGCGGCGTAGGTAAAAAGGATATTATACAGTTATTCCCTCATTTGAAAATTCAATTACATACGATTACATTGTTACCCCCTCTGGCGCGGCGGTTGGGAAAGGCAATCTCGTACCTTTATCCCATTTTATCTTTCTTGCCACTGTTACGTACTCATTGGATTGGGTTGCTGGTGAAAGGATGAAAGAGTGTGGCTATTATTTGGTTCTGACAAGAATATAATCATGATTTATGTTTTCACTACGTTGTTCAATCTTTAGTGAGTGTGTGAAAACCTATAAAAACATGTCATGTCGAAGAACGCCAGCGACGAGACATCTTAAATTAGCATATTCGTAATTAATTGATAATATTAAATATATTAAAAGATCAAGTCGTCAAAATAGCAGCGTTTATCTGTCATTCTTTAAGAAAATATTTCGTTTTCACATATCCTCTTTAGCTTGGTTGAACAGATCGATTTCTTTCCGTCGCTCTGTAGTGGAAGGGTTAGGGGGGCGCTCTGCGTCAAATAAAAATTTTATAAAGTTACGAAAGCGACGAGCATATTATTTATTAGCGATGCCACTACCATCGTCACATGAAATGTGCTCTGTGTTCTCTGTGGCCTCTGTGGTTTTTTATCCGGCAACAAAGCGCCACCGAGGCGGCACAGTCCAAAGGCAATGGTTTGCGCTCGTGCGGAGCCCATTATACAGATGAAAAACAATGAATGGAGAGAAGTCGTCCCTGACGACGCCCTTCATGGCATCCTGTTAAGGATCTTTGTGATCCGCTGCGGCGATTGGCGGTAACGTAATATATTTTGTATGCGCTTGCAAATTCGCGGTTTCAACACAAAGATGTTTACAACATGACCGATTCAATCTCGTTCCATATTTTTGCGTTTTTTGATTAACGTTCTCTCGCCGCAAAGCGGAGGGAATGCACTCTTTTAGGGAATGTGGGAGATAGAATAAAAGATGCCTCGTCGTTGCACTCCTCGGCATGACACATTTTTTTGTGTTTTCACAGAATAGCAAATTATTAGTGTTTTATTCAAATGAGCCTAATATCGGAAGGGGGTTGCGCTCCCATGGAGACGGTGGAAGTAAGATGGAAAATTCCCCTAAATCTCCCTTTGGCAAAGGGGGCCTTGATATTTTCTTCCAACGTTTTAAAATCTCGTTACCACGGTCTCTGTGGTAACGTTGTTGCGGACGCTCTGCGTCCAGTTAGTATCGAAGGGGAATGATGTCACGCTGCCGCTATAAAATATTAGCGGAGGGGTATCCATACTTTTTCACCTGTACAGTGGTCAATTGGCTGCCCATCTTCAGTAATCCGCAGATCGCTCAGATTGTTTTAGATTCGCTGGTATTTATGCAGAGAGAAAAGCGGCTGATTCTTTATGCGTATGTGTCTATGGAGAATCATCTTCATTTGATCGCGCAAGCAGAGGCTTTATCGAAAGAGATCGCATCTTTCAAATCATTTACTGCACGTAGTATGGTTGATTTTTATATAGCGGCAAATAATCATTTCATATTAGATCAACTGGCAATAAATAAAAGGGAGCACAAGAGGGATCGCATATATCAAGTGTGGCAGGAGGGCAGTCATCCACAGCAGATAATAGATGAAAGGATGCTAAGGCAGAAGATGGAATATATTCATTATAACCCTGTGCGCCGTGGGTATGTAGAGTTGCCTCAGCATTGGCGGTATTCCAGCGCAGGAAATTATGTTAATGGGGATGGATTGATTCCTGTTAATGGTTTTGAGAATAGCTTATGATTAGTCGCAGATTGGCAGGGTGTTACACTCCAACGGGGATCATGGGAGCGAGATTGATATCCCTTTGAGGAAAGGGGGACTTTGGATGCTCTGCGACTGGTTAGTTCTTTGTCTTGCCGCAGAGCGGCAGGGTGTTGCGCTCCCACTGCGACTGTGGGAGCGAGATTGAATCCCCCTTTTGTAAATGGGGATTTTTATGGATGTTCTGCGTTTGGTTAGCTCTTTGTTTTGCCGCAGAGCGGCAGGTTGTTGCGCTCCCACGGGTACCGTGGGAGCGAGATCGAAAAATTATTGGAGTTTAATTCAAATTAGCTGTAGAGCAGAAGGGTGTTGCCTTCTCAAGGAGTCGGCGGGAGTGATAGGGATAATCCCCCTAAATAGGGCTTTCCAGAAAGTGAAATAATCCATAATAACGATATTTTCTTCGCCCTGAGTGCAAAAATAGTAACTAATTATAACATATTGAAATTATGTGATTAAGAACGTTACTCTTGATCGTCCAAGCTAAAGCTTGAACAACGTACTTTGATGTCACGGTTACTTTTTTGACAGCCCAATTGATATATCGTTACCACAGGTATTGTGGGAGGTAGGGTATATTTTCGCGGATTTACAGTCTTTGTTCTCGCGAGAGAAGAGTTGTTTAGAATGAAAGAGATGTACGAGAAACTACCTTTCGTTTCAATCATTTTGCCCATACGCAATGAAGCGGGTTACATCGAGCGCTGCTTAAAGGCGGTATTGGCACAGGATTATCCCCCAGAGCGGATGGAAATAATCATCGCCGATGGCATGTCAACGGATGGAACGCGGGAAATCGTTTATCGTATCATTCATGAAAATCCTAACTATTTGATCAAAATGATCGATAATCCGGGGAAAATCGTTCCGACCGGTATGAACGCAGGATTGCGATCGGCCAAAGGTGAAATTATCATAAGAGTGGATGGGCATTGTGAAATTGATCAAGGCTATATTCAGACTTGTGTATATCTACTTCAAAATATAGAAGTTGATGGTGTAGGCGGACCTATTGAAACTATTGGCGAAACTTTTACAGCAAAAGTCATAGCCATATGTATGTCATCGAAGTTTGGTGTAGGTAATTCAGCTTTTAGGACAGTTTCTTACAATACGATGCTGGTTGACACTGTTCCATTTCCCGTTTATAAAAAAACTATCATTAATAAAGTTGGACTATATGATGAAGAACTTGTACGAAATCAGGATGATGAATACAATTATAGAATCCGCGAATTAGGTGGTAAGATTTTACTCAGTAACGAAATTAGGTCTAAATATTTTAGTCGTTCTTCATTACAGAAACTCTGGCGTCAATACTTCCAATATGGTTTTTATAAAGTGCGGGTTTTGCAAAAACATCCGCGGCAGATGCAGCCGAGGCAATTCGCTCCACCATTGTTTGTATTCTCGCTTATTGTTTCTGTTTTGCTATTTTTGATCTCTGCCTTTTGTTCTCTGTCCTCTCATTATTTTTATATTTCTCTATCGATCCCGGCGCTCTATCTGATCGCCAATCTATCTGCTTCACTCTATACTGCAGCGAAGAGAGGCTGGAAATATCTACCGCTGTTGCCACTGGTGTTTGCCATCTTACATATCAGCTATGGGTTGGGGTTTTTGTTCGGCTTGGTAAAATTTGCCAATCGATGGGGGGATAAAGAGGGCAAAGTGCCAATACTGGATGTGAATGATTGAAGAATTATATTGTAGGGTCCAGAGTCGAGGGTCGAGGGTCGAGAGTAGTGGTCAGAGGTCAGAAGACAGAGATCAGTGAGCAGTAAGCAGTAGGCAGTTGGCAGTGGGCAGTTGGCAATATGCAATTAGCAGTGGGCAGTATTCGGTTGGCGGTTGGCAGTGAGCAATTGGCAGTTATGAGGCTAATCTCGAGAAGTTGAGAGGGTAGGGAGAGGTGAGCTAAAAGTCGGTTGAAGGGATGATCAGAATAATTACAGACAAGCTCACGGTAGTAGAATTGCAGCGATTGTGCGCTGAGTATTTCAAGACCATGGTAAAGTTTGTCGTAGATGTGCGACAGGGGAAAATGGCAGTGGGCGGAGAACTGCATGCGGATGCCGAGGCGTTGTTGTTACAGCAAGGCTCGCGGCAGGAGGATCTGTGGGGCGGCAATTTCTACCCGTGGCTGGAAGCGGATAAACGGGTGGAATACACGGCTCTGATCAATATTCGTCCCAGCATGGACCACCCTCACATGGAAGTGAGTGTTTGAAAGCAAAGAAAAATGTGTCATGTCGAGGAGCGCCAGCGACGAGACATCTTAAACCGCCATCGTCGTAATTAATTGATAATATTAAAAATAGTAGATTATTTATCCGTCAAAATAGAAGCGATTTTTTGTTATTCTTTGGGGAAATATTGTGTTTTTACATCCTCACATGAAATTTCAACCCCTTTCGATACGTGAAACGATGCGTCGACTGTGCGAGTGTTGGCTATTGGCCGCGGATGAGTGCATGCCGGAGGAGGGATGATGGCTGTATGGCATCGGACATTAGCCGAACGATTTGATCGTTTTCCGCAACCGCAGCAGCTTTTGATGGTGATCAACGAACTGAATCGCAGTGGCAACCTGCTCGATCATCCGCAAGAATATCGCAATGCTCTGGAGCGGGCGCTGGAGTTGCTGGATTTGCTCTGTCGGGATGCGCGCTGGCGGCCGGCGCTACGTGAATTGCGCCGCGCGCGAGAAAAGATCGCGGAATATTATGTCTCTCCTGCGCCGATCGATCCTGCGCCATTACAAAACTGTTTGCTTGCGTTGAACGCTGAGGCGTGGGGGATGGTGAAAGGGTCGAGAGACGATGAGGGTCGAGAGTCGAGAGTCGAGGGACTCTCGACCCTAGCCTCTCGACCCTGGACACTCTCGACCCTGGACTCTCTGGACTCTGGACTCTCTGGACTCTGGACGCCCTCGCCTCCGGCCTCTGTCCATTTAACCTGCAACCTGTAACCTGCAACCTGCAACCTATTAACCTGTACCCTTCAACCCAAACATGCTCCTCAAACGTCTATTCGATATCATCGGTTCCGCGATCGGCTTATTGGTACTGGCGCCGCTGTTGATGGGTATCGCCTTAGCGGTATGGATCGCGGATGGCCGGCCGCTTTTCTTCCGACAATGGCGCGTGGGTAAGAATCATCGCGAGTTCCGGATGATAAAATTTCGTACCATGAGGGTGGCCGAAGGTGCGGACAAGGGCCGATTCGATGCTGGTTCCTCGCAGCGGGTGACGCAGTTGGGCAGGTTCCTGCGCCGCAGCAAATTGGATGAACTGCCCGAGCTGTGGAACGTGCTCAAGGGCGATATGTCGCTGGTGGGTCCGCGTCCCGAAGTGCGCCAGTGGGTGGAAGTCTATCCCGAGCGTTGGCAAAAAGTGTTGACGGTACGACCAGGCATCACCGATCCGGCTTCGATTCGGTTTCGCCATGAGGAGGAATTGCTGGCGGCAGCGGAGAATCCGGAACAATTCTATAGAGAACAGGTGCTGCCGGAAAAGCTAGATATATACGAAATGTATGTTGCTTCGCCATCGATGAAGAAGGATGTGAAAATTCTTTGGCGGACGATGAGGATATTATTGGTCGAGGGGCGAGGGTCGAGGGTCGAGGGTCGAGAGTCCTTGACAGTCGAGGGACGAGGGACGAGGGACGAGGGTCGAGGGGCGAGGAGAGAAAGAGAGGTGAAGATTTATGTCAAATGATGCAAAGAGGCGTTGTTTTAGATTCGAAAATTTGCAGATATGGCAGGAATCTCGACGATTGGTTCAGGAGATATATCACATTACCAAGGTTTTTCCTCAAACCGAGCAATTTGGCCTGACGTCACAAATGCGTCGAGCCATGATTTCGGTTGCTTGTAATATTGCCGAAGGGTGCGGCAGAAATTCGGACAAGGATTTCGCCCATTTTCTCGAGCAATCCTATAGTTCTTTGATGGAGGTTGTTTCGCTACTATATATCTCTGGAGATTTGGCTTTTATAGCAAACGACAAACTCGATCCGTTGTTGAAAGCCTGTGATGCATTGGCGGGCCAGATCGTGGCATTGAATAAATCATTGCGTGTGGGTTCGTCGAAGGTGCATTTGCGTAAGTAAAGGCATAGAGAGTCGAGAGTCGAGGGACGAGGGTCGAGGGACGATGACAGTCGAGAGTCGAGAGTCGAGGGTCGAGGGACGATGACAGTCGAGGGTCGAGAGTCGAGGGATGAGAAGAGTCGAGGGATGAGGACAGTCGAGGGATGATGACAGACGAGGGTCGAGGGTCGAGCGTCCAGAGTCAAGGGACTCTCGTCTCTGGACGCTGGACTCTGGACCCTCTCGACCCTGAACGCTCTGGACTCTGGACGCCCTCGACTCTGGCCCCTCTCGCACCTGGACCCTCTCGCCCCTGGCCTCTGGACTCTGGACCCTCTCGACCCTGGCCCCTCTCGCCCCTGGACTCTCTGGCCCCTGGCTATTCTGGCCTCTCGACTCTCGTCTCTGGCCTCTCGATTCTCGATTTTGATCCTTGACTCTTGATTTTGGATTCTACTCTCCATTTGGATTCTCTACTCTCGACTCTGGACTCTGGCCTCTGGACATTCATATGAAAATTCCTTTCTCAAAAGTTATCTGCGACGGCAACGAACTCCAATATGTGAAAAAAGTGTTGGAGAGCGGCTGGCTGACCACGGCCGGAATGGCGCAGGAACTGGAACAGCGTTTTGCCGAGGTGGTGGATGCGCCGTACGCGGTGGCGGTCAATTCCTGCACCGCGGCGCTGCATCTGGCGGCAGAGGCATTGGGCATCGGTCCTGGCGATCAGGTGTTCGTGCCGACGATGACCTTCACGGCAACCGCGGAAGTGATCCGCTATCTGGGCGCCGATCCGGTGTTTTTAGATGTGGATTATGGCACTGCGCTGATTACTCCACAGATTGTTGAGGATGCGATCAAAAAACATCCCCTGGTCAAATTCCTGATGGTGGTGCATTATGGCGGCCAGGCTGCGGAGATGGTCTCGGGAACGACGCGAGGCATCCTGGAAATTTGCGAGGAGCAAGGCATCCGCATCATCGAGGACGCGGCGCATGCTTTTCCCGCTCGGGATCGCGGCTGGATCGTCGGTAACCTCGGCGACGTCACTTGTTTCAGCTTTTATGCCAACAAGACCATCACCACCGCGGAAGGCGGCATGTTGTGCACCTCTGATGAGGCGATCGCCCGTCGGGCGCGCATCATGCGGCTCCATGGCATCGATCGCGACATCTGGAACCGGTATACTCAAGCGAACAGCAGCTGGGAATACGACGTGGTGGCGCCGGGATTCAAATACAACATGCCCGACGTCAATGCTGCCATTGGCTTGGCGCAGTTGGAGCGCGCCGAAGAGTTACGCCAGCAGCGGCAGCGCTGCGCCGAGTTTTATCTGGAGGCGCTAAAAGATATCCCTTGCATCGATTTGCCGCAATTGCGCGTCGATCCAGAAGATCATGCCTGGCATTTGTTTCCGATCGTGCTCAAGCCGGAAGCGCCGCTTTCGCGCGACAAATTCATCGCCCAGATGAATGCGAAAGGCATCGGCACTTCGGTGCATTACAAACCGCTGCATCGCATGACCTATTACCGCGAGCGTTATGGACTGAGGCCGGAGGATTTTCCCAACGCCGAGAAGAGATGGCAGGGGTGCGTGTCGCTGCCGATTTATCCGTCGCTCTCTGAACGGGAGTTACTTTATATCAGTGGTTGTATTGGAGAAATTTTAAATTCTAAATTATAAATTTTAAATTTTAAATTTTAAATTGAATGATAGTACCTTTTATATTGTTATGGCTATTCACAAAAAAGAAAACATTATACTTGAGAAGACGTTTTATTTTGCAGTAAAGTGTATACATTTTTATCAAGAAATGAATCAGGCTAAAGAATATGTTTTATCTAAACAATTGCTGCGAGCCGGTACATCTATCGGCGCTAATGTGCAAGAGGCGCAAGCTGCTCAGAGTCGAAAAGATTTTATTTCCAAGATGACCATTGCCGCAAAAGAAGCTCGTGAGACACGATATTGGCTGGCGCTGATTAAGCACTCAAATATTTGTCAGTCTAATCTTCTTAATGAACTTTATGATGACATTAAAGATATACTAAATATTCTTTATCGTATCATTAAAACCAGCCAAGGCTCAAATAACTCTTGATCGCAATCATCCTGTTTTGCATTTGAATTTAGCATTTAAAATTTAAAATTGAATATGATTCATTTTAAGAAATATTTCGTACTATTGGTTTTCATCGCATCCACAAGTATCACGCAACCGATGCCCTCAAACAGCTGGTTCGTGCGCAATGTGGCGATTTTGCATGATCTGGGGTATGGGTGGGATGTCTATACCAGTTTCAAGCCTTTTCGGATGGAGCAGTTGGTTGGGTCGGTCGATCTCGAAAAGCGGCTACCGTCGATTTGGCTGGCTCAGGATGTTCAGAGTTATGTGAAGAAATGGCGGCAACAAGAACAATCGGCGTCTGATCGGTTGCGCATGGTGATGTGGCCGGGATTTCTCGGACAGGTGTCACAGGCCAGTGAAGATTCTCTGCGAATGAATTTCGCTTCACTTTACTTGATGAATCAGTTTTATTTCAAAAAGTTCTATGCCGAATGGTATGTTCGCGCGGCCAGCGATCCCAATAGTTTGGAGCATTTTACTCCTTATCCCCGTGATATCAAACGGATCGGACTCAACAGCGCCGAGTTCGATCAGGCGTCGGTGGGATGGTATGGTCGGCATGGGGCGGTGCAATACGGCCGTGGGCGACAGGTTTGGGGGCCGCAGTTGGAAGGAAACCTCGCCCTCTCCAGTCATAGTGCGGCTTATGAACATCTCTCCGCTTTATTTGAGTATAAAAATTTTTCCGCCGCGTTTTTTACGGGATTTTTGGAGACCCTAAAAGATGCCAGCGGCTATCAGCACCGCTATATTGCCGGACATGGGATTCAATATAATAACCATCGTAATTTTGTATTGTCGATGGCCGAGGTGACGGTTTATTTTGGACCTGACCGTCCTTTCGATTTGTCGTATCTCAATCCTTTGACGCCGCATATCGAGAATGAGCTGAACAACCGCGAGAACAATCCCTATCGCAAAGGCAATCATTCGAATGGTGTTTATTTCGTCTCGTTGGATTGGTTGTTGCCGGCGCGTATAAGGCTTTCGGCACAGTATCTGTTGGATGAGTTTCAACTCGATGAAAAGGATCGTGAGCAAGGTCGTCCGGATGCCACGGCGTTGATGGTACGACTATCAAAGGGATTTGTGGGTGAGAATTGGGCGGCGGCGTTTTCTGCCTCCTATCACCGAGTCGGCACCTATACTTTTCAGCACGAAAAACCGTATACCTGTTTTTTCTCGCGGGAGTTGCCGTTGGGTGTACAGGATGGTAATGATTTTGATGCCGTTCAAGCGAATGCTGTTTGGGTCGCACCTCTGCCGCTGATGTTGCAGTTGTCGTATCGATACAAGAGAGTGGGCGAGAATAATCTTCTATCGCAGCCTTATGTGCCGTTCGAAGAATTTAAGGTTGTGGATTTTCCCAGCGGCAGAGTTCGAGAGGAGAGAACTTTATCAGCTGCGTTGGTGTATTCATTGCGGCCTAATCTGGAATTTGAGGGATGGTATCGGCGTCAAAATGGAGCTTTGGCCGGTAGAGTTCAACGTATTGATTTTTTTGCTTTACGCTTAAATGCCCATTTGCCGCTATTTTTTGATTTTTAGCACAATGAAATTTTTGAAAGATCATTATATTAAAAAGGGGAGGTAGAGACAGATATGCGTATAGCATGTTTTGATCATCGAGATGATAGGGCTGATTGCTACCAATTAAGATCTTTTAGGTAGTGATAGCTAGACAATGGTTAAATTTTTTGATGGGATTCTCGTTGTAACATGCGATGATAAAAGTACTTTTGTCAGCTAATACGAGAGTCCATCAAATCAATTGGAGGGGAAAATGTCTCTTAAGAAGAAATTATTCAAGAAAGGTTTCATGCGTAGCGTCATCAAATACCTCATCGATATTGTGTTGGTTGTTGTAGCCTACTTGTTGGCATTTGCGCTACGATTTGACGGCAAGATTCTGCCAGAATATCGTGAGATGTATTTTACCACGTTGCCGATCGTTGTGGTGATCTATGGAGGGTTGCTGGTTATTTTCGGATTATATCGCGGCATCTGGAAATACGCATCTGTGCGCGATTTGGGGTTGATCCTTGTAATTAATTCAATAGGCGTATTATCATTGTTTATCATATTTTGGGGTTTTTGGCCGATCTATATCCCTCGTGGTGTTTTGGCGATTTTTTGGTTTTTGATTATCTTTGCTCTTGGCGGTGTACGCATGGCCTATCGGATCTATTCGGTTTATTGGCCATCAGTTGAAAAGCAACGTAAAAAAGTTTTGATCGTCGGAGCGGGCAATTCCGGCGAGATGATCGTCCGGCAGATGTTACAAGATCGTCAATTGTTTTACAAGCCCGTGGGTTTTGTCGATGATAATTCATCGATACATGGTAACCGTATCCACGGATTTCCAGTGTTAGGTTCCTCAGAGGATATTCCCGGCATCGTTCGCAAGAAAAATGTTGCGGAAATTATTTTAGCCATTCCCTCGGCTACGGCTGCGCAGATGCGGCAGGTAGTAGATTACTGTGAACAGGCGGGAGTGCCGTTCAAGACGCTACCCGGTCCTAAGGAAATGATGGACGGTAAGGTTTCGCTCAGTAAAATTCGACCGGTCAAAATCGAGGATTTACTGGAACGAGTACCCTACACGGGTAATGCCATGGCGCTGGGGCGATATTTTAAGGGGAGGACCATTGTCGTTACTGGTGCGGCTGGTTCCATTGGTTCAGAGCTATGCCGCCAACTGATGAAGCTGCAACCGCAATCGCTAATTCTATTCGATCAGGCTGAGAGCGATTTATTTGATTTGGATCATGAAATCAGGCGCGATCACGATGGTATCCCTAATGTGGTACCGGTAGTGGGCGACATTAATCGCATTGAAAAATTACAGTCGGTTTTCAAGCAATATCCGCCCCATATTGTTTTTCACGCTGCTGCCTACAAGCATGTGCCGATGATGGAGGCTTTTCCGGAAGAGGCGGTTCGCAATAATGTTTTCGGCACCATCACCGTTTCGCAGGCGGCGGCCGAGGCCGGCGCAGAGCGGTTCGTACTCATCAGCACCGACAAGGCGGTGAATCCGGTCAGCGTGATGGGAGCCACCAAGAGGGTAAGTGAGCTCTATTGCATATCGCAAAACGGCCACCAGCCAATGAAACACGTGGTGGTGCGTTTTGGTAATGTTTTGGCTAGTAAGGGCAGTGTGGTGCCCTTGTTCCAGCAACAGATTCGCCTCGGGGGGCCAGTGACTGTGACCAGTAAGGAGATGACGCGATATTTTATGACGATCCCAGAAGCGGTGGAGCTGGTTTTGCAGGCAAGTGTGTTGGGTTCCGGCGGTGAAATATTCGTTCTCGACATGGGGGAGCCGATCAATGTTTATGAGATGGCCAGGCATCTGATCACGTTGTCGGGATTCAAGCCGGATGAAGATGTCAAGATCGTCATCACCGGTTTACGGCCGGGCGAGAAATTGCACGAAGAGCTGTGGAGCGGCGAAGAACAGCCAGAACCCACTGAACAAGCGAAGATTTTGCGGGTCAGCAATACCCTGGCAAGAGCGAATAATTTCAACCGTAGTAATCTGGAAAAATTACGCAAGGCGATGGAAGGGGGCGATCCCACCCAGATTCGCCGCATGTTAGAGACGATCGTGCCCAGCGCCAGGTTGCGGTAGATGGATAAGAGGCAAAGGAGGAGGAGAAGAACGAAGATTCAAGATTCGTGCTTCGCTTGATTGGATATTATATTAGTTTCACAAAAAGAGGAGAAAGGGATTTAATTTCAACGCTGATGCCGTGTTTTTTAGGTTGTTTGTTCTCGCGCCCGCAGTAAATGAATATGGCGTCGCCTAATTACTAAAGTCACCCATAAACGTGTTGGAATAAAAAGTGGGAATTAGGAGGGCAAACCTGCTGCAGGAGAGGATTTCTGATTTGAAAATGAATATAATAGAAAAAAAGTCCTCCCCTGACGACGTTATTTATGGACGCGGGTTTACCACGAAGTAGTAGAAGGATTGTAGCATAGGTTTTTGTAAAATGAAAAGCCCCCACGAGATTTCTTTTATGGGTTGGAACGTAGAGCGTCCTGATTTACGTTCCACTGCTACAACGGTACAACGAGATTGCTTTGCCAAAACGCCGAAGGCGTGATAGAATTATAGAATTGTCAGTTATAATATATGAAAACCCCGAGGGGGTGACAGGATGATTG
>FWPV01010499.1_pt1 | contig 15131 bp, 13 predicted proteins | sample 2228371 | NCBI WGS metagenome assembly FWPV01 (sample SAMEA103939776, study PRJEB20133) | metagenome
GCAGCTCACCGCCGTGACCACGACGCAGATCGCCGGATTGTCGACAACGGGATTGGACAAGTTCTCCTCCACCCAGCTCAAGGCCTTTGCGCCGTCCCAGCTGGCGGCTTTGGCGACCACCGAATTCAACCATTTGAGTATAGACGCTATCCAGGCGCTGTCCGCCTCGCAACTGGCGGCGGTCAGCACCACCCAGATCGGCGCGTTAAATGAAACGGACTTCGCGCGCTTTACGGCGACGCAGGTGGCCGGCTTCAGCGGCGAGCAGCTAGGCGCGCTGTCAGCCACCAACTTCAACAGCCTTGGGCAGGTTCAAATCGCAGCACTATCGGCTACGCAGTTGGCGGGCGTCAGCGCTACCCAGATGGGCGGCATGACCAACACCGATCTCGCGGAACTCTCGGCGACGCAGTTCGCCGCTCTCACCGGAACGCAGATCGGCGGGCTTTCGACCAGCCATCTCGCCAGCCTGAGCCGTACGGCCTTCCAAGCATTGACGCCGGAGCAGGTCTCCGGCCTGAGCGCCACCCAACTGAGCGCGATATCCCAGACCGACATCGCTGACTTCACCACCACCCAGGTCGCCGCGTTGACGGCGAGCCAAGTGGTCGCGATCTCCGTGACCAATCTGGCGGCCCTTTCGACGGAGCAATATGCGGCTTTGACGCCCGACTCCTTGAAGGGGCTGTCGTCGTTCCAGCTGCGCAATCTGTCACCCAGCGCTTTCAGCCAGTTCAGCGAAACCCAAGTTCAGGCGTTAAACGCCAGTCAATTGGGCTCGCTGTCGACGACCGTGATCGCCAGCCTGACCACGACCCAGATAGGCTACCTGGCGCCGACCCAGATCCCGGGCCTGACCATCAATCAACTGGACTGGCTCTCGACCACCAACATCGCCGCCATGACGCCGCTTCAGGTCGGGGCGTTCACCCCAGCGCAAGTCGAGAGCCTGGACTGACGAACGTCAGCGCCCGAGCGTCTTGGCCAGATAGTTGGCCAGAGCCTCGACGCGCGCGGGGCGCGGTCCGCCAGGCGGCATGACAAGGTGCAGCGCGATTGGCGCGGCGCTCCATTCGCTCAGAACCGCCTCCAGGCGTCCGTCAGCCAAGGCCGGGCCCACGATGAAGTCCGGCAGCATGGCCACGCCGGTTCCCGCCAGCAACGCCGGCAAGAGCGCATCGCCGTTGTTGGCCCGCACCACCGAGCGCGGACGAACGGCCGCCTCTTCGCCGCCCGCTCGCTGGAAGCGCCAGGTTTCAGGCGTTGTCTGATGCCCATAGGTCAAGCCCCGATGTTCGGCGAGGTCCGCCGGGTGCGCCGGACGTCCGTGACGATCCCAGTATTCTGGTGCAGCGACGACGTAGCGCTGCACCGGCCGCAAGCGCCGAGCGACCAAGGAGCTGTCCGGCAAATCCGCAACCCGCAGGGCGATGTCGAACCCCATGCCGATCAGGTCGACGGTGGCGTCGGACAGGTGCAGATCGATGGAAACATCCGGATAGGCCTCAAGAAAGGCTGGCAACACCGGGGCCAGGCTGGCGACGCCCAACGACATCGGCGCGGCCATCCGAACAAGCCCGCGGGGCGCGGCGGACTGGCTGGCGGCCTCCTCCTCGGCGGCCTCGGCCTCCGCCAGCACACGGCTGGCGCGCTCGACAAGCGCCTGACCAGCGTCGGTCAGGGCCAGACGCCGCGATGTGCGGTTGAAGAGCCTGGCCCCAAGGCGGAGCTCAAGCCGCGTCACCGCTTTCGACACCGTGGCTTTCGACATGGCCAGGGTCTCGGAAGCGGCGGCGAACGAGCGTAGCTCCGCGACCTTGGCGAATACGGCGAGGCCTTCAAGGTCGGGGAGCTTGGACATGCCATTGGTCTAGTTATGGAAACAATAAGTTTCAACAGTTTCCATTTATAATCCCACCGCCAGCCCTATCTTCTCCTCAACAGGACGCGCCGACGCGGCGCGCTAGAGACACTTGAAAGGTAGAGCCATGATCGACCGCAAACCGTTCGACAAGCTTGGCGGCGCCGACCACGGTTGGCTGAAGGCCAAGCACCACTTCTCGTTCGCCAGCTACTACGACCCCAACAACATGAACTGGGGCGCGCTGCGAGTCTGGAACGACGACGAGATCGCCCCCAACACGGGCTTCCCGCCGCATCCCCACAGCGACATGGAGATCATCACCTATGTCCGCGACGGTGCGATCACCCACCAGGATAACCTGGGTAACAAGGGACGCACGGTCGCTGGCGACGTCCAGGTCATGAGCGCGGGCTCGGGCATCCGTCACGCCGAGTACAATCTCGAGCCGGAAACGACCCGGATCTTCCAGATCTGGATCGAACCCAAGTCGTTCGGCGGCGCCCCCTCTTGGGGCTCCAAGCCGTTCCCGAAGGGCGACCGCTCGGGCAAGTTCGTGACTCTGGCCAGCGGTTTCGCTGACGACGCCGACGCCCTGCCGATCCGCACCGATGCCCGCGTTCTGGGCGCGACGCTGAAGGCCGGCGAGACCACGACCTACGCCCTGGGAAAGAGCCGTAGCGGCTACCTGGTGCCGGCGGTCGGGACCGTCGAAGTCAACGGCGTCAAGCTGAACGCCCGCGACGGCGCCGGTATCAAGGACGAGGACGTGATCACCATCACCGCCCTGGAAGACGCCGAACTGGTTCTGGTCGACGCCGCCTAACGCCGTATCGAACTGGCTGTCCGCGCCCTCCCCCATGGCGGACAGCCATGCGCCGCCCCGAGGATCCCCCGCCTCGGGGCGGCTTTTCGTTTGGCCGTTAGTTTGCCGGATCGAAATCGGGCTTCTGGGCCGCGACATAGGCGTCCCATTCAGCGGCGCTATGGAAATCGAGACCTTTGTCCCACGCTGCGCCCATGTAGTAGACGAACGGCTTGCCCGGCTCGACCTTGATCAGCACGAGGTAGTTGTCGAAGTCCTGCCGCACCTCCACCACGGATTTCGGGTCGACCATGAGGGCGATCGCCATCGCGCCCTTTTGAGGATCGGCAGGCTCGAAGAATGTGACGCGGCCGGGCGCCAGGTCCTTGCGGAAGACCCCTGAGCCGCTAGCGCGCTTGCGTTTGGAAATACCAATCCCGACCACCAGGGGTCCTGGCTTGTCGGAGCGGATCGTCGACACCATACGGGTGAAGTTGGTTCCCAGCGGCAGCGAAAACGTCCGCGTCTCCCAGACCTTGCGGTCCACATCGACCGGCCAGGGCGCGTAGTCCACGCTGAACGCGGCAACATCCGGACCGTTCTTGAGGATCTTCACGTCGCTCCAGTTACGCGACGTCCAGAGCTTGTTGTCGTGCCACACGCCCAAGCCGCCCGCACCGCGCGCTGTGCCGACATCGTAGAAGTCCAGGCCCTCGCCATGGTTGGTGTGCTGGTCGCCGGTGCGCAGCTGGCGGTCCATGTACGGCCAGCGCACGCTCTTGCCCCAGGCGTCGATGCCCGAGGTCGACGGCGGCTCGGCCTTTTCCAGGTCACGGCTATAGATGCGATGCGCCGTGCGGTCGTTCTCCCACAAAATGTCGTTGAAGCGATATGGCGCCAGGGTGACCGCCGCGCGGGGCGCTTGTTGCTCAGCGGCGGGCGGATTGAGACGTCCATCCGGGCGTAGCTGCTCCGGCATGGCCAGCAAGAAAGCCGCAAGGGCAAGCCCGTCAATCATCCGCCATCCTCCTCAGCGCGTCCTTCGATAGACGGCTAAGCGCCGATTGGTCTAGCCAAAATGGATGATGCGGCCTGGCCAAATTAGAAATGAAAGCCCGACACCCCAGGGAGCGTCGGGCCTCGACAGCGCTGACCGCCTGCGCCTATCGGCCAGCGACGATGCTGACGTTGAGCGTTGATCCGTTCGGCCCCGGGGCCGTCCAGCTCTCGCCGACCTTACGCTCGACGGTCGGGCTACAATTGGAGGGCGTCCCCGCCGGCGGCGCGGGCTCGGTCTGGGTGAAGCAGGTCGATCCATTCTCGATCTTCCAGCTCCCCTTGGCCATCGAACCATCCGGCGCCTTGGCGACATACGAGCCGTCGGCGTCGATGTGCATCTTGGTCATTGCGCCATTCGGATAGGTGATGGTCACCGTGTTGTTGTAGGCGCTGGCCATGGGGTCGGCCGCAGCGGCGCTGGCCGCCGCCATCACCGCCACGGCGGCGAGGATCGCAATACGCATTGTCGTTTTCTCCCTTCGCCCCGTCTCACGCGGGGGCGAAGGGAGATTAAACCCAGTCAACGACGATTGGATAACGCTGTTTTCTAACCGTTGACGTTGGCCAAGGCCGCCTGGGCCGCCGCCAGACGGGCGATCGGCACGCGGTAAGGCGAGCACGAGACGTAGTCGAGGCCGACCTTCTCGCAGAAGCCGATCGAGGCGGGATCACCGCCGTGCTCGCCGCAGATGCCCAGCTTGACGTCCGGACGCACCGCCCGGCCGCGCTCGGCGGCCAGACGGATCAGATCGCCCACGCCGTCCTGATCGAGGCTTACGAAGGGGTCCTTCTCGAAGATGCCCTTCTCGATATAGGCGTTCAGGAACTTGCCCGCGTCATCGCGGCTGATGCCGAACGTCGTTTGGGTCAGGTCATTGGTGCCGAAGCTGAAGAACGCGGCGTTCTCAGCCAGATCGCCCGCGCGCAGTGCCGCGCGGGGCAGCTCGATCATGGTGCCGACGGTGTACTCCAGCGCCACGCCCTGCTCTTCCAGCACCGCCTTGGCGACGCGATCGGTCAGGTCGCGCAGGTACTTCATCTCCTCGCCCTTGGCGACCAGCGGGTGCATGATTTCCGGCACCGGCGCGGCCTTGCCCGACTTGGCGATTTCGCAGGCGGCCTCGAGGATGGCGCGGACCTGCATCTCGTAGATCTCGGGGTACGAGACGCCCAGGCGGCAACCGCGGTGGCCCAGCATGGGGTTGGTCTCGTGCAGCTCCTTGGCGCGACGCATCAGCTTAGCGGCGTCGAGACCGGTGGCCTCGGCCACGGCTTGGACGTCTTCCTCGGTGTGCGGCAGGAACTCGTGCAGCGGTGGATCCAGCAGGCGGATCGTGACCGGCAGGCCTTCCATGATCGTGAAGAGCTCGACGAAGTCGGCCTTCTGGAACGGCGCGATCTTGGCCAACGCGGCGCGGCGGCCCTTCTCGTCGTCGGCCAGGATCATCTCACGCACTGCGGCGATCCGGGTGTCGTCGAAGAACATGTGCTCGGTGCGGCACAGGCCAATGCCCTCAGCGCCGAACTGGCGGGCGGTCTTGGCGTCCAGCGGGGTCTCGGCGTTGGCGCGGACCTTCAGGCGGCGGACCTCATCGGCCCAGCCCATCAGGGTGGCGAAGTCGCCAGTCAGCTCGGGTTCGATCATCTTCGGCGCGCCGGCCAGGATGTCGCCGGTGGATCCGTCGATGGTGATGATCTCACCGGCCTTGAAGTCGCGGCCCCGCACGCGGAAGAGACCTTCCTTCTCGAAGATGGCCACATCGCCGGCGCCGGACACGCAGGGACGTCCCATGCCGCGCGCCACCACGGCGGCGTGGCTGGTCATGCCGCCCCGCGCCGTAATGATGCCCCGCGCGGCGTGCATGCCATGGATGTCTTCCGGCGAGGTTTCCTCGCGCACGAGGATCACCGACTCGCCATTGGCGGCGGCCTTCTCGGCGGCGTCGCTGTCAAAGACGATCTTGCCGGTGGCCGCGCCGGGCGAGGCCGGCAGGCCCTTGGCGATCACGTCGCGATGGGCCGACGGATCGATGGTCGGGTGCAGCAGCTGGTCCAGCGAGGCCGGCTCGACACGGCCGACGGCTTCCGACTTCGAGATCACGCCTTCGGCCGCCATATCGACCGCGATCTTCAGCGCGGCCTTGGCGGTTCGCTTCCCGTTGCGGGTCTGCAGCATGTAGAGCTTGCCCTGCTCCACGGTGAACTCGATGTCCTGCATGTCGCGGTAATGACGCTCCAGCGTCTCCACCACCGTCTTGAACTGGCCGAACACCTCGGGCATCGCCTCTTCCATCGAGGGGGCGACGTCGCCCATCTCCTCGCGGGCGGCCTTGGTCAGGGATTGCGGCGTGCGGATGCCCGCCACCACGTCCTCGCCCTGGGCGTTGATCAGGAACTCGCCGTAGAGACGGTTGTCGCCGTTCGACGGGTTGCGGGTGAAGGCCACGCCCGTCGCAGAGGTCTCGCCCATGTTGCCGAACACCATCGACTGGATGTTCACGGCCGTGCCCCAGCTTTCGGGGATGTCATGCATGCGGCGATAGAACTTGGCGCGGTCGTTCATCCAGCTGGCGAACACGGCGCCCACAGCGCCCCACAGCTGCTCCTGGGCGTCCTGCGGGAACGGCTTGCCCAGCTGCTCGCGGACGGCGGACTTGTAGTCCTTGATCACCGCCGCCCAGTCGTCGGCCGTCAGACCGGTGTCGACATGAATGTCCAGGCGATCCTTGTGATCGTCGAGGATCTCTTCGAACATGTGGTGCTCGAGGTTGAGCACGACATTCGAGTACATCTGGATGAAGCGGCGGTAGCTGTCATAGGCGAACCGGCGGTCGCCCGACAGCTTGGCCAGGCCCTCGACGGTCTCGTCGTTGAGGCCCAGGTTCAACACCGTGTCCATCATGCCCGGCATCGAGGCCCGAGCGCCCGAACGCACCGAGACCAGCAGCGGGTTGGCCACATCGCCGAACTGCTTGCCGGTGATTTCCTCGATCTTGGCGAGGCCCGTCTGGACCTGGGCGGCCAGTTCAGCGGGGTACTGCTTGCCGTTGGCGTAATAGTGGACGCAGGCTTCGGTGGTGATCGTAAAGCCCGGCGGCACGGGCAGGCCCAGGGACGACATCTCCGCGAGATTGGCGCCCTTGCCCCCCAAGAGGTTCTTCATCGAGGCGTCGCCATCCGCGCCGCCTCCGCCGAATGCATAAACCCACTGGGCCTTGGTCAGCGTCTCAACCGGCATCTTTGAATTCACCCTGCGATAAGTGAAAAGGCCGCGCCCCTCTGATGGGGGTCGTCTCGCCTTGGAACAGCGCTGCTTTGTTGCGATCCCGCAGTGCAATATCCGGGGGTCTCAGTAGCACTTCGGTCAAGAACGCGTCCACTGGCCGTTGGCGTTCCACGCGACAACGTGAGAATTCGGCAAATAATTCCAATGACAACGTTGTCCGACACACGGGGTTGGCGATGTTATTGGCAAACTTGGCCCAATCGCTCGACTTGCACCTTGAACGAACGATTACGGGACCTTGTCTTCGCGCTGCGAAACGCCTTCGATCGTTCCATGACGGCGCGGATCATCCGACTCGGGACCTTATTGAGCGATGCGGACGCCATCGCCGACCTGCACACGCGCAGCCGCCAGGACGCCTATCGCGGCCTCTACGGCGACCATTATCTGGACCATCAACTCCCCGCCATTTCCCGCGCGGTCTGGCGCGAGCGCTTTCAGGACTATGCCCCCAGCACCGACCTGATCCTGGCCGCCATGGACGACACGGTGCCGGTCGCCCTCGCCTACGCCTCTTTTCGGGTGAATCCCGATGTCGGTCTCCTGGTCGACAACCTTCACGTCGCCCCTGAACGGAAGGGCCAGGGCCTGGGCTCGCGGCTGCTGTCCAAGGTCGCCCGGTGGCTGCGCGATGAGCACGCGGGCGCGGCCTTGCATCTGGAGGTCTATGCGCCGAACGCGGACGCCTTGGGCTTCTACGCGCGCAAGGGCGGTGTGGAGGTGGCGCGCTACCGCGAAACGCCGCCCGGCGGACGCGAGGTTGAGGTCGCCCGCTTCCGGTGGTCGCGACCAGAGGATCTGTTGTCCTGACCGCCAGGCGCACCGCGCGAAGAGAACGACGGAACCCTCACAGGCATCCGTCGCTCGCCCCCGATCGGTTCGCGTCTAAGGCTCTGACGGCCATTGCACGCGGAGCCCATCGCCCCACCGTTCCGACTCCCACAAGAGCAGACACCGCGTCTGATAATCACCGCCAGACGCTTCGCGATGTGACGATCCTCACATTATGCAGTCGCGGCCGTCAGGGACCTGCGGCGCGCCCCACCACTTACGCGTCCAAAAATGCACCGCAGACGGAGACGGATTGCTAGTCCCTTAGCGCTCAGACTCTAGAACGGGATCTCGTCGTCCAGGTCCGCCGAGAAGCTCTCGCGCGGGCCGCTGGGCTGGCTGCGCTGGCCGCCGCTGAAGCTGGAGCCGCCGCCGCCCGAATAGCCGCCGCCATACTCGTCGCCGCCGCCCGAAGACATGCCCGCGTCACCGCCGCGACCGCCCAGCATGGTCAGCTCGCCGCGGAACTTCTGCAGCACGATCTCGGTGGAGTACTTTTCCTGACCGGTGTTGTCGGTCCACTTGCGGGTCTGCAGCGCGCCCTCGATGTACACGGTCGAGCCCTTGCGCAGGTATTGCTCGGCGACCTTGACCAGGTTGTCGTTGAAGATCACGACCCGGTGCCACTCGGTCTTTTCCTTGCGCTCGCCGCTGCTGCGGTCACGCCAGGTCTCGGACGTCGCGATGCGCAGGTTGGCGACGCGGTCGCCTGAACCGAGGCTGCGGATCTCGGGATCGGCCCCGAGGTTGCCCACCAGAATGACCTTGTTGACGCTGCCAGCCATCGCTTGGACCTTGCTCTCGCCCGGCGACCCATGCGCCGGAATCTGGAGCGAGACGTTAACGACCCGCTAATTCAGGCGCAAGTTTTGTTCTTGTAACGTTCTTGTGGGCAAGCAAGGCGCTTGTGGACGGACGACGGTTAGGCCGCGACCGTCCTACTGTGCGGGAACGCGCTTAATGGCGCCCGGCACAGCCAGACGCCCATCGCCCGTGCGCACCAGCGACATGAAGCGCGGACCTTCATAGGTCTGGCCCACATAGATCCCTTCCTTCTCGATGAAGATGAAGGACCCCTGGTAGGCGCCGACCATGCTGCGGCTGTTGGACTGGCCCAAACGAACGAACCGCATGCGCATGCCCTCAAGCGTGGCCGCGCATTCCTCGAGTTGCGGCACATTCCGGCTGACCGGATTGAAGCGCAGCGTCTCGTCCTTGTTGGTGGCGACATGGAAGCAGACGCCCTTCTCGAACGGCGCCTTGGTCTGCTTTTGGCAACCGGCGAGCACGAGACCCGAAACGGCGAGGACGGCGGCGGCGAGGACAGTCTTCTTCATGGATTACACTTATAAACCTATCCGGCGTTCGGGATAGAGCAGTTTGCACCCTGCTCGAACGCGGTGTGGAAGCTGCGGTTATCCGACGAAATCTCTACGCGCCCCGGCACCAGGCGCAATGTCTCCTCGCCCCACCGGCCATAGGTCGCGCCGCCCGATTTCTCGCATCGCCCGCCAAACAGCTGCTGGACGCAGGCGTTCAGCGTGATCTCACCCGGCAGTCGCCGCCATTCGTTGCCGGCGTAACGCCAGCACGCCGCCAGCGGCGCGGTCGCCGAGCTGGACGACGGGGTCACCGGCGCGGTGGTCGCCGCAGGCGTGGTGGCCGCCGGCGTCATCTCGGTCGGGGTCGGCGGAAGCGGGGTCAGCACCATGCCGGCCTGATCGGCGGCGGCCAGAGCGCCCGTCTCGTCAACGCCGACATCCAGGGCGCCCGTGGCCACGCCATTCTTCTTGGCGCATTCGGCCAAGGTGATCTCGCCGACAAAGGCGCCGCCGACGAAGCAGCGCAGCGGACGGGCGGGGTCCAGTTTGGTGTCGTCGGCGCGGCCCGTCTCGACGATCAGGCCCGCGCGCGAGGCCGGCGGCTCTTCCGTGGGCTTCTTGTCGTGGCCCGACATCAAGGCCACGGCGATGCCGAGACCCGCGACGAGCGCTAGCGCCGCGCCGCCGCCCAGGATGATCCGTCGATCTTTCAAAAAGTCCATGACTCTTGGCTACGACGCGACGATGACGCTTTCAAGCGCGGCGGTCGTGGAAAAGAGCAGGCTAGCCGCCCGTCAGGCGATTGAGCGCGGCCTGATAGTTGGCCAGCTGGTTCTTCAGATAGGCAGGAACTGTGCCGCCCGTCTTGCCCGAGCCAGACGTGCTGTCGGTCTTGATCCCCAGGGCTGTATCGGCGATTTCGCGATACGCCGTACGCACCTGGGACATGGCCCGGGTGATCACCATGTTGGCGTTCTTCCGGCCGGCCTCGGAGGTCAGGTCCAGCTCCGGCGGTAGTTGCAGCCCATACACAGGGCCCCTGCCGTCAGCCGACACGGTCTTGCCGTCCTCGCTCTTCGTGGCGCGCACCACGCCGCCCGCCAGGCCCAGCGAGCGCAGAACATCGGTCCCACCCTTGCCTGGCACGATCTCGAGGGTGGCGTTGTTCGACGCGGGGCTGATCTTCAGAACGCGGCTGTTGCCACTAGAGGCGGTCTCGACCTTGGCGCGGAAGCCCGAGGCGCGCTTGATCTTGTCGGCCAAGGTCTCGAGCGTATCGTTGGCGTCGATCGTGACCGTGGTGAGCGCGCCGCGCTCGCGCGTCCGGATCTGAAAGGTGTCGCCAGGTCGGGCCGAGGTGGCCGAGACAATGCGGTTGGACTGGCTGAAATCCATCGCGCCGCTTGGCAGGCCGAAGGCGTCGAGGGACGAGGCGCCCGACGCCGCGACCGCGACCGAGGTCGGCGCAGCGTAGCCATCCTTGCCCGTAAGGCGTTGGCTCCAGTCCACCGAGCCCGTGCCGACATTCACCTGAGCGACATAGCCGTCCTTGGTCCCGACCGTCTCCTCGCCGTCGAGGTTCTTGCCGGCAGCGCCGACTAACCAGGCCGTGCCGTTGGAGACCGCAAAGCCGGTGACAGTGTCGTCGCCGGTCCCGCCATAGTAGGTCAGCGTGTCACTGGTGCTGTTCGAGATGTCGAGCGACATCCGGCCCACGAAACCGTCCATGCCGCCCGACGGCGCGGTCGTCGCGCCTCCGATCGACATCAGGTTGTTGGCCGTGTAGCCGCCGACATAGAGCTGGCCGCCGTCGATCTTCAGGCCGACGATGTCGCCGCCCTTCAGCGAGCCAAGGTCGCGGGTCGCCCCCGCCGTCAGCGTCGCGGTCTTGGTGTAGGTGACGGGCACGCTTTCGTAGGCGCCGTACTGGTTCAGCTTAGTGACGTTCTCGGTCACCACCGAGGGGTTGACCTCGAAGCTGCGCAGCATCGCCTGGCCGTTTTCCTTGGACCCGACAATGACCTGCGAACCGTTGACGACAATATCCGAAACGGAGTCGTTCTCGGCGGTGCCGAACTTCTGGGTGAACAGCGCCTTGGGTTGACCATTCGCATCCGTCGCGAAGGCCGAAAGATAGGCGTCCCAGCCGCCGGCCGGGTCCGTGCCCACCGAACCGGGAAGGTCAGACTTGCTGCGACCGCCCACATAGAGAACGCCGTTGGCGCCGAAAGCTAGAGCGGTGGCCTCGTCTTCCTGCAGGCCGCCGCGGCGGACCGTCCACAATTCGTCGCCCTTGGCGTCGTAGCGCGTGACGAAGCTGTCGGTGGTGCTTGAGCTGTCGCTGTTGTTGATCGGCCCGTTGACCGCGCCCTGCAGCCTGCCGCTGACCGAGCCGGCCACGGCGATGCTTCCGTCATCGGCGACCGCCAGCGACAGACCACTGGCGTTGTCAGTGGCGCCCAACGAGCGCGCGTACAGAAGGTGACCGGCGCTGTCATATTTCAGCAGCGCGACGTCGCTCTCGCCCTTGATCGGCTGACCATTGATGTCTGTCTTGCCGTCGACCTCAGTGGCGACGTCCGCCAACATGTAGATCGAGCCGTCCGCGCCGGTGACCGACTTGCGAACGCTGGAAATCGTTCCTTGCAGCGTCTCGCTAAAGACCTTGCCGCCCGGCGCGCCCGCTCCGGGGCCGCCAGCCGGCCCGGCTGAGCTGTATTTTGTGAGGGTCGTTTCGAAGACGCCATCGTCGGTTTCGGTCTTCTTGTCGGGATCCGGATCGCCGGCGCGCGTCGTGACATAGACCGCCGGCGCCGTGGTCGGCGCTGAGAAGGTCAATTGCTCAACGGAGTCGCCATTGACCCGTAGCGCAAAGTCATCGCCGGTGGCCGGCAACTTCACGGGCTTGCCGTTGACCTGAACAGTGCGCTCCTCGCCCGGCGTGCGCTGAACGGAGAAGTCGGTGTTGAAACCCGCCGCCTTCATCTTGCCGTTCATGTAGGTGACGACGTTGGACATGGTCCGCGGCGTCGCGTCCATATCGGCCAGGTTCATGGTGACGGTCGTGGTGACACCAAAACTCTTCACCGAGACATCGAACGATACGTTGCCCTTGAACCTGGGCACCTCGTCATCGAACGAGCCTGTATAGAGCGTGTCGGTCGTATAGCTGTAGGTCGCTTTGGGAACGCCCACAGCGCCCTTATCGGTGGTCATGACCGCGCCGGTCGTCAGGCGCATCTGATCCAGCGACAGGTTCTGGACGTAGCCGCTGATCTCCCCGAGACCTTTGGTCAGGGCGGTCTGCAGGCGGGAAACCTCGCCGTCGGTGACGCCCTTTTCCCCGGCGCGCGCCGCGAGCGCCGAAAGCGTGTTGAGCGCCTGATAGGTGGCGAACAGCTTTTTGTAGTCGGCGCTGACGCCCTTCAGGCTCGATGTGTTTGCGCCCTCGTCGATGAACTTTCGGCCGGCCAGAGCGGTTCGGACCAGGTCGCTGGCCGGCGGCGAAGCGTTGCTCAGCCAGGGCGCGCTTGGCACGACGACCTTGGATCGTGACGACGTGGCAGGAACACCGGACGCACCAGCGCCCGTCAGGCCCGTCCGGGCCTGATAGTAGCTGAGCAGCGCGCTGGTATCGAACGTGATCACGGCGAGTCCCGACCGGGGCGCGAATCTCCCCGCTGTTACCTTTGCCGCAGGATCGCTGACGACTCGTTAAGACCTCAGATTAAGCGGCGATAAGGTTTGCGTCGGAAAGCGCCCGACGGGCCGCCTCGCGCAGCTCCGACCACTCCGAGGCCAGGATGCCAAGGAGCACGACGTCCCGTGGCAGGCCATCCTTCAGAACGTGACCGCGAAGGTAGCCTTCGCGGCGGAAACCAGCGGCTGATTGGGCCTTCAGAGCCGCGTCATTATCGGCCATGACCTCGGCGAAGACCTTGTGAAGGCCCAGTTCCTGGAAGGCGCGATCCAGGCCGAGCACTTGGGCGGCGCGGCCAACACCCCTGCCCCGCGCTTCCGCCGAACCAAGGAACCAGTTCCAGCTCGCGCGGCGATGGTGACTGGTCAGCCCGGTCAGCGTCAGCAGGCCCATCGGGGCTTCGCCCCGGGTGATCATCCAGCCGCGCATATCAGGGTCGCTACGCAGCGCCTGAAACCAGACAGCGTGCGCTTCGCGGCTGGGAAGATCGGCGTCGGACATCCAGCGGTCGACCTCGGGTTCCGACCGCCACTGAAAGAGGATCGCCTCGTCCTCGTCCAACAAGTCGCGCAGTTCGATCATGCTCGTAGCCGAATCCCCGGTTCGCCCAGCGGCAGCTTAGCCCCTGGGCGCGGCGGGACCTAGCTCTACTAGCCCTTGAACAGGGACAGGATGATCTCAGGCGCGCTGTTGGCGATCGAAAGGGCCTGGGCGCCGAGTTGCTGCTTGACCTGCAGCGCCTGCAAGCGCGCGCTTTCCTTAGCAAGGTCGGCGTCGACAAGGTTGCCGACCCCGGTTTCCAACACGTCGGTCAGCTTGGCGACAAAGGTGTTGTGGGCGTCAATCTGCTTGGCCTGGGTGCCGATATTGCCCACGGCCTGATTCACCGCGCTCAGGGTCGCGTCCAGGCGCGTCAGGACGTCTGCGGCGGTCGTGGTCGACAGGATATCGTCCGTGGCCGTCAAAGTATTGATCGTGCCGCCCAGCGACAGGTTCTGCAGGGCCAGAGTGATCGATTGACCCGCGTCGGCATCAGCGAGGAACGCCATGTCGGCGGCCTGACTGCCGTTGAGCAGATTGGCGCCGTCGAACGTCGCGCTGCTGATCACTTGGTTGAGGTTCTTGACCAAGCCCTGAAAGTCGGCGTTCAGGGCTTGGCGGGAGGTGGTGGTCAGCGAGGTGTCCTTGGCGGCCACGACCTTTTCGCGCATGAGCTTGAGCAGATCCGAAACGGATTCACCCGCTGCGAGCGCCACGTCAGCGATCGATGTCGCACGATCCAGACTCATCTTCACGGCGCTCAAAGCGCTCATGTCAGCGCGCTGCGCCTGGGCGATCGACCAAACGGCCGCATTATCCTTGGCGGTCGAAATGGCCTCACCCGTATTGATACGGGTCTGCACCGCCTGCATGTCGTCGTTGGTGCGGTTGAGATTTTGCAGCGCGATCAGCGCGGGCTGGTTTGTGTTGACGCTTAGCGCCATGCGCGGCCTCCGATCGGCGATTTTGCCGTTGGTTGCGATCGCGCGCGATTCGGCGAGCGATCTAATCGCCGCCCACGATGGTCTCAGAAAGTAAGATTATGGTTAACGCTTATAAACCATGTCTATTAACGCCTGTGTCAGACGGCCGCACGCCGGCATGGCCGGTGGGATTGTCAGCTGATCTCAGGCCTGGCCGTCAAACACGTCCCCCGTCTCATAATCGGGGCCGTCACGCATCTTCAGGACCTCCTCGCGGGGGAATTGCTGAAGCGTTTCACCCGTGCGGCGATCAACCGTTTTGTAGACGAAGGCGCCGGATGCGTCGTCGAGCTCAATCACCAAACGCAGATCGCCGGGCTGCGGCCCATCATCGACCGGCTTTTCGACCTCGGTCGCCGCGGCGCGCTCAGCCTTGAGCGACGTCTCGACCTCCCCGGCTTTCGCGGACTGATCCACAACGACTTTTGCGCCCTCGGAGACATCCGGGGCGTTCGACGGCGCGACAGGGGCAATAAAGTCTCTGATGGCCGACAGAGCGGCTTTAGGTTCCATTTCTTAAACGCCGACGTTTTATCGGTCGGCCCTCCTTTTATGTTGAGGATAGTCCAGCAACCGAACCGGAGAAGGCGGGGGCGAGCCAGAGGGCCCGCCCCCGTCCCTGCCCCTTAACGGAACAGGCTCAGGATCGAGGACGAAGACTGGTTCGCGATCGACAGCGCCTGAACGCCCAGTTGCTGCTTGGTTTGCAGCGACTGCAGCTTGGCGCTTTCCTTGGCCAGGTCG
>FWPV01010503.1_pt1 | contig 15124 bp, 13 predicted proteins | sample 2228371 | NCBI WGS metagenome assembly FWPV01 (sample SAMEA103939776, study PRJEB20133) | metagenome
CAATATCAAATTTTGAACCTTTGCCATCTGTGTAGTTATAGGTTTAAACGACTCTATAAAATTAACGCAACAAAGGCGGTAGCCACATATACCGTGTCCTTCCCACCGTTTTGTCTGATCGCGGATGCCAATTTGGCGCAGTTCGATGCGGGTGCGAAAAATTCCGGCTAAATCCCTCACCAGTTCCCTAAAATCAACCCTCCCATCCGAAATAAAATAGAAGGTGAGTTTCAATTCATCGAAACGATATTCCGCATCTATCAATCTCATCGGCAAGTCAAACTTTTCAATGCGACCACGACAAGTGTTTAAGGCTTCCTGTTCCATAACTCGATGCCGTTCTATTCTTGAAATTTCCTCGTTGGTAGCCAACCGTAAAACATTATACTGGCAATTCAATTCGCCATTATTGGGTGGTGGTAAGACAAATTTAACTAATCCGGCATCTTCCCCACGGTCGGCTTCAACTATAGCATAGTCCCCCTTTTCAAAAGGGAACTCCAATGGATTACCGTATATGCTCCGACGGTGGTTTTTAAATTCAATTAATAATCGACCACCCCGTCTAAGATTACTATTCGACTTGATTCCCTCGTCCATCATCGCATTATCCTGTGAATTTCTATCGCTAAAGCCATCAAGGCATATTGACTGACTACATTGGCTTCCAATGCTAATCGGGTCTCCTCAACTTCTTGTAAAATCTGGGTTAATTGCTCGGGAGTGTAGCGCCCCGCAATTTTATTAACTGTTCCTATATCATTAAAATTTATAATCCGAGTTGAGGCTTCTTCAATGGGTAGTGCTTTAATCAACAATGCATCCTGTAGCCATGCAGATATAGATTTAAGGCGCTCAATTATTTCAAATCGATTACTTTTATCAGACCAGTTATCAATAAGTTCACTTATTTGTATATGGTTATGGGTAACGGCAGCGCGTAAAAATTGAAGCCCTTCGTTTAAATACCCTTTAATCTCTTGGTCTAACATCTTTAATGCCCGAGAATAATTCCCTCCTGAAATTCGGGCACAACAATCCGCTATCTCTTCACTAGCATTTTTTCGCGTCATCAGCGCATTTTTCACTTCTATATACGATAAGGGCTTAAGGACTATCTGCTGACAGCGCGAAACTATCGTAGGCAATAAGTCCCGCGGACTTTCCGTTATCAGAAAGAATAAACAGCGTTCTGGCGGCTCTTCTAACAATTTTAAAAGGGTATTAGCGGCATTTTCATTTAGTCGGTCTGAGGGATAAACAATAATACACCGCATCCCAAATTCATCAAAGGCTAAATTAAGATTGCACCTTAGTTCCCTGACATAATCAATTACAATCTGTCCTGAACCGCTAAGTTTCGGAATTCCATAGGGATCATTTACCCATACCGATATCAACTCTTGATATCGCGCCTGTATTGTTTCGTCATTCGTGCTGGTCGGTGGTGGTAAAGGAACCAAAAACATCAGGTTAGGATGTTGAAGTAGTTTCATTCGCTTACAGGAAGGACAATCACAATCCTCATAAGCGGATACCTCAACACCCCGTGGGCAATTTAAGGTGCGCGCTACCTCCAACGCTAAGGGTATCCCCCCTAAACCATCCTCCCCAACTATTAAATACGAATGCGCTAAACGATTGAGTTTTATCGCTTTATATAAATGTTGCTTGGCTTCGTCCTGTCCAATTACTTTCTCAAAAAGATTCATAAAAATTACTCAATCTTCTCTATATATGTTGAACCACCCCGACTCTTCGATGGAAATTCGACTCTCTTCTTTAGGTTCTGAAAAATACTCGGATAGCCAGCGTAAGAAAATGTCGGTTTCAATATTGACCGTCATACCGGGGCGCAGTTCACTAAGCGTTGTATTTTCAAGAGTATGAGGAATTAACATCACACTGAAGCCGTCGCGCCATTTTTCGGCGACGGTCAAACTTACCCCATCAATCGCCACTGAACCTTTACTGACGATAAATTTGCTCACTGGTTCGGTTATCTCAAGTTTTAATATATTCATACCGGTTCTAAATTGTATACGGCTAACTTTACCGACCCCATCTATATGCCCTTGAACGAGATGCCCACCCAAGCGGTCACCGACTTTCAAAGCGCGCTCTAAATTCACCCGACGCCCAATAGTCCACTGGCCAAGGTTGCTTCCTGCAATAGTCCCAGCGGTTGCTTCAACTTTGAAGGCTAAATCATCGCGCTCAACCACAGTCAAACAGACCCCATTAACCGATATGCTATCGCCGATTTTTAAATCCTGTAAAACCTTAGCGGCTTTAATAGTCAGCAAGCGATTACCATTCGCTTGCTTTATTGCAGTTATGCATCCAATTTCTTCTATAAGCCCAGTGAACATTATTCTCCTAAATTTCGATAGTTCAAAATTACATCCGTTCCACTGCGCCACATTTTATTTAATCTATAAAGTGGGCGTTGGTCCCAATTTTCAAGGCAGTATTCATCAAACGGCGACAAACCTTTGCCAATGATAGTCGGAGCGATTGTAAAGGTCAATTCGTCAACCGCTCCATCCTTTAAAAAACTACTTAATACACCCGCCCCCCCTTCAACTAAAACCGAAAGAATGCCATAGTGGGGTAGGGTTGTCAGTATCTGTTTGGGTGGTATCCGTCCGTTTCTATCAAGGGGAAATATAACCCGCTCATTATGATAAATTATTTCCGAATTCCCAGCCCTACCACCACATAATAAGATGGCTCGCCGCTCAGTATTTAAGTTAAAAACCTTTTTGCTAAAATCCACTTTACCGTTAGCGGTTAAAACCAAAGGTATGGGGTTTCGCCCTTTGACTAATCTCACATTAAGTTGGGGATCATCAACCTCAACGGTCTTTCGTCCAACTAAAACAGCATCGTTTTGCGCCCTCAAACGATGGACATATCTTAAAGTTTTTTCGCAGGTTAGATATTTAGACCGCCCGTTTAAATCCGCAATTTTTCCATCTAAACTTAAAGCGACTTTTAGATGGCACCAAGCACTACCTTTAGTATGATACTTTACATAGGCTCTATTGAGTTCAATCGCTTCGCTCTCGCATATTCCTACATCCACTACAATGCCGGCTTTTCTCAAGCACTCAATTCCTTTACCTGCTACGATGGGATTTGGGTCAATCATAGCCACTACCACCCGCTTTAAACCCGCTCTTATGATAGCATCCGTGCAAGGTGGAGTCTTCCCGTAATGGCAACAAGGCTCTAAATTGACATACAGGGTGGAATCTTTTAGGCTCTTATTATCGCACCTCGCTATCGCCTCCACTTCAGCGTGGGGTGCGCCAAATTGACGATGATATCCCTGACCTATGACTTCACCATTACGACTTACGATTACAGCCCCTACCAATGGATTTGGAGAAGTCCATCCCATACCTTTGACGGCTAACCTCAACGCTCGTCGCATATATTTTATGTTAAAATGCCCCGTAGTCAATTAAATATATTTAACTAATGAAATTTCATTACTTAATACCAACCCGTTCAAAAGCGATATCCACTCTTTTCAATACGGCTTCTTCATCAAAAATAGTATCCAATTTATCACCCAATGCATTAACTATAACAGGGTCGGACTTAACACGCTCAAGCATACTATCGCCCCGTTCCCGAGCAGCGAAGGCGTGTTTTTGAACGCGAGCATAGATATCCTCGTCGTCAATACCGGCTATCTTAAGGGCGGTTAAAAGCGTGCTGGATTGCATCAACCCACGGGCGGATTTTATATGTTGGCGCATCAGTTCTATATTAACCTGCCAGCCCTGAACCATCCAAGCACATCTATCCAGCATATAATGTAATAAACAGGTAGCATCGGGCAAAATGATGCGTTCCACTGAGGAATGACTTATATCTCTTTGATGCCATAGGGCTTGATTTTCAAGCGCAGCTATGGCATAACTGCGCATCATACGGGATAGTCCACAAATGTTCTCAGCAGTAATCGGATTTTTCTTATGGGGCATCGCAGAAGAACCTCTTTGGCCTGGGGTGAAAGGTTCGCTTAACTCTTCGACTTCACTATGCGCCAGTAGCCTTATCTCCATCGCTAAACGCTCGCATAACCCAGCGGTTATTGCTGCTCGGCAAACCAGAACTGAATGACGGTCGCGCGGTATAACTTGGGAAGCAATCGTTTCAGGGGTGAGTCCTAATTTTTTTAGAATGCGACGCTCCTGGTCCGGGGTGATAGTGCTATAAGTTCCCACTGCACCAGATATTTTACCAACCCCTACCTCTCTAAGCGTTGCCTCTAACCGCTCTTTAGCACGATTGCATTCAGCGATATATCCACATAATACCCAACCGAAGGTAATCGGTTCAGCCAACGCGCCGTGGGTTCGACCGGGCATTAGGGTATATTTGTGTAATTTGGCTTGCTCAATCAAAGCCGATTTAAGTAGTTCCAATTTGGTTAAAATCAAATTGATGGCTTTGACTAATGCCAATGATAACGCTGTATCAACTACATCATAACTGGTCAGCCCTAAGTGAAACCACCGCTTGTCTTCACCAATACTATCACCAACCGATTGGGTGAAGGCAATGACATCATGCCGCGCTACGGCTTCATACCGCTCAATAGAGGCTACATCAAATTTAGCGTTCGCCCTTATACGGCGCGCCACCTCAACGGGCACTATACCATCTTCGGCTAAAATATCTAAGACCGCTAGTTCCACTTCAAGCCATCGCTGATAGCGGGCTTCGTCACTCCATAGGGACGCCATTTCTGGTAATGTGTAGCGAGAAATCATTTACTTTTAATATTCTTAAAATTTAAATCTTATACTCAATATAAATAAATTTGTAAGTTCAAAACAGAGCGGGTTTTCTTTTATAACTTTTACAATAAAGACTTCTTTTATTTCTTTCTTTTTTCTAAGCGAACCTTGACCGTCTCTTTCTTGCCATTCTTAAAAACGGTCATTTTTAAGGTGTCACCCACTCTTAAGTCGTTGTTTCTAAAGAAAGTTCTTAAGTCAACCGCTTCTTCGACAGGCGTTCCATTAACTTCAAGTATGACATCCGCGGGCTCAAGTCCCGCCTTGTCAGCGGGAGAATTAGGCTCCACATCGGTAATCACCGCACCTTTTAGTTCGGGCAATCTAAGGCTCAAAGCGATAACTCGGGTTACATCTTGAAATTGTATACCTACCCAAAAGTCGCGGTCAATTTCACCACGCCCTTTTAAGTCTTCGTAAATCCGTTTCAATTTATTGGAGGGGATGGCAAAGCCTAAACCGATAGAACCTCCACTCTCGGTAAAAATCATCGTTGCCATTCCAATTAGTTCACCCGCAGCATTGACCAATGGACCACCGGAATTGCCACGATTGATGGCAGCGTCGGTTTGAACCATATCTTGATATAGACGACCGTCGGAGTTCCGCGAGAAGTCTCGGTCAACTGCTGATATAACCCCAACTGAGACGGAGGGTTGGGAATGTATCGAAAATAACCCAAAGGGATTTCCTAACGCAATAGCCCACTCACCAATTATATCATCGTCAGAGTTACCGAACCTGATATATGGTAATCCCTTCCCTTCGATTTTCAGTAAGGCTACATCGCTGTCGTAGTCAAATCCTACGATTTTAGCATCAAATTTCTCTCCACTGGTTAAGGTTACGATAATTTGTGATGCCCCGTGAACGACATGTTCATTAGTTAAAACATAACCATCGGGGGAAATTATGAAACCAGAACCGAGATTCTCAACTTTTTGACGGTATATCTGATCAGGGAAAAACTGCCCGAAAAATGGGTCATCGGCGAACGGATGCCTTGCCCGATATTCGCGCACCGATATGACATTTATCCCCACTACCGCTGGAGAGACCATTTCCACTGCACGCGTAATTGCATTCCGTCGGCTAAATTCAATGTCGTTAGGCTTTGGTGGCTCATTATCGCTTAGAGTTGAATTTTGGGCAAATTGCGCTTTTATTCCTGCACTAACCACTTCTGAACCACTTGACCCTTGAATAAAATCTGAATTAATTTTACCCGATTTAAGCGTATCTTGATATATTGCATTATGATGTAGAACTTGATTTAATTTACCGGGCACCAAGCGGTCCAACCCTAATACAATCCCTATACCAACTAAAATTCCTAAGATGTAATTTGAAAACACCCTCATAATCTATTATGTTTTTATTTGAATTGTGAGATTTTTCCTTCGCTTAATTTCGTAAGTTCTTTGAAATATTCACGGATTATTGGCTTGCGTTTTACCCGCACAGAATCAACTACTGCAAAATCAAAGACTAACTCTTTTCAGGAAATATGCAACCTTTATATTCCTTGTATATTTCAAGTAACTCGCTCTTTGTATTTTACTTTTAAAAAACAATTATGTTTCTTGTCGACTTATAGATTTAATGTGTAATAAAACTTAAATTTACATAATTATTCATTGAGTTGCAAATATAAAATCTTTAATCTCAATATAAAAATTCTTATAAATTTCATTACACCTATAAAATTATTTTGATTTTACGGTTATAAATATTAAATTTAACAATAAAATCTTTACTATTATTTTTACGGGCATAAAAAATCGATACATATAAAAAAGTTGCCATATATCCTGGCACATTTGACCCTATAACAAACGGGCATTTAGACATTGTTCGGCGGGCTTCACCGCTGTTTGCCCAAGTTATAATAACCTTAGCGGTAAACAGCGCTAAATCCACCCTATTTACCGAAGAAGAGCGTTTATATATGATAGAAACCGCTGTAGCGGACATCACGAATGTTAAAGTTATGAAATTCAATGGTTTAGTTGTAGATTTTGCCCGGCAGGTAGGAGCAACGGTTATCATCCGAGGTCTTCGTGCTGTAAGCGATTTCGAATATGAGTTCCAGATGGCATTGATGAACCGCAAACAAGAACCGTCTATAGACACTGTATTCCTAATGCCCGACGAACGATATACTTACCTTTCGTCCAGTATAGTGCGAGAAGTGGCTAAACATAAAGGGAAAATTGATTGCTTTGTGCCACAAGTCGTGCGCGATATGTTGGCAAAAAAGTTCAGTGGATAATTTCAATTTAATTAACAAATAAATAATTTTTGACATAAATTTATGAAATCACTTTACATAACTTCTACAGAACCCCGCAGTGGCAAAAGTAGCGTTACCTTAGGTCTTATGAAGTTGCTGCAAGATAGAGTTGATAAATTAAGTTATATCAAACCTATAGGCCGCGGTAACAAACCCGGCGAAGACGAAGATGTGGAACTGGTGCGGCGCTTATTTCTACCCGATGCTAAACCTGAAGATATTAATCCCCTTAGTATCAATGAAGCGCGGCAACTTTTGGCTTTCGGTAGCAACGACGAATTGCTTACCCGCATCCTGCGAGCCACCAATCGTCAAAGCACCGATTGTGATTTGATACTCATCGAAGGGACCGACTACACAGGCACAATTTCAGCCCTGGAATTCGACATTAACGCCGAGATATCCAAAACCTTAGACGCCCCAGTTTTAATGGTGGCTAAAGGGGGTAATCGTAGTCCGGACGAGATAGTCAACTTAATCACTGCTGCAAAAGAATCTTTTGATGAGCACGGTTGCGACTTTATCGGTGTAATCGTAACCAAAGTTGAGCCAGCCCTTCATCAACGCCTCACGACAACTTTAGAAAAAAGTTTAAATCAGGCTAAAATAGATTTGTTGGGCGTCATTCCTTATGACCCGTTGCTCGGAATGCCGAGAATGGGCGAAATAGCCCGAAAGATAGGTGCTAGAGTCCTTTATGGTTCTGAATATTTGAGCAATTTAGCCTCACTCCCCCGAGTTGCAGCGATGACTATAAGCAATGTCATAGAACGCTTGCAGGAAAATATGTTAGTCATCACCGCTGGTGACCGTGACGATATGCTATTAGCCCTTATGGTATCGCGTATATCAAGTAATTGTCCAAATATAGCGGGGATATGTCTCACGGGAGGTTTCGAACCGTCAACCACTGTTAAAAAACTCATCGGCGGACTATCGGGATTAATTAATATGCCCGTGCTATCCGTGCCTTATGATACCTATGAAACCGCCGTAAAGTGTGAACAGATGGAAGTGTCGCTTTATGCGGGCGACCAACAAAAGATTCAAGCCTTATATCGCGATACTTTAAGATATGTAAAGAAGGAAAAGATCGATTCGTTTTTAAAACTTGAACGAACCCATAAAACAACGCCAATAGTATTTTTAAATGGATTGATTGAGCGCGCCCGGTCTCAACGCAAACGGATAGTTCTTCCCGAAGGTGATGAAGAACGCACCTTAAAAGCGGTCCAGCGGGTCTTAAATGACGAAATTGCAGATATAATTTTATTAGGCGATGAAAAGGCTATAAGAGACGCAGCTAACCGAGTGGGTGCTAAAATAGAAGGCGCAGTAATAATAAATCCCGCTACCAGTAATAAACTTGACCAATATATAGAAACTTATTTTAAGTTGCGCCAACATAAAGGTATAACTATGGATAACGCCCACGATACGATGCTTGACCCAATATATTACGGCACGATGATGGTGTATGCCGGCGATGCGGATGGCTTGGTCTCAGGTGCGGTGCACACCACCCGCCATACTATCACCCCAGCCCTCCAATTCATTAAAACCAAGCCAGGTATATCTTTGGTATCAAGTATTTTCTTTATGTGTCTTGAAGACCGGGTTCTCGTTTATGGCGATTGTGCGGTCAATCCTAATCCCACCGCCGAAGAATTAGCGGATATCGCGATATCATCTGCCGAAACTGCGGCTTCGTTTGGATTTAAACCGATGGTAGCAATGCTATCATATTCCACAGGAACTTCTGGGGTTGGTCCAGAGGTTGAGCGGGTTGCTAAAGCAACCCAACTCGTCAAAGAAAAAGCCCCTGACCTTGAGGTTGAAGGTCCAATTCAATATGACGCCGCCGTATCAATTGAAACCGCTAAAACCAAACTACCAGAAAGTAGTGTGGCAGGTCGGGCAAATGTCTTTATCTTCCCCGACCTAAATGCAGGCAATACCGCTTACAAGGCGGTTCAGCGCTCAGCCAAGGCTATTGCTATAGGTCCTGTGTTACAAGGTTTGAATAAGCCTGTGAATGACCTATCACGCGGATGTTTAGTGGAAGATATCATATACACAATCGCCATCACTGCTATTCAAGCCCAAGCGGTTAAATAAGGACAAAATTAAAACTCTATTTATAAACTTAAGAAAAGTAGAATATCTTAAGATAGTAGGAGTGAAATGCGTTTTGCAGTAGCAGCGGACCACGCTGGATATACCTTAAAAGAGTTAATCAAGCAGAGGTTATTTGAATATGGTCACGAGGTGGTGGACTATGGCACTACTAGCGAACAACCTTGCGATTATCCCGATTTTGGTCGTCCTGCCGCTGAAGCAGTGGCGCGTGGTAACTGCGATCGGGCAATTTTAGTGTGCGGCACCGGCATCGGTATGTCCATAGTCGCTAACAAAGTGCCCGGCATATACGCCGCGCTATGCACCTCTGGCGTCCAAGCGGAATATTCGCGTAGACACAACAATTCCAATGTCTTAGTTTTAGCCGGCTGGCTGACTGGCAAATTGATGGCTGTAGAAATTCTAGACCGCTGGTTGAAAGCGGAATTTGAAGGAGGTCGCCACGCCCGCCGAGTCGGCAAAATAGAGAGCAACGGAAGGCAACCATCTAATATACAATGAGTTCAATTACTTAAAATCGGAGGAAACTATGCCAGCACCAAATACTACACGCGGTTTTGAAGACGATGTATGGGACCGCAAAGAGTTCGACTGGACCGGTAAATCCTTTTATTTCATCAATTTCATATCTCTATTTGGGATTAATTTCGGTTTGGATAAAAAACTGGAACTTTTAAACCGCGAGATTAGGCAAAATGGATATAAAATAAAAAACCCGATGATTCTGGTTCAATATGGTAAAGTAAAATCTCGCGCTATGATTGAGATTGAGAAACCAGACCGATACGATGCCCAAGTTCAAAATTACGATATCGCCACTACTGCTGATACAATAATTCATTACGGCGGACTATCTTCGTTATCAAAAGGAGTCCAGAAACTCAAAGAGCGCGTCTTTTCCCGACGCTCAATGTTGCCCCGTGAAATCTACTATGTCTATCAACCAGGTGCAAACACTGAAAAGACCCTTTTGATAGGATTGACTTAAAAAATTTGTGTATTTCTATGCCCGCGGTATACTATAAAATTCTATTTTATCTCTATTGGTTAATCACTGTGCTTTTCGGGGTTCTATTAACCATAGTATTATGGCGTGAGCGAGACCGAGATATGCAAATTTCTTCCGCAATACTTCTCGTTCCGGTTATCTTGCGCATCTTAATGATAAAATAAGTATAATCCATAGGTAAAACAAAAGACCTCGCCTATAACCAATAGGTGAGGTCTTTTGTTTTAATTTATAAATCTTAATTTAACGAATCAGCATCAATTTTTGGGTAGTAATCTCATTGTTAGACGAAAGTCGCACTAAATAAACCCCCGATGGTAATGCCCTACCATTTAGATTGACGCTATATTCGCCCGCCTTCATATCACCGTCCACTAACCGCTGGACTTCTCGCCCAAATAGGTCAAATACCGTTAAATTAGTTAAACCATCGCGGTCGAGCGAGAAACTCAAAGTCGCAGTGCTATTGAATGGATTAGGATAAATGGAGTTCAAGCCAAAGGCAAATGGCGACGCACCATTATCCACGACTGAATTTGGTGGAACCGGCACAACCGTTACCTCAATATCTATCCAAATCTCACCTCCACCCGTGTTGTGAGTGATTTGAATATAAGCGGTATAAGTGGTGTAAAGTTCTAAACGCTCAGTATTAATAGTAACATTGACGAGTTGCTGTTCGAAGCCCGCGAGGGTAAATTCCGACGGATCGATGTCTAACCAATAGAAATCAGTCGCCATTTCTAAGGAATATAGACTTTGGTTTCCACTGCGCATTTGGATTACAAATGTGGTTGTGAAGGGAAATTGGTCATATGATATGTTGCATCCCCCAGCGCGCTCATCACTTGCTAAGGGCAAGTCCACCACCACCATCTCTTGACCCGTTTGAGGATTCACCTTGAACAACCTTCCGTTAGCATCCTGATTGTTGCACATTACATACAGCGGATACCCATCCGGATCATTCGGGTGATAGGCTAACCCGTAAATACGGAACCGTCTATCATTCCTCACTGTACTGATGGTATTCCCTTGACGGTCAATAGCGAATATATTCGTGCCCGTCGAAGCAACCCAGAAGAGGTCATTTTCCCAGTCCCAAGCCACCGCTACAGTCGGATTGCAAGGACTGGGTATCCTAACCCCCGTAGCCCGTTCTTCAAAGGGAGAAATCTGAGCGATGTAATTTGAGTCCACACCATATAGGAAATCCCAATCGGCGGTCAAATCTCGCCACCCATAAGCACTCCAACTGGCTTGTTCAAAACTAGTGATGAGTTCACCATCCGGGCTAATCTGATACATTCGGTTAGGTTCATCCGCACCACTTCCACCACCTGCTATCCAATAAAAACCTTGGAAAAACAGTGCGGCTTGTAAGCGGGTGTCTTGGGTTGCCCTATACACATTTATAGTTTGAAGTGGGTCCCAAAAATCCCCGAAAATGCGAACTGCTTTGGGTCTAAGCGACACGCTCAACGGACCATCACCCTCGTTTGATACCGAAATATTGATACTGCGCTGGGAATTTATCACCACATCGGTGCTAATTCGGTCAATATCGATGACCATTTCTGGATGAAGCATCCTAATCTCAATGACCATTTCACGCTGACCATTAAAGGTCATCTCCGCTTCGAAAGGTGTCATCCCCTCTTTAGTAACTCGAATGGTGAATCTCTCGATGGGCACGCGGTCTAAAATGAATTCACCCGAAATGTTGCTCACAGTTCGACGATCAGTGTTAAGTATTGTAATCTCAGCATCTTGAATGGGATCGCCTGTCAAATTGTTGACCACCGTTCCGTGAATATAACCTTGATAGCCAGCCAGTGAATTTAGGACATCCCTTAAGAATTCCGCTCTGTTGAAGTTAAGATTATTGTTCATCCCTATGAAAGAGATACCTTGCGCATAACTGCGATACCGACCGTTATCGAAATACACCGCACGGCCATAACCACCTTGGCAGCTCATCACAAGTTCACCGGTGCCCACAGCTCTGACGCGGTCAGGGCGATTTGCAGCGTAATTGCCACTTTGGTAGCCAAATGAACGTTGACCAAAACGGTTATCGCGAGGTAGGTTTAGTTGGGTGATTTCGTTATCGATACCGGTGCAGTCGCAGGTAGCGTTAAAGTAAGATAGAAGGGCGGTTCCGCGGTGGTCAGCCAGAAAATCATTACCCTCGATATATATACCGCGGTTTAAATTAATAAAATTGATTAGTTTAGTAGCATCTTGCGCGTCGATCCGACTCGCTGGGGTTCCGCCACCTCAACCAGGACAGTAAAATGAGAGGCAGGTTACCACGACATCGTATCTGCTCAGGTCGTCGGGTAATACACTGCTGGAATCCCAAGGAATGCGGAGAGCTGTCAAGGTGCGTAAGACCGATTCGGTAGCCGTCAGGCTTGAACCGAATATCGGGTCCACTACCCGTAAATTGTTATCGTGACGCCAGACAAAAACCTGATAAGCCGCCGCCTGCCCAACCAACAGCAGCACTAACAGGAATATCAAACCGCCACGCATCATTTTGTTTGACATTGCGTCTCCTTTTATGTTTTTATGGTTTTTTGTATTTTTCTTATAAACCAGTTTATTTCACAGCGGGAACGGGTGAGAATTGAACTCACCGCGGGGGTTATCAGCCTCCGCCAGCGGATTTGAAGTCCGTGGAGTGCACCAGCACCCATCCATTCCCAAATATACAGATTAAAATCCAAAATGTCAAGTGTTTATCTTCATAATCGACTTAAAAGAATGTCCTAATAATTTAATTTCGCTATCGTCTATAGTTCTGGCATCTAAAATTACCGCATCATCTTCTATTCGCACAATGACCGGCGGTGAACCGTGTCTCAATCTGCGTGCCAGTTCACTTGGCTCTAAATTATCAATTCGTAGTGCGAGCAATTTAGTAGCAAGTCCGCGCGCAGGTAGCGAACCAGAACCCAAGTAACTTAGCCCGTCGATAATTTTTATCTCACCATTCCCATCCACCAATGGCTTCAAGTGCTTAAAAATGCGTTTGGCTCTGATGTTAACCTTCTCAAGCGATTCAGTCATCATCTTATACAACGGATGCCTTTCGGGTAGTTTCTCAGGCTCGAGAAATAATCCCAAAGTCCCTTTTAAAGCCGATATAATTAATTTATCAATTCTTATGGCTCTAAGCAAGGGATTTTTTCTCATTTTTGAAATAAATTCATTTTTCCCGATAATTATCCCACTTTGAGGACCACCGATGAGTTTATCGCCGGAAAATGAGACTATATCAGCGCCGTCACTGATGGCTTGTGGGGCAGTTGGTTCATCGGGCAATCCCCATATTTTTAAATCAACCAATGCCCCGCTCCCGAGGTCGTAGAATAAGGGTATATTTTTAGAATGCGCAAACTTGGCTAATTCACAGACAGGCACATCTTGGGTGAAACCTTCGATGCGAAAGTTTGATTGGTGGACTTTTACTATCAGCGCAGTTTGTTCGGTTATTGCAGTTTCGTAATCTTTGAGGTGAGTTTTGTTGGTGGTTCCCACTTCCACCATTTCAACTCCAGCCCTCTGCATAACCTCAGGGATGCGAAACATTCCCCCTATTTCCACCAATTCCCCGCGTGATATAATTACCTGCCGGTCTCTCGCAAGGGTATTTAAAATCAATAGTGTCGCTGCGGCGTTATTATTTACTACCAAAGCGGCTTCGGCACCGCTAATCTCACACAATATATGCTCAAGATGCGTCATACGGTCGCCCCGTTTGCCGCTTTCTTTGTCCAATGCCAGAAAGCAGTATCTTTCCGCGGCTTCCATCAATGCCTTCTGGGCTGATTCCGGTAAGGGTGCCCTACCAAGCCCTGTATGTAATAAAATCCCGGTAGCATTTATGACTCGTTTTACCCGCATATTTAACTCTTCCGCAACCCGCTCACTTATATGCCTAACTATTTCATCTTCAGCAGGAACTTCAACCGGGGATTTTATTTCACCCGATAGGATTTTTTGCCTTAGCGTTTCAACTTCACGGCGCGCTACTTTGTGAATATATTCTCTGGGGTAAGTGTTTGCGAGCCCTGTCAAAATTGGGTTCTGAACTAAAATGCCAATCGCAGGGAGGGTGGTTAACAACTCCCTGCAATTGATAGATTTGCTCTTCTTTGCGTTAGATTCCATTAATTTTAAGCAAATAAAAACCGACCCCTGAAGGTCGGTTTTTATAAGATGTTATGTTAAATTATTTCAGTAATTGAACCGCCCGAACTATTTTCCCCGAAGATGAGGTTACTTCAATCAGATAAGTTCCAGTATTTAGATTTGAGCCATCTAAGGTGAAATTGTGGTTCCCTATCGGAAGGACGCCGTCATACAGCATAGAAATAACTCTGCCTGATAGTTCATAAAGTCCGATAGTATATTTATCAGGTGAAGTGCTGGTAATAGTGATATTCAAATGAGCATTAAACGGATTGGGATAGGTTCTCAGTAAATCTGAATTATCGGGTGCTAAAGTTGTGGAAATTGAGCGAAGAGCCCCATTTAGCGTTATGTTATAAAGATTAATCCGTTCTGCCTCAATTCCAACACGCTGATGGACGACCATATCGTTATGTTCGACCACCAACCAATATTCACCGCTGGGAATATCGTAAATAGCGTAGAGACCTTCTCCATTGGTGAGGACTTTAAAACCATCACCACCGCTTCCGCAACCACCTCTGCAACCGCCTTCATCATCACCGCATCCACCGCGATGGCATCCACCCTTATCATCATCGCCGCAACCACCACACCCTCCACGATGGCAACCGCCATTCTCATCGCCGCCGCATCCACCACCGCAACCGCCACCACAGATCGGAA
>FWPV01000585.1_pt1 | contig 15121 bp, 16 predicted proteins | sample 2228371 | NCBI WGS metagenome assembly FWPV01 (sample SAMEA103939776, study PRJEB20133) | metagenome
ACCCTCCTGGATGACCACCGTCTCGTCCCAGCCGAAATACCAGCGGAACTCGCCGGCGGTGCAATCCCACACGGCGGTCGAGCTTGCCTCGTCGGTCGAGGTCGAGTGGTCGCCGATGCGCGCCAGCGGCGTGCCGCGAATGATCCAGTCCGGATTGATCGGCGCCGGCTTCAGGGCAAGGTGGTTGCTGTGGGCAGCAACGACCGGCGGATGCTGATCGCTGCGCGGCGCCCGCGGCGCGGCAAGCAAGGTGCCGGCCATGCCGGCAAGCAGGAGTTTGAGTGGCATTTCCGTCCCCGGTATTAGTCTGTTCTCCCGGGACGATAGCAGCCCGCCCTTACCTTTCGCTTTGGCCGATCATTCAAATTCGAACGATCGGGGCGCGCTCCGCCAAGCCGCGTCGGAGCAAGCCTATCAGGCGAAACTGGCCTCGCGCGCGATTGCGGGGCTATCCGTGCCGTTCGGTTCCGCCTCAGCCGGCTCGATCCGCCGGCCGCTCTCTTTGGCGAAGAAGTGCAGCCGCCCGGGCGCAACGGACAGCCGCATCGCGTCGGTGATCTGCGCTTCGAGCGGCAGGATTGCGGTCAGCACCTGGCCGGAGAGGTGGCCGTGGACCAGGCGGTGTGCGCCCAGCTCCTCGACATAATCCACCTTAAACGGCAGCCCCTCGGCGCCCTCTTCGGCGACGAACAGATCCTCGGCCCGCACGCCGACGGTCACCGCACCCTTTGCTGCCGGGGCGAGACCGAAGGGCACGACCACATCGCCGATCAGCAGCCGCTCGCCGTCGAAGACGCCGTCAAGCAGGTTCATCGCCGGAGAGCCGATGAAGCTCGCGACGAAGGTGGAGGCAGGGCGGTGATAGACGTCGAGCGGCGTTCCGATCTGCTCGATCACGCCGGCGTTCAATACGACCAGGCGGTCGGCGAGCGTCATGGCTTCCAGCTGGTCATGGGTCACGTAGATCGCCGTCGTCGCCAGCCGGCGCTGCAGCTTGCGGATCTCGCCGCGCATGGTGACGCGCAGCTTGGCGTCGAGATTGGACAGAGGCTCGTCGAAAAGAAACACCGCCGGCTTGCGCACAATGGCGCGGCCCATGGCGACGCGCTGCCGCTGGCCGCCGGAGAGCGCCCGCGGCTTGCGCTTGAGATAGGGCTCGATCTCCAGCATGCGGGCAGCCTCCGCGACGCGCGCCTCGATCTCCGCCTTTGGCGTCTTGCGGTTCTTCAGGCCGTAGGCAAGGTTGTCGTAGACCGTCATATGGGGATAGAGCGCATAGTTCTGGAACACCATGGCGATGTCGCGCTCGGCCGGCTCCACCCGGTTGACGACGCGCCCGCCAATGCTGACCGTGCCCTCGGAGATCGCCTCGAGCCCGGCCACCATGCGCAGCAAGGTCGACTTGCCGCAGCCGGAGGGGCCGACGAGCACGATGAACTCGCCGTCCTCGATGGTGATGTCGATGCCCTTCACGGCATGGACCCCGCCGTCATAGATCTTCGAGACCTTGTCGATGTGGATGGTGGCCATGGGGTTCGCCTTTCTTACTTGTCGCTCTCGGTCAGGCCCTTGATGAACCAGCTCTGGAAGACCACCACGACGACGACCGGCGGGAGCATGGCGAGCACCGCCATGGCAAAGGCCTCGTTGTAGTCGGGGATCTGCGAGCCGACCCAGACCTGCAGGATCTGCTTGATGCCGCGCATCAGCGTGTAGAAGCTTTCGTCCGTCGTCATCAGCATGGGCCACAGATACTGGTTCCAGCCATAGACGAACATGATGATGAAGACCGCCGCGATCATGGTGCGCGACAGCGGCACGAGCACGTCGATGAAGAACTTGACCGGCCCCGCACCGTCGATGCGCGCGGCCTCCAAGAGCTCGTCCGGCACCGACTTGAAGAACTGACGGAAGAAGAAGGTTCCGGTAGCCGACGCCAGCAGCGGCAGGATCAGGCCCTGATAGCTGTTGAGCAGGCCGAGATCGCTCATGATCTTGTAGGACGGCATGATGCGCACTTCGAGCGGCAAAAGCAGCGTCGTGAAGATCAGCCAGAAGGCGAGCGTGGCGAAGCGGAAACGGAAGTAGACGATCGCATAGGCCGCCATCATCGACAGCGCGATCTTGCCAATGGCAAAACCGAGGCCGAGGATCAGCGAGTTCATCGCCATGGTGAGGCCGGTGACCTCCCCGGTAAAGCCGCCGCCGCGGAACAGCACCTTGTCATAGGTTTCGGTGAAATGGTCACCGATCGACAGCATCAGGCCGTCGGTATGGATCTCGGCGGCCGTGTGGGTCGAGGTCGTGAACGCGATCACCAGCGGCCCGAGCATCAGGATGACGCCGGCGATCAGGATCAGATGGTCGAAGAACTTGGTGCGATACATGGCTCTCAACCGTAATGAACGCGGCGTTCGATGAAGCGGAACTGGATGAGCGTCAGCACCAGCACGATGACCATGAGGATCACCGATTGCGCCGATGACGAGCCGAGGTCATTGCCGCGGAAGCCGTCGAGATAGACCTTGTAGACCAGCGTGATCGGGTTGTTGGCCGCCTTGTCCTTCACGATCACGTCGATCACGCCGAAGGTGTCGAACAGCGAATAGGTCATATTGATGATCAGCAGGAAGAAGGCAGTCGGCGCCAGAAGCGGCAGGATCACCGTCCAGAAGCGCCGCGTGCCCGACTTGCAGTCGATCGCGGCCGCCTCGCGGATCGAGGCGGGAATGCCCTGCAGGCCCGAAAGGAAGAAGATGAAATTGTACGGGATCTGGTTCCACACCGCGACCGCGACCATCGCAAAGGCGGTGTCGAAGTAGTTGATGCCGACCTTCATGTCCCAGCCGAACAGCGAAACGAAGCGGACGAAGGGGCCGATATGCTGGTCGAAGAACATCATGCCGATCAGGCCCGCCACCGGCGGGGCGATGGCATAGACGACGATCAGCAGCGTCTTGTAGGCCGACTGTCCGCGGATCACGGCATCCGCCTTCAAGGCGAGCAGCAGGCCGATCGAGAGCGTCAGGAACGTGACGATCAGGCTGTAGGCGACGGTGAAGCGCGCGATCTTCTGGTATTCCGGTGCCTTCAGCGCATCGGTGTAGTTGTCGAGGCCGACGAAGGCCGATCCGAAGCCGAAGGGATCCTCGATGAAGAAGGACGAGTGGATCGCCTGGGCGGACGGCCAGTAGAAGAAGATCGATATGATCACGAACTGCGGCAGAAGCAGCAGATAGGGGAGATATCGCGAGGAAAACTGGACGCGCTTCATTGGGGTGCCTTCACGGAAAATCCCGGGAGCTTGAGGCTCCCGGGAACTCAATGCATCGGAAGAGAAAGATCAGCCGGCCGTCTTGGCGAAGCGGGCGAGCAGCTCGTCGGCTTCCTTCTTGATGGTTTCCATGGCTTCCTTCGGCGTGGTTTCGCCGGCGAAGATGCGGTTGTACTCGCGTTCCATTACCGAACGGATCTGCGGGTAGAAGCCCATGCGGTAGCCCTTGTCCCACTCGCCGCCCGGCAGCGACAGCTGCTGGATGCCGACTTCGGCAGCCGGCTTCTCGTTGTAGAAGCCTTCTGACTTGGCCAGTTCATAGGCAGCCTTGGTGATGGCGACGTAGCCAGTTGCCTGGTGGTAGAACTTCTGGATCTCCGGCGAGGTCAGGAAGTGGAAGAAGGACGCCGTGCACTTGTTTTCGGCTTCCGGCTTGCCCGACATGGCAAACAGGGCGGCGCCACCGATGAAGGTGTGGACGCCTTCCGGATTGACCGACTTCCAGAACGGCAGGAAGGTCGCCGAGAAGGGCATGGTGGCGGTCTTCTGCAGGCCGCCGAAGGAGCCCGACGAACCAATCCAGAGCGCAACCTTGCCTTCTTCGAAGGGCTTCTGGTTGTCGTTCCAGCCGGCGCCGTAGTAGCCGAACAGGCCCTGATCATACCAAGCCTTCAGCTTTTCATACATCATGACGTGGTTCGGGTCGGTGACGTTGATCGTCGTGTCGACGACGCTGTCATAGCCGTTGTTGTTCGAGGCGAACTGCAGGTTATGGCGCGAGAAGAAGTTCTCGGTGAACTGCCAGGTCAGCTGCGACTGGACGAGCGGGATGTAGCCGGCTTCCTTCAGCTTCGGCGCGATGGCTTCGAACTCTTCCCAGGTCTTCGGCGCTTCGACGCCGGCCTTCTTCAGCGCGTCGGTGTTGACGTACATGATCGGCGCCGAGGAGTTGAACGGCATGCCGACGAACTTGCCGTCGCTGTCGGCGTAGAAGTAACGCACGCCCTCGATGAAGTCGTCGCGGTTGAAGTCGAAGCCGGCGTCCTTGATCAGGTCTTCGGCCGGAACGACGGCACCCTTGGCGTTGATGATGGTGGCGGCGCCGGCGTCGAAGACCTGCAGGATGTTCGGCTGTTCGCCCGAACGGAAGGCGGCGATGCCGGCGGAGAGGGCCTCTTCATAGGTGCCCTTCGAGACCGGCGTCAGGACGCATTCGCTCTGGGCGGCGTTGAACTTCTGAGCAACTTCGTTGATGACTTCGCCATTGCGACCGCCCATGCCGTGCCACCAGGTGATGTTGGTGGCAGCCAGCGACGTCGATGCCGTCATGGACAGGGCCAGAGCGGCCAAAGAAAGCTTCTTGAACATGGAAAAACCTCTCCGCCAGAATTGGGGTGAGGAGTGCATTAGTCGCGATATGTGACGCGGAATTGAATGTTTTGTGTCATTTCGATTACAACGAAGACCAATCGAAAGCCAAACGAAACTAGAACGCACCCTCGATGTGCCGGGGCCAGGTCCAGGGCAAAACCGCGACGATGTCGTATCGCAAGGACAGCCGCGCGGCATCCGGCTGGCGGGCAAGCCAGTGATCGCCGGCGGCGCGGATGCGGCTCTGGCTGGCAAAGCTGACGGCATCGATGGCGCTCATGAGGTTACGACGCGCCTTGACCTCGACGAAGGCGACCACGTCGCCCCGGCGCGCGATGATGTCGACCTCGCCCGCGCGCACCCGATAACGCAGGCGAAGAATGCGATAGCCCTTCAGCATCAGAAAGATCGCCGCCACCCATTCCGACCATCGTCCCCGACGTTCGGCGCGCTTTCGCTTTTCGGGCGGGGCGAGCCGGCTCATCCCTCGCCTTTCAGCGCGAGAAGGCGCTGGTAGAGATCCTTCCGCGGCAGGCCGGTGCGCTTCGCGGCCTCGGTCGCCGCCTTGGCGGTAGGAAGATCCGCGGCGAGCCGGGTAAGGATGGCGTCGATCTCGCCCGCCTCCGGTGCCGGCTTTTCGAGCGGCGGCCCGACCACGAGCACGACCTCGCCCTTCACGGTCCGGTCGGCATAGTTGGCGGCCAGCGCGCCCAGCGGCCCGCGGCGAAATTCCTCGAAGGTCTTGGTGAGTTCCCGGCACACCGCGGCTTGGCGCTCCGACCCCAGTTCATCGGCGGCGGCGGCAAGCGTATCGCCGATGCGGTGCGGGCTTTCGAAAAAGATGAGCGTCGCCGGGGCATCGCTGAGCTCTGCCAGCCGCTCCCGCCGCGCCTTGTCCTTTACCGGCAGGAAGCCCGCAAAGAGAAAGGCGTCGTTGGGCAGGCCGGAGCCGACCAGGGCGGCCAGCGGCGCCGAGGCGCCGGGAATGGGCACAACACGCAAGCCCGCCTCGATCGCCATCTGCCCGAGGCGATAGCCGGGGTCGGAGACCAGCGGCGTCCCGGCGTCCGACACCAGCGCAACGGACTTGCCGGCCTCAAGCGCGGCGATCAGCTTCGGTCCGGCCTCGTTGGCATTATACTCATGATAGGCGAAGGGCCGGTTCTGGATACCGTAGCGATCAAGCAGGACCCGGGTCACGCGGGTGTCCTCGCAGGCCAGGACGTCGGCGCCGGCAAGCGTCTCCAGGGCCCTCAAGGTGATGTCGCCGAGATTGCCGATCGGGGTCGCAACCAGATAGAGCGCGGGCTCCAGCGGCCGGGCGGCGATCACGACGTCGTTCACCCGATAGGTCCGCTGCGGCGCTGTCGCCTCTCTGCCGTCGTCCACCACGCTCACTGTCCTGTCCTTGCTCCTGGTCACCCCTTATCGTCCAGCCCCCGCGATTGGGCAAGGGCCGCCGGCCGCGGCCCTGCCAGCGTTAGCCATTGCGTCAAATTGGTGCGGAGGCCGCCCACCTGCCTCTTGCTTTTCTCGTTCAATTGCTGCCATTTTGCCCGTCCACATTGTCCGGCCCTCTTGTTGCGGCCGGGGGGAGCAGTGCGGCCACGACATCCGGGCCGCGACAGGTCGAAAGCGGTAGTGTCCATGCGTATTACTCTTGAACGGTCCAACCTTCTCAAATCGCTGAACCACGTCCATCGCGTGGTCGAGCGGCGCAACACCATCCCGATCCTGTCCAACGTTCTGCTGCGGGCCGAGGGCGCAAGCCTGGCCATGAAGGCGACCGACCTCGACCTCGAAATCACCGAAGCCACGCCTGCCATGGTCGAGCAGGCAGGCGCCACCACCGTGCCGGCGCATCTGCTTTACGAAATTGTGCGCAAGCTTCCCGACGGGTCGGAAGTTCTTCTCGCAACCACGCCGGACGGGGCGTCGATGACGGTCGCTTCCGGACGCTCGAAGTTTTCGCTGCAGTGCCTCTCCGAAGCCGACTTCCCGGATCTGACGGCGGGCAACTTCACGCATTCCTTCAAGCTGAAGGCGAGCGACCTGAAGATGCTGATCGACCGTACGCAGTTCGCGATCTCCACCGAGGAAACGCGTTATTATCTGAACGGCATCTTCCTGCACACGATCGAGGCCGGCGGCGCCCTGAAGCTGCGTGCGGTGGCGACCGACGGCCACCGTCTGGCGCGCGCCGATGTCGAGGCACCGTCCGGCTCGGAAGGCATGCCGGGCATCATCATCCCGCGCAAGACGGTCGGCGAACTGCAGAAGCTGGTCGACAATCCCGACCTCATGGTGACTGTCGAGGTGTCCGACGCCAAGATCCGCCTGACCATCGGCGAGATCGTCATCACATCCAAGCTGATCGACGGCACCTTCCCCGACTACCAGCGCGTCATCCCGGCGTCGAACGACAAGGAAATGCGTGTCGATTGCCAGACCTTCGCCCAGGCCGTCGATCGCGTCTCGACGATCTCGTCCGAGCGCGGCCGCGCTGTGAAGCTCGCCCTGTCCGATGGCCATCTGATGCTGACCGTCAACAACCCGGATTCCGGCAGCGCAACGGAAGAAGTCGCAGTCGGGTACGAAAACGACGCGATGGAAATCGGCTTTAACGCCAAATATTTGCTTGATATTACCGCCCAGCTGTCCGGCGACGATGCGATCTTCCTTTTGGCCGACGCCGGCTCGCCGACGCTGATCCGGGACACGGCTGGCGACGATGCTCTTTATGTTCTGATGCCTATGCGGGTCTAAGTCGCGATTCGCACAGGCAATTTTGCCGCCAGCGGCATTTCGCCTTGTTTTTGCGACAAACCCGGGCAACATTTACCGGGCGCGGATGTACGCGCTTGAAGGTCTTGAGTGGGGATTAGACCATGGTACGACGCCTGAAGGAACGGTTCGAAAAGAAATTCGATGAGGAGATCCGCTTCTTCAGGGGCGTGATGCAGGGCCCGAAAAGCGTCGGCGCGATCGTGCCGACCTCCTCGATCACAGCCAAGCGTATGGCCAGTGTCGTCAATCCGCAGTCCGGCCTGCCGGTTTTGGAACTCGGCCCCGGAACGGGCGTGATCACCAAGGCCATTCTCGCCCGTGGCGTGAAGCCCGAGAACCTGGTGTCGATCGAATATTCCGAAGACTTCTACGACCGGCTCACGCAGGATTTCCCGGGCGTCAATTTCATTCACGGCGATGCCTTCGACCTGCCCAATTCGCTTGGCCGCTTTGCCGGCCAGACCTTCGATTCCGTCATCTCCGCCGTGCCACTGCTCAGCTTCCCGATGCCGGCCCGCGTCAAGCTTCTCGAGGATCTGCTCAACCTCCTGCCGCCCGGCCGGCCGGTGATGCAGATCACCTATGGCCCGGTATCGCCGATCCTTGCGCAGCCGGACCGTTACCAGATCCAGCACTTTGATTTCATCGTGCGCAATATTCCGCCGGCGCAGCTGTGGATCTACCGACGCGGCTGACCGCTCCCCGCCGGCGGCGCCGCGTATGTTCGGCCTCTACATCACCCACCCGCAGGTGATCATCGATCCCGCCGTCCCCGTACCGCAATGGGGGCTTTCGGCGATCGGCGCCGCGCGCGCCAGAGATGCCGCCGCAAAGCCCTGGATGCGAATGATCCGACGGATCGTCTCCAGCGCCGAAACGAAGGCGGTCGAGACCGCGGAAATCCTCGCCAGGCCTCTTGGCCTTGCCGTCGAGATCATTGAGGCGATGCACGAGAACGACCGCTCGGCGACGGGCTTTCTCGACCCTCAGGCATTCGAGGCCGCCGCAGACTGGTTCTTTTCTCACCCCGACCAGAGCTTCAAGGGCTGGGAACGGGCCTCGGACGCCCAGGCCCGCATCGTCGCAGCCGTAGACGCGGTTCTTGACGATCATGATCCGGCCCAGCCGATCGCCTTTGTCGGCCATGGCGGGGTCGGTACGCTGCTCAAGTGTCACCTTCTCGACCACCCCATCAGCCGCGCCTTCGACCAGCCGGCTGGCGGCGGCAATCTTTATGCCTTTACTCTTGCGGATCGGCGCCTCGCATGCGACTGGACCGCGATCGAAGACTGGAAGGGGATCGAGCCATGACGCCACGCGAACGCCTCATCGTCGGACTGGACGTGCCGACCATCCGGGAAGCCGAGACCATCGTCGAGCGGCTCGGTGACGAGATCCTCTTCTACAAGATCGGCTACCAGTTGGCCTTTGCCGGCGGGCTCGAATTCGCCCGCGATCTCGCCCAGAGCGGCAAGAAGATCTTCCTCGACATGAAACTGCTCGACATCGACAACACGGTCGCCTCCGGCGTCGAGAACATCGCCAAGATGGGCATGTCCATGCTGACGCTCCACGCCTATCCGAAGGCCATGCGCGCGGCGGTCAAGGCCGCCGATGGCTCCGGGCTCTGCCTGCTCGGCGTCACCGTGCTGACCTCGATGGACGAGCAGGATCTTTCCGATGCCGGCTACGAATACGATCCGCACACGCTGGTGCTCAAGCGTGCCGAACAGGCCCGCATCGCCGGCATGGGCGGCATCGTCTGCTCGGCCGAAGAAGCCAGCGCCGTGCGCAAGATCATCGGACCGGACATGGCGCTGGTCACCCCCGGCATCCGGCCGGCCGGCGCCGACAAGGGCGACCAGAAGCGAGTGATGACGCCCGCCGACGCTCTGAAGGCCGGCTCCAGCCACCTCGTGGTTGCCCGCCCGATCGTCAAGGCGGATGATCCCAAGGCTGCGGCGCAGGCCATTCTGGCCGAGATGGCGACGGCTCTCTGAGGGACCGCTTAGACCGGGGCCTAGTCATTGTCGACCACGTCGTTGGTTGGGTCGGTATTGCGGATCAACCCGGTCCAGCCGCCGAAGATGCGATTGCCGCGGACGATGTTGAAGCGCGCAAGGTCGCGCGGATCGAGACTGCTGCCCAGCGGAAGGTCCGGCGCCTCCAGACGGTGCGTGGTGCGGCCGTTCCGCTGGTTGAGCCAGATGGCGGGCCGCGGGCGGATCAGGCCGTCATAGCGGAAGATATTGCCCTCGATCCGGTTGTGCTCAGGCGTCTGGTGGCGGATCGTGCCGCCCTCACCGGCATTGCGATAGAGGAAGATGCCGCCGTTGATCGCATTCTCGAAGACATTGCCGGAGATCTCGTTGCGTGCCGAACCATCGACGGCAATCTGTTCCCGCCGCGTTGTCGTCATGGCAAAGCGGTTGCCAAGGATGCGATTCCCGGCGCTTTCGGCGTCGAGATAGAGCGCGGTGGCCTTGGTGCGACCGGAAAAGCGCGATCCGCTCACCGTCACCCTGGTCACCCCCGGTCCGAGATAGAGCGGCAGGGCGCCCTCGCTGATGAAATCGAGATTGTCGAGCGTGATCGCCGTGGGTGCCGCAGCCTGCGCCCGCTCGGTGTGTCCCGCCTTCAGCGAAGACAGGCGCAGGCGCTCCGCCTGGCCGTTCAGCCCCATGCCGACCAGGCGCAGATTGCCGAGGATTGTGCAGTTCTTCACCGTGATCGACCGGGGAACGCTCCATCCGCCACCGGCGCCCCCGAGCGAACGGATCATCACCGTCGGCCGATCATAGCGGACCTTCATTGTCCTTGAGCCCAGTGTTGCGCCGCGACAGTCGAGGATCGATCCGGATGCCTTGGCACCGGAGAAGGCGATCGGCCGGACCACCACGTCACCCGGGCGAAGCGTGACGTCGCAATCGATCTCCAGCGGCGGCGCCTTGGGGTCCGCCGCGCTGCGCAGCTGTTCGTAGAGCGCGGCGGGGCAGGCCCTCGCCTCGACCGGTTGCCCGCCCAGCAGGAAGAGGCCGGCTGCGATCAGGCCCGGCGCCAGGAGAATGCGTGCACGGCGAGCAATCCTGTGGCATGGCGTTTGCGGCATTGCTCTTCCCTGTGGGCCGATGACGGTAGCAGCCCCTCCGCCCGGCCAGGCGCTTGACCACAGGCCGGATTTGCTCAATGAAGCCAGTATAACCAATAGGGATGGGACGAAAACATGGCCAAGGGCTACTGGATCGCACGGGTCGATATTCGCGACGCCGAACGTTACAAGGACTATGTCGCGGCGGCAAAGCCGGCCTTCGAGAAATTCGGGGCAAAATTCCTTGCGCGCGGCGGCGCCTTCACCGAGCTCGAAGGCAAGGCGCGCATGCGCAATGTCGTGATCGAGTTCCCGTCGCATCAGGCCGCGGTCGACTGCTACAACTCGCCGGAATACCAGATCGCCGCCAAGATCCGTCAGGAAGTGGCAGACGCCGAGATGGTCGTCGTCGAAGGCGCCTGATTAAGACCTTTTTCGAGGGGCCACGGACGCCGTCGGCCCTTCCGCTCGCCTTTCGATTCGGCTAAAGACTGCGTGATCTTCCGGCGCATCCCAGCGCATGCCTATTTCAAGGAGCCCGCCCATGACCTTGTCCAACCTTCCGCCGCTCGTCACCGTGTTCGGGGGTTCGGGTTTCGTCGGGCGTCACGTCGTACGGGCCCTTGCCAGGCGCGGCTACCGCATCCGCGTCGCGGTGCGCCGCCCGGACCTCGCCTTCTTCCTGCAGCCGCTCGGCAATGTCGGCCAGATCTCTTTCGTCCAGGCCAATCTGCGCTACCGCGCATCGGTTGACCAGGCGGTCCAGGGCGCCGATCATGTCGTCAACTGCGTCGGCATCCTGTTCGAGAGCGGCCGCAACAACTTCGATGCCGTCCAGGATTTCGGTGCTCGCGCCGTGGCGGAGGCCGCTCGCGCCGCCGGCGCCGGCCTGACACACATTTCCGCCATCGGTGCGGATGCCAAATCGAACTCGCTTTACGCCGCCTCCAAGGGTCGCGCGGAAGCTGCCGTTCTGTCGATCAAGCCGGACGCTGTCATCCTGCGCCCCTCGATCATTTTCGGGCCGGAAGACGGCTTCTTCAACAAGTTCGCCGCCATGGCGCGGATGATGCCCTTCCTGCCGCTGGTCGGCGGCGGCAAGACCCGCTTCCAGCCGGTGCATGTCGAGGACGTCGCCGAGGTGGTCGCCCGCTCCGTCGACGGCAAGCTCGCAACCGGCCGCATCTACGAACTCGGCGGCCGCGACGTGATGACCTTCCGCCAGTGTCTGGAGACCATGCTGGCCGTGGTCGGCCGCAAGCGCGCCCTGGTAACCCTGCCCTTCGGCATCGCTTCCCTGATCGGCAGCCTGTCGTCGATGATTCCCTTCGTGAAGCCGGCGCTCACCAGCGACCAGGTGAAGCTCCTGAAATCCGACAATGTGGTTTCCGATGCCGCAAAGGCGGAGGGACGCACGCTCGAGGGCCTGGGCATCACGCCGGCCTCGCTCGAAGCGATCCTGCCGACCTATCTGGTGCAGTACCGTCCGCACGGCCAGTTTACCGGCTCGGGCAAGGCCGCCTGAGGCGCTTGCGGAACCTCTGAGACTGTCTCTGCGTTGCACAAAAGACGCAGAGACAGAATCCTTGCGTTAACTGCGAATTTAGCAAGATCTTCTATTGATGCCTCTGCGGGCAATGCGTAAACAACCAACACTTCGGGGCGCGGCGAACACCGCCAGCGACCGTCACCATTCCATATCGAGGGGCCTTTCTATGGGTAAGTCTATCGCACTGTTCTTCGCATGTGCGGCACTGGTCATCATCGCCGGCTCGTTCCTGGCGCCGTCCACCGTCGCAGCGCGCAAGGGCAATTGCGCCCCCGCCTATGGCGTCGATCCATGCAGCACCGGATCCATTTCGGTCACCCAATAAGACCTCTTCCATTCCATGCGAAAAAGGCCGCTCTTCAGCGGCCTTTTTGTTGTTTGTACGGTTTGGCTGCAGCCGACCGGCTCACGCCCCGCCAATGCCGAGCGAGAGCCCGATGAGGCCGAGCACGCCGACGACGATGCGCCACCAGGCAAAGGGCGCGTAGCCGCGCCGGGAGACGAAATCGAGAAGGCTACGCACCACCAGCAGCGCCGAGAGGAAGGCCGCGATGAAGCCGATGGCAATGATCGCGCCGTCGTCGAAGCTTAAGGCGTCGCGGTTCTTGTAGAGATCGAGCACGAAGGCCCCGACCATGGTGGGCATGGCAAGGAAGAAGGAGAATTCCGCCGCCGAACGCTTGTCCGTCCCGAGAAGCAGCGCCCCGACGATCGTCGCGCCCGAGCGGGAGACGCCGGGGATCATCGCGACGCACTGGCAAAGGCCGATCTTGAAGGCGAGCGACAGCGGGTATTCGGTGACGTCGGTGTATCTCGGCGTCAGTTTCAGCCGGTCGATCCACAACAGGACGAGACCGCCGAGAATCAGCATGATGCAGATAACCATCGGGGTTTCGAACAGCACCGACTTGATGAAATCATGGGCGAGCGCGCCGATGACCGCCGCCGGCAGGAAGGCAAGAAGGATGGCCGCGACGAAGCGGCGGCTGGCCGGATCGGTCGGCAGGCCGATCGCCAGCAGGAACAGCTTGCGGAAATAGACGCTGAGGATGGCGAGGATGGCGCCGAGCTGGATCAGCACGGCGAAGGTGTTTTCCGGCGACTTGAAGCCGAGGAAATGTCCGGCCAGCAGTACATGCGCGGTGGAGGAGACCGGGATGAACTCCGTCAGCCCCTCAATCAGGCCGAGAAAGAGCGCGCTCAGAATGGATTGATCTTCCATGGAAAGTCCTTGAGAGGCAGGCGGGAGAAAATTGCGATTTGCTTGTATTGCGAAAGCCAAGCTCCTATAGCTTGGAAGCCGTGGTCATGACCAGCCGCAAGTCGCGCGCCCCATGCCGGTGCTCAAACGCCTGAAGAATCCGAGTGACAATGCCAACATTGTATCATCACCCCATGTCCACCGCGTCCCGGTTCATCCGGCTGGTGCTCTCCGAATACGGCTTCCAGGTCGATCTGGTGGAGGAGCAGACATGGGAGAAGCGTCGTGAATTCCTCGCGCTCAATCCGGCCGGCACGCTGCCCGTCTATGTCGACGACAATATGCGCGTGCTGTGCGGGCCGGTGGTGATCTCGGAATTCCTCGATGAGACCCACGGTGTCCTGAAGCGGGATCGCCGGCTGCTCGCCGAAGACCCGTTCCAGCGCGCCGAGATCCGCCGCCTGACGGAGTGGTTCCTGCAGAAGATGGAGCAGGACGTGACCAAGCCGCTGGTGCGCGAACGTGTGCACAAGCTGCTCATCCCGAATGGCCTGGGCGGCGGCGCGCCTGATTCCAAGGTGCTGCGCACCGCGCGGGGCAATATCCGTCAGCACATGAAATATCTGAGCTGGCTTTCCGGCTCGCGCCCGTGGTTGGCCGGCGATCGCCTGAGCTATGCGGATCTCGCGGCGGCCGCCTCGCTGTCCGTGCTCGACTATCTCGGCGAGATCGAGTGGGCGGAGTATCCCGTTGCCAAGGACTGGTATCAGCGGCTGAAATCGCGGCCGTCCTTTCGTCCGCTGCTGGCCGAGCGCCTGCGCGGCCTCACCCCGGTTTCGCACTACGCGGACCTGGATTTCTGACGGGGATGCGGGCCATGCCGGAGGCGCAGGCCGTATCCGTTATCGACAGGAAGCGCGCGACGCTGACGGCCTTCATCAAGAAGGAGGCCGAGGCACAAGGTTTCGAACTCTGCCGCATCACTACGCCCGATGCGATCCCCGACGCGCCGGAGCGGCTGTCAGCCTATATCGAGGCCGGCTATCACGGCACCATGGACTGGATGCCCGAAACACGCGAGCGGCGCGCCGATCCGCGGGTTCTCTGGAGCGAAGTGCGCTCGATCGTGCTCTTCGGCATGAATTACGGCCCGGACCTTGATCCGCGCCACCTTCAGGCCCAACCCGAGAAGGGCGCCATCTCGGTCTATGCCCGCAATCGCGACTATCACGACGTGATGAAGGGGCGCCTGAAAGAGATCGCAACACGCTTTGCCGCGCGCGCTGGCGCCGACGTCAAGGTCTTCGTCGATACCGCACCGGTGATGGAAAAGCCGCTGGCGGCGGCGGCCGGCCTCGGCTGGCAGGGAAAGCACACCAATCTGGTCAGCCGCGAATACGGCTCCTGGCTTTTTCTCGGCAGCCTGTTCACCACCGCTGACCTCGCGACCGACGCAGCCGAGATCGACCATTGCGGCTCCTGCCGTGCCTGTCTCGACGCCTGCCCGACGGATGCCTTTCCCGCGCCCTACAAGATCGACGCGCGGCGCTGCATCTCCTACCTTACGATAGAGCACAAGGGGCCGATCGATCCTGCGCTCCGGTCCGCCTTCGGTAATCGCATCTATGGCTGCGACGACTGCCTGTCCGCGTGCCCGTGGAACAAGTTCGCCCAATCGGCCCGCGAAATGAAGCTTCAGGCCCGCACCGACCTGCTGGAGCCCGATCTCGGCTTTCTCCTCGCGCTCGACGATTCGACGTTCCGGAGTTTCTTTAGCGGCTCGCCGGTCAAGCGCATCGGCCGCAACCGCTTCGTGCGCAATTGCCTGATCGCGGCCGGCAATTCGGGGTC
>FWPV01010504.1_pt1 | contig 15120 bp, 13 predicted proteins | sample 2228371 | NCBI WGS metagenome assembly FWPV01 (sample SAMEA103939776, study PRJEB20133) | metagenome
GGCAACGACAAGGTGCCCTATCTCGTGTTCAGCTTCAGCGGCCTGATGTGCTGGAACCTCTTCGCCCAGATCGTGCAGAAGTCCAGCGACAGCATGGTTCAGAATGCGGGCTTGGTCAGCAAGATCTACTTCCCCCGGCTGATCCTGCCCCTCTCCACGGTCCACGGAGTCCTGCTCGACTTCGTCGTGGCCGGCGTGCTCTTGGCCGCGCTGATGGCCACCTACAGCGTTCCCGTCACTCCCGCTCTGGCATGGCTCCCGGTCGCGGTGCTCATGGCCGTGCTGCTGGCGCTGGGTCTTGGTGCCTGGCTCGCTGCGCTGAACGTCTCGTACCGCGACGTGCGCTACGTCGTCCCGGTGATGATCCAGTTCTTGTTCTGGGCTTCGCCGGTGGCTTATGCTCTCAGCAACGTTCCACCCAAGGCCCAGGCGGTGATGGCCCTCAACCCGATGGTCGGAGTGCTGGAGCTCTTCCGCCACGCGGTGCTAGGGACGCCCTTGGCGAACCCCGCGGCGGTCGCGGCGAGCGGAGCGGCCTGCCTCTTGGTGTTCCTGTTCGGACTGATGGTGTTCCAGAGGTTCGAAAGGAGGTTCGCGGATGTCATCTGAGCGCGGCTCTAGGGCGGAGGTGGGCGGTTGAGCGACTTGGCGATCTCCGTTCGCGGACTCGTCAAGGAGTACCGCATCGCGCACAACCAGGAGCGGCACCTGCGGGTGACGGACGCCGCCTGGTCGGCCCTCAAGGCGTTGGTCCGCAGACCGACCTACGAGACCTTCCGCGCGTTGGACGACGTCTCCTTCGACGTGCGCAAGGGCGACGTGGTCGGCATCATCGGCCGCAACGGCGCCGGCAAGAGCACGCTGCTCAAGGTTCTCAGTCGGATCACCGAGCCTACCCAGGGGGAGATCCGACTCTACGGCAGGGTCGGCTCGCTTCTCGAGGTCGGCACCGGCTTCCACCCGGAGCTCACCGGAAGGGAGAACATCTACCTGAACGGGGCGATCCTCGGGATGCGCAAACGGGAGATCGACCGCCAGTTCGACGCGATCGTGGACTTCGCCGAGGTGCAGAAGTTCTTGGACACGCCGGTCAAGCGCTACAGCTCCGGGATGTACGTCCGCCTCGCGTTCGCGGTGGCCGCCCACCTGAACCCGGAGATCCTGATCGTCGACGAGGTGCTGGCGGTCGGCGACGCCCAGTTCCAGCAGAAGTGCCTCGGCAAGATGCAGGACGTCTCCCGCCAAGAGGGCCGGACCGTGCTCTTCGTGAGCCACAACATGGGAGTCGTCGGTGCCCTGTGTTCTAGAGCTGTTGTCCTGTGTGACGGTGCGATCGCATTTGACGGGTCAGTTGTTGAGGGCGTGGAGGAGTACACGAAGTCGCTTTTTGGAGGGCCTCTCCGACGTACCCTGCCGTCGTCGCATGATGTGCTCTTGGAGAGTCTCTCCGTTCAGAATCAGGAAACAGACACATGTCTCGTGCCGTTTCTGAGTCCGCTGGACCTCACCTGCGCTTTCCGCTCGCAAGGGCCGACTCCCCCCATCATCCCCTGCTTCCGCTGGCGCGATGCCAAGGACCGCGTGATTTCCGAAGTCTGGGGACCTGAGGAGGGAATTGACTTTCGATCTTACCAAGGACTTTTTTCCTTTCATCTCAAAGTGGACAGCTTCAACCTTCTGCCGGGAACCTACTACTTGGATGTTCTGCTTGATGATCAGAGTGGCAGGCACCTGTTCGAGTCGGCACCAGCTTGTCGAGTTGAAGTCCTTCCTTCGACTCTTCCGGAGGCGCCCAGAGCCTATGATCCAAGGCATGGGATTCTACGCCTTTGCTCCAGCCTCTCACTGAAGGTGGCGAAGTCGGATCCCGAAGTTGCTCGTCGCGACTAGCGGTTCTCCAGTGGATCTACAAGCTATCACCGCAAGCTACAACGCGTCGGCCTTCCTAAGGCGCACCCTTCAGTCAGCAGTGCAGGAGAATCTTATCCCCGTGCTGGTGGTGGACGATGGATCCACGGACGATTCTGATGGGATTGCGGCAGGGTTCCCGAACGTCACCGTCATACGTCAGCCGAATGCAGGGCCATCGGTGGCCCGCAACCGAGGCATCCTCGAGAGCCGGGCAGACTTCGTTCTGTTTCTCGACTCCGACGATCTCCTGCGGCCGGGATATCGTGCCGCCTTCGAGGCCGCTCTCAGTCAGCACCCAGATGCAGACGTCTTCGTCTGTGGAATGGAGGTGATTGACGAAGAAGGCCGCACAATCACGAGGCACGCCCCGCCCTCTCTAGTCCCAGACCCTTACCGCAGCGTTCTCCGTGAGCCCGTACCAACTAACGGCATCATCGTCCGGCGAGCCTTGTTCGCCAAGGTTGGGTTGTTCGACACCGGACTGCGCCATGCGGAAGACTGGGATCTATGGCTGCGGCTGGCGGCGGCGACCAACCGTTGGGTGCGGATGGATCACCAACTGGCTGTCTACCGCCTTAGGAGTGGTTCCCTGAGCAAAGACGGCGAGCGAATGTGGATGGGGTGCCGCAAGGTCTTGGCCCGCGCGTGGCAGAGAGGCAACCTCTCGGTGCCTCAACGGGCAGCCGCTCTGACGGGCGCCTACATTCGCAAATCTCGTTACTGCTGGGCTATGGGGCTCTCTGTTCCGGTTCGCAAGGCGATCCTGCGTGGTCAGTTCCTTTGGCCTATACGAATGGTGTCCAGAAACCCACTCTTCTGGGTTCTTTTCGTGACGGACGGATTCTCATGGCTTCGACGTCGTAACCTCCCCAAGGTGGACAAGGCTTGATACCGAGGTTCAGCGTCATCATTCCCTGTTACAACCAGGCGCACTTCTTGAGCGAGGCATTGGATTCCGTGCTCGCCCAGAGCCTCGACCCTCAGGTCATCGTGGTAGATGACGGATCCACGGATTGCACCAGCGAAGTGGCGGAGAGCTACGGACGGCGGATCGTGCTCGTTCGCCAGGCCAACAGTGGGCTCCCTGCCGCTCGGAACGCCGGAATCCTCCAAGCCGATGGGGACTACTTGGTGTTCCTTGACTCGGACGACGCCCTCCGACCAGACTACCTGTCACGGGCCGCCACCCTTCTTTCCCGAGAACCCGAGATCGATGTCCTTCATGTGAGGGCGGACGTGGTCGACATGGGTGGGCGGATCGTGGCTTCCTTCGGCGGGGCCGATCTTGGCACCGATCCGTTCGGAAGGCTGCTGGAGGGAAACGACGGTCCACCCAACACCTGGATCGTGCGCCGCTCTCTGCTGGCCCGTACGGGCCTGTTCGACCCCTCCCTCCGGAGCTGCGAGGACTGGGACCTCTGGCTAAGGTGCGCGCTGGTGGGTGCGCGGTTCCAAACCGACGAGACGATTGTGGCGGTCTATCGGGATGTCCCGGGGAGCATGAGCAAGCAGATTGAGACCATGTGGCGTTCCTTTCGAACGGTTCTCTTTCGCTACGCGAACAGCCGCAACAGCCGAGAGGACCGGCTGAAAGCGGCCCGCGCTGTGAGGCGTCGAGCCCGAGGCTATCGCGCAGTCCTGTGGAGGCATTGGCGACAGGGTCAGCGAACGGAGGTGTTGCGCATCCTTCGGCGCAACCCCTCTATGCTGGTCCACATCCTCCTGACGGTGGGGGCACGATGAGCGATGCCAAACGTCTGATCTTGGTTGGCTGCGGCACGGTAGCGGAGCTGTACCACGCGCCAGCGCTGCGTCAGAGCGAGAGGGCAGGTTGGCTCAAGGTTGCGGCCCTCGTCGATCCGTCGCCCGAACGGAGAGCCACATTGCGCACGCTCTTCCCATACGCGAAGGAGTGGGCGACAATGGAGGACGTTCGGGAAGAGCCCGAGCTGGCCATCGTGGCATCGCCCGTTCTGTTCCACGCCCAGCAGACTGCCGTCCTGCTGGAGCAGGGCTGCACGGTCCTGTGCGAGAAACCCCTGTGCCGCACGCCTGAGGAGGCCTGCGTGATCCAAGAGGCAGCTGCACGGAGCGGAAGGCAGGTCCTAACTGGGTTCTTCCGACGTTTCTTCCCTGCAACGGAGCAGATTCGAAACCTTGCGTCTGCGGAGGGACCTCTGGGCCGACCGCTCCGATTCTCCGCCGAGGTCGGAGGGTCCTTCGCATGGCCTGCGGTCTCCACCACCTTCTTCGATCGGGAAAGCGCTGGCGGCGGCGTTCTCATGGACATAGGCTCGCACAATCTGGATCTGTTGACCTGGTGGTTCGGCGAGGTGACGGATGCCGAATATTGGGATGACGCCTATGGCGGTGTAGAGTGCAACGCGTTCTGCCGGCTGCGCTTCGCCGGCGGAGTGGAGGGCACGTTGAGATTGAGTTGGGACCTGCCGACCACCGACGAGCTCGTAATCGAGTTTGAACGCGGCTGCGTCCGTTGGGCCACAGGTCGCTCGAACCGGCTCTCGGTCTCCTGGACCGGCTCGCCCTACGCTCTTGCTGCGGAGCTCCACAAGCCTGCAGAGCGCAGACCGCTAGGGCTGGGCCTGCCAGGCAGGGGGTACTTGGCCGCCTTCACCGAGCAGCTTCGAAACCTTCTTGAAGTTGCGGAAGGTCTAGCTGAGCCTCGGGCCAGCCTGGACGACGGGGTGCGCAACCTCCGGCTGATCCGACGGCTCTATGCTGCGAGAAAGGTGTGGTGCCCGTCTTGGTTCACGCCCGATGAAGCACAGGCTGCCAGTCGCTTGGCCGGAGGAGAGCGTTGAGAGTCGCTGTTCTAGGAGCCAACGGGTTCATCGGCACGAGGCTGATGGAGCGGCTGTTGTTAGGCGGCACCTGCCAAGCCCGGGCGTTGATCCGCAGGCCCTCCGCACTAGCCCGCCTGGCACGCTTTCCCGCGGTCGATTTCCGCATCACGGACGCGCTCAACCCGGAGAGGCTAGCCGCCGATCTGGCGGGCTGCGATGCTCTCATCCACGCAATGGTGGGCGATGAGCGCCAGATCGTTGCCGCAGCATCCGTCGCCGCGAAGGCGTGCGCGAGCGTCGGAGCCCGGTTGGTCTACCTTAGCTCCGCGAGTGTGCACGGGCAGAACCCGCCCGCGGGAACGAACGAGACTTCGCCTGTGAGCGACAAGCAGCCCGTCGCCTACAACAATGCCAAGGTTCGCGCAGAGCGGGCACTGGCTCGGTCCGGGCACCGGGATCTTGCCATTCTTCGGCCCGGAATCGTATACGGGCCACGATCTCAGTGGACGGAAGGTCTACGGGCGGCCCTGCGGTCTGGAACCGCGTATCTCGTGAACGGCGGGACCGGCATCTGCAACCACGTCTACGTGGACAACCTGATTCATGCCATCTTGCTGTGCCTCAACCACCCTCGTGCCAGTGAGGGGCCGTTCTACATTGCGGATACCGAGGCGCTGTCCTGGCGAGACTTCTACCAACCATTCGTCGAGGGGTGGGGCTACTCGATGGAGGAGGTCTGGGATGTTCCGCCGGCGCAGGCGCCTCGGCCCGGACTTCGCGAGCGGACGATGCGCATGAGGACAGGGTCCTTGGGGCGTGCTCTACTTCCGAAGCTGCCTCGCAGCCTGAAAGATGCCGTGCGCGCGATCGTCGAAGCCTCCGGAAAGGCGCGTTCCGAAGCCGATGGTTTCTCGTTGCCCACCGACGCCCCCCCGGTGGCCGACTATGAAACCAGTCAGCTGCACTGTTGCCGCACGCGCCTGCCTATGCAGCGCGCCCCGACGGTTCTGGGTTACCAGCCCCTGGTCAGTTTTGAGGAGGCCGTGCAACGAACCTTATGCCCCTGGCCGTCCTCGGGCCTATCTCACCTATGAACTCCATCATCATTAGTCTCTTTGAAGGCGACTATGTGCTCGGGGTCGGCGCTCTGGTTAACTCTCTCTACAGGCACGGTTTCCGCGGGCGGGTGTACTGCGGCCACAAGGGCCCCCTGCTCTTCTGGTCCAAGGACGCCGCACCCGAGGGGCCGTTCCGGGTGCTCAGGCCGGCGGAGGGTCTCGAGCTCCGCTTTTTCCCGATCGACCATCCTTGGCACCTCACCAACCTGAAGCCGCACATGATGCTGAAGGTTTGGGAAGAGTGGGAGCCCGATGCCGAGGCGGTGTTCTACTTCGATCCGGACATCACCGTGAAGTGCCGCTGGTCGTTCTTCGAGGAGTGGGTCGGCTACGGGGTGGCCCTGTGCGAGGAGATCGTGATGGCCAACATGCCGGAGGACCACCCCTTGCGCTGCGCGTGGGTTCGCTGGGCGGCAGGATTGGGTTGGCAGAAGGTGCGAGACATGCGGGGCGTGCTGAACGGCGGCTTTGTAGGTGTGACCGCTCAGCAGCGAGACTTCCTTGAGCTGTGGCGGCATGGAATGGACTGCCTCGGAACTGCAATGCCGCTCGATCGGTTCACCCCTGGAGACAGGACTCAACCGTTCAATATGACCGACCAAGACATGCTCAACGTGATGCTCTCGGTCTATTCCGGGTCTCTCTCGCGGATGGGTCCAGAAGGCATGGACTTCCGATCAGGCGGAGCAGTGATGTCGCACGCTGCGGGCGGAGCAAAGCCGTGGCGCAAGCGGTACTTGCGATCTGCCCTGGTAGGCGTGCCGCCCACGCAAGCGGACAAGAACTGGCTCAACAACACCCATCGGCCGGTGCCCGTTCTTGCGGGCAACCAGAGATTCCTCCTTCAAAGCCAGGTCCGTGTGGCCTCAGCCCTCGGGCGGCTGATCCGGAGAGCGTGATTTCCGCCCAACCTCTCTATCCGTGAAGACGGCCTGCACATGGTGCGTTGGCTCGAGGCGGCGGTGCGCGCCGCCGGATGCGGGGGCATGCTCGCCGACCAGCCCGAGCACGCCGACGCCATCCTCCTGTTCTCAGGCCACGCCGGACCGGACGCGCTGCGCTTCGCGGCTCTCTTCGACCACCTGTGCCGTCGGCATCCGGGAAGGACGTTCCCATACCACGACGGAGACTACGCCGTCCCGCTCCTGCCGGGCCTTTATCCCTCCCTGCTCGGCCGCCACCACCGAACACGGATGGGCCGAGGGGGCGCCCTACTCCGCCACGTCGGCCGTGAAGAGGGCGGAGAGCCAGCGGCTTTCGGCCCGGGCGTTGTTGGCGGAGGCTTCGCGGGCGTGAGTGCTATCACCCGCAAGTGCTTCAAGACTCCCCGGCGAGCCTCATGAACTCCCTTGAGAAGCAGCCGCAAGATGACAATATGTCTGATGTGAGCCAAGCATGAAGCCTCCACAAATGCCCCAACTCGCCGTTGTTATCGCCGCGTACAACGCATCCGAGTACCTAGAGGATGCCCTAAGCAGCGTCGCCGAGCAGGACCTCGAGGACTGGGTCTGCGTGGTCGTCGACGACGGCAGCAGCGACGCTACACCGGAGCTGGCGGCGGCGTGGGCTCGGCGGGACCCACGATTTCTGCTCCTGCGTCAGGACAACGCCGGGCCGGGAGCCGCCCGCAACCTCGGCCTGGTCAACCTGCCGGCGAGCGTGGAGGCGGTCACGTTCCGCGACGCGAGCGAGCTGCGGCTGACGAGCGCCCTTCGGGTCGCTTGGCAGCACTCCAATCGCTGCTCCATGGTCCTCACGGTAGGATGCCAGGTTGAGCGGTTCGCAGAGGATGGAACCTTCGTCGGACCAGGGTGGTTCGGTTGGAAGGAGCTGTGCTTTACCAGTTACCAACCGTGAGCTGTTGCGGTGGAAGATGCTAACAGTGAATTCATGGGTTCTGACTTTGGCGGTGGACTACCCGCAACGGCTCTTGCGGTGTGGCATCTGTCGGCTCCCGATCAACAGCGGTAGGCATCGGGTTGCGGCGCTTCCGTGGTTCGCCGCCAAGTGCGTGCAGGATCGCCAGACAGCGGTCAGCTTGCTGGTCCTATCTTGGAGAGTTCCTGATGCAGATGGTCCCTGCGCCAGTTAGGAGCGCACCCGTGCTTGAACACACTTGCCTCGACGGGCAGTCCAATGCGAACCGCAGAGCGGCCACACCCGCGGGCAGAGCTCCATGAAGGTACTTTTCGAGCAGAGCGGATACTCGTTCCAGAACTTGGGCGACTGGGCCATGCTGCAAGTCGCAGTTGCCCGCGTACAGTGGGCTCTGCCGGGCACAACATGCACCGTTGTGGCCTTACATGATGCTCCCTTGGAGCGGTGCGTCCCGAGCGCACGCCTTCTGCCTCTCGAGACTCGTGACGCACTCGTGTTCGCGGGGTTCTTGCTTGGTCGGTACCCAAGGATTGCCAGGGTCATCCGGCATTTTGCCCGTGGGCAGCTGCGCGCCTTCTCGTCCGTCCTAGGGAAACTGGACATTGTCCGACGGGGCGGCATGGCTACGCTCTATGCGGAGGCGCTCGCTGAGATGGGGGCTGCAGACGCAGTGGTTTCTTCAGGCGGGGGTTTCATCACCGATGTTTTTCCAGGGATGGTAGAGGGCGTTTTAGGAACGCTCGAGGTGGCCCAGCGCCTCGGCAAGCCGACGGCGATGTTTGGTCAGGGGCTTGGCCCGCTAGACGATGCGTTTCTCCGGCACGAAGCCGCCTCAGTTCTCCCACGCCTGCAGGTTCTAGCGTTGCGCGAGCCGCTCTCAAGCGCCAGGATAGCCCGGTCGCTCGGTGTTCCCTCGGACCGCCTGCTTGTCACCGGCGACGACGCAACCGAGCTGGCCTTCGAACTCCAATCGCCGAACCTTGGCTCCGGCATCGCGTATAATCTGCGGCTCGCCGGCTATTCTGGTGTTGACTCGCATCTAAGCAGACAGGTGGGAGCCAGCGTCGCCGCCTTTGCCGAGAGCGTCAACTCAAGGTTGCTGGTGCTTCCAATCGATGTTGCCGAGGGCGCAGATTGGGAGTGCACCTGGCGGTCTCTAGGTGTCCATGAGCCTGGGCCGTGCCCGGTCACCAAACCCGAGGACGCTATTCAGATTGCTGGGCAATGCCGCCTAACCGTGACCGGAAGCTATCATGCGGGGGTGTTCTCCCTGGCACAGGGGGTACCCGTCGTAGGTCTCGTGCGCTCCCCCTACTATGCAGACAAGTTTCGGGGTCTGAAGGCCCTCTACCCAGACGGATGCGAGTGGATCGATCTCAGCGCGCCGGATGCAACAAAGCTGCTGTTCGAGGCGATGGGACGGTTGTTCTCCTCAGCGCCTCAGGTCCGTCAGGATCTTCTCGATCGGTCTTACGACCTCGTGAACAGAAGTCGCGACGCATATGCCCAGTTTTTCCTCACCGTGGCCGACGGGGCCATCCGATGATGTCCAGCTCCTATGGGAACCTCAGCAGGCATCGCCTGGGGCGAGGCCTTGTCCAGGGGTCGGCAACATTGCGACGAGGAAAAGAAGTTCGTTACGCCAAACGTGCTTCGAAGCGCGGCACGCTTGAAAGCTCCGGATCGAACCGAGCATGAGCACACTTGTGAGGTGTATGAGTCTGTCTGCCCACAAAGTTGAACAGCACTTTAGGGTATGCGCCACCAGCGTTCCCATGCAGGCATTCTGCGATCGTGAGATCATCTCCCTTGACGATGGTACGCTGAACGTCTTTGCGGTACTCAATGCACGACAGAACAATCCGTGTGTTACATAGGGCAAGGAAGGACTGTCGTGTCTCATCTATGCTGGGCCAAACAAGCACACGGGATGACCGTTCAAATCAGGAGCCTGTGATGATGCCCTTCATCGGGTATCATTTCAAAGCATCGTCGCTGTAGCCCTGCAAGCCGGCACCCCCCTGAACTGAGAACCATTTCGCCTCTGCCGAGCCAATGCTCTGCGAATTGACGCATGAGTGTTGCGCTGGGCTTTAGTGGGTCGGGGCCAACGAGGATGGAAGGCATGTCCTTGAAGTCTAGCGGTAAGGTCTCGCAGTCTCCATGTTTCGAATGCAGCTCCACTCTTCCTCTGGTCTCAACCGCACTCAATGGCCACTTGCTGGTTGCATTCGCTAGGCTGTTGTGGCAACTCATCCTCTAATATGTCCGGATCTACGACATTGTCATCACGCCGACCCACCTCTGCGACAATCGGATGAGAAAGAGGCTTCTGAGTAGACCCTTCATGGACGCGGCAGGCCTATCCAGGACCGCCTCTCTCGTAGCATGGAACATATCGGCGTGGTTGGTTTCCAAGCACCAATGGTACCGCGCTCGCTTCCGAGTTCCATGGCGACGCCCGGGATTCGCGGGCTGGGTATCTCCGACAGCTTTGACGACGCACCGGATCCCACTCGCGAGGTCACAGAGTCCGATATGCAGGTGGTTCGAGAAGTGGTTCTAGCGTCTGCAAGAGGACGCGTTTGGGCGAGTGAGCTGAGGCAGCCATGCATCGTCCTCCTCTGGGACCAAGGGAGTCACAGGTGATGCGGCTCGTGGAGCTCGTTCGTGATCGGGTCGGCGTCAGGGTATCCTCGCTGGTGGAGGAATCGGGTATGTCGGGTTTCCATTGAGGAGGTTGCGGTCTGCACCTCATCTCCCCCCGCATGCCTGCTCCACTTGGGGTTCAAATGCCGACAATATGCTCGGAGGGCGCAGTTGCTGATTTCGAAGGGTCACCGGATCTACGAGAGCATGCCATCAACCATAGCTCGCCCGGCATTCCGCCACCAAGCGGCGCCAGCAGGCTCCGCAAGGATGGCCGCGAGCTGCAACCTCAGTGCCTCTACAGCGTCCTGTGTGGCATCCGGTTTCGCCGATGGCTTCGCTCCGCCCTGCCCTGCCTTCCGCTCGCCGTCGGTTTCATGCCGATCTTGGAATTCTCGCCTCGTCGTTATCAATCAGCCGAGTGAGCGCGATGGCCGATTATCCAGCGATTACCGTAATCGTTCCAGTGTATCAGGTCGCCCAGTACCTCGAGGAGTGTGTGGACTCAGTGTTGGGGCAGACCTTTGCCGAGTTCGAACTGGTGCTTGTGGACGATGGATCCACTGATGGATCTGGCGAACTCTGCGAACATTACGCGAAGCTGGATCATCGGGTCCGGACAATCCACCAACCGAACCGCGGGCTGTCGGCGGCTCGCAACGTCGGCATGGAGGCCGCCCGCGGGGCGTGGATCCTTTTCCTAGACGCGGACGACACGCTCCATCCCCACTGTCTCGAACGTCTTTGGAGCGGCGCTCTCGAGGTTCCGGAGCAGGTGAACATCATCGCAGGCTCAATTGAGCTGTTCGGCGGTCGCACGGATCGGGTTGCGTTCGCGGTGCCCGACACTGGTTTCCACCGGCTTCCGCTCGCACATATCTTGCTGGGGGCTTTGTTGCCTTTCCCCTCCTCTGTGCCGTTCGTCAGCACCTGGGGCAAACTCCACCGATCCTCGTCGCTTTCCCGGTTCCGATTTCCAGAGGGCAAGACCTTCGAGGATCTGCGCAGCATGCCTGCTCGTGCTCTACTCTCCCCGAGCGGATGGTGGGTGACCTCTGAGAGCTTGTACCGATATCGTGTGGGTCGCCCAGGCTCCATCACGACGGCAGCCACTTTTGCTCGCGCCTACGCCGAGGCGGAAGCTTGGTTCATCCTTGCGAAGGACCTGCGGAAGATGTTCCTTGAAACGGAGCTCCGCCGGGCGCTCCGTCCAACCCAGGCTAGAACCAGGCTGCTCGCGCGCCAGGCGCTCAAACAGGCCCATGGGTTGAAGGATCACCTTAGGGCACTCGGGTTGGTGCTCAAGAGCGGGCTCCTGGAGCCAGGACTTGGTACCTCGGCACACTTTGCGAAGGCTCTCGCGATTCTCGTCGCTGCAGCAATGGAAAGGCGCAGAGCGTCAGCCAGGGGGTCGTGAGCCGACAAGCGACGCCATCGATCGGAGAATGCAAAGGAATGACATGAGGCCCTTGAGCGTCGTCCTTGCCACCTGCAATGGGGAGAGGTTCCTATGGGAGCAACTTCAGAGCCTTCAGCCGCAGCTGGAATGGACCGAAGAGATCGTGATTTCGGACGATGGTTCTACAGACTCCACGCTTGCAGTCGTCGAGCGTTTTGCAGGGATCGTCGCAGGCGAAACCAAGGTTCGGGTCTTGCGTCACACGTCGACGGGGAGCGCCAGCGAGAACTTCCGCTTTGCCCTGATGCACACGACAGGCTCTTGGATAGCCTTCTGTGATCAGGACGACATCTGGTTGCCCAACAAACTACCCGTGATGCTGAGCCAAGCCCAACGTTGGGGTGCAGCCGCTGTAGGCTGTTCCTACGAGGTGATCGATGAGTCTGGACTCACCGAAGGCATCGTTCGCTGGGTTCGCCAGCCCAAGCTTGTCCGAAGGTTGCAGAGACCCCTTCTGGAATACGTCTTAGGCTGTTGCCAGATCGTGTCGCGCCCAGTTGTGGACGCCCTTCTCAGAGACTGGCCGTCGCGGCCCAACGGCCAAGCAGAGTTTCACGATTTCGCCACGGTAATGGTTGCCCGTCACCTCGGTGGTCTTCTGTTGCTGCCTCAGCCCTTGGTGCGATACCGACGCCACGGCCGCAACGTGTCGGACCACTACGCTCTCGACAAGGGATACGAAGCCTCCATGCGAGCACGGACAGGCGCTGACAGCTATCGGGCAGCTTCACGCTTGGCAGCAAGCCGGGCCGAGTGGTGGCGAAGACAATCTACCTCCAGCAGCTTGCAGGCAGCCCGTGATTGGGAGCGAAGGTCGATGACGCTGATGCATCGGGCCAAGATCTACGACACACCACGACGGGCGCGTCTGTTCGTGCTGGTCAGGGAGCTTCTGCGAGGCACCTACGGGCCGACCTCTTCCGGAAGGCTGGGTCTGCGAAGCCTCGCCGGCGACGCTCTACACTGGCTGCGTGACCGCGCATGACGATTCACGTCCAACCTCTCTATCCGCGTGAAGACGGTCTGCACATGGTGCGGTGGCTCGAGGCGGCGGTGCGCGCCGCCGGATGCGAGGGCATGCTCGCGGACCAGCCCGATCACGCCGACGCCATCCTCCTGTTCTCCGGCCACGCCGGCCCGGACCCGCTGCGCTTCGCGGCCCTCTTCCACCCCCTGCGCCGTCGGCATCCGGGGAAGACGTTCCTGTACCACGACGGAGACTTCGCCGTCCCGATCCTGCCGGGCCTGTATCCCTCGCTGCTGAGCCGCCACCACCGACCCGGATGGGCCGAGGGGGCGCCCTACTTCGCCAGACAGGCCGTCAACGAGGCGGTGACCCGGGCGGCCGGCCTGGACCCGGAGCGTCGGTGGCTCGCGTCGTTCATCGGCGCCAAGAACGCCCCGGTCCGGGCGGCGATTCTGGAGTGGACCGACGACCGCGTGTTCCTCATGGACACGACCGGGAGGCACGCCTGGCTGCTGCCGGAGCAGGAGCGTAGGGCGTACGAGGCGGAGTACGCCAGGGTCTGCGCCGAGAGCCGTTTTATTCTGGCACCCCGGGGCATCGGTCCGAGCACCTACCGGCAGTACGAGGCGTGGGAGATCGGGAGGGTGCCGGTGATCCTGTCCGACGATTGGGTGCCGCCTCCCGGCATCCCGTGGGAGGAGGCGACCGTGCGGGTGCCCGAGTGCGAAGCTCAGCATCCCGAGCGAGTGCTCCAAAGCTTGGAGCCGCTCGACGATCGGTCCCTCGGGCGGAGGGGACGCGAGCTCCACGAGGCTTTTCTCGAACCGGCCGGCGCCGCGCGCTACCTGCTGTCGCGGATCGAGGCCCTGGTGCACGCCGGTCCGAGTCCCTTGGGCACGGCCGCGGCTCTGCGCCTGGTTCTCCAATCGCCCCACCGCAGGGTGTTCGCCATCTCGCTCAAGCGAATGATCCTCACACGCTATTCCTGGAGACGGGCATGGGGCGAGTAGAGGGCCGCGCGAGGACGGAGCGGTTCGGGCCGGGGCGGAGCCCCGGCCCGCAGTGTCTGCCAGGCGCATGGCCTGTGGGTCGGACTACGGTCCGCCCACCGGGCCGCCCGCCGTCAGCGTGCCGCTCCAGGCCCCTTGACGAAGGATGGTGCTCCTGGTGTTGCGCGCCCGGACAATCACCTCGTACTGCGCGCCGGTCGTCAGGCCTGACGGCACCACCACCTGGATGCGCGACGGGCTCTGCTCCGACACCTGCGTGCACTTGACCTCCGTGGCGTTGGCCTTGTTCCGCAGGTACACGCCCTCATCCGCCTTGCTCGGGTCGAAGGTCAGCCTCCGGCCCCTGATGGTAAGCACCGCGTTCGCCCCCAAGGCCGTCGGCGTTCCGTTCACCACGGTGACGGAGCGCACGTCCGGCACCAGATTCGGCGGATCCGTGCGCTCCAGCGTGGCCTGGGTCCGCACGTGCTTGGTCAGGCTGGGGCTGACCCTCACCTTCACCATCAGCTTGGCGTCGCCCGGCAGGGGCTGGTTCTCGTCGGCCAGCTTCACCCGGATCGACGGGTGGAAGGTCGCCATGCCGTCCAGGGTCACGTAGGATCCCCGGACCAGCTCCTCCTTCAGCAGCTCCACGAAGCCCGTCAGCACGGCGCGGATGTCCGACTGCGTCAGGGTGGTGCTGTCGACCAGCCTCTTCGCTGCGTCCGCCAAGGTGAACCGGGTCTCCCTGGGCACGTATGCGGAATAACTCACCGGGTTGGTGAGCTTGTTCTTTGTGACGTAGTATTTCATGCCTTCACCTTCCTGTTGGAGTTCTTTGAAACAATGAGTTTTCGAATTGGTTTGTAGTGTTTCATTCTTTTGTTTCCTTGGTCGATGGCTGCCTGCGACCTCGCGCCGTCTCACGCAGGATCCTGCGGTCGGATCGCGCCGCCAAGCGACACTCTAGTTTTTACGGAATGGGGATTTCCCGATTCCAAACACTATTATAGATCGAATCTTTCGAGTTGTGCAAACTCTTTTGGGAACTAAGCCTCATTAGGAGTCCCGAGGCGTTCTCCTCGGCCTTGGGAGACTCTTTCTCAATGGCAATGGAGTATCACTCCCATGCCCGAATGGCGATTAATCCTGAACCGATCGCACAAGTGGTTACCGGGTGGCGTGCTCTGGCTCCCGCTTCCGAGACAACAAGACGATCCCTCCCTGGCTTCCATCCAGCAAAGCGGTATAGCACCGGGACTTTCGGCCCACTCCAGCCCCACCCCCTCCCGTGTGCGGGAGGGGGACTCTAGCGACGGTGTCGCGGAGTTCTTCTCCCACCTCC
>FWPV01010507.1_pt1 | contig 15120 bp, 13 predicted proteins | sample 2228371 | NCBI WGS metagenome assembly FWPV01 (sample SAMEA103939776, study PRJEB20133) | metagenome
AAGGCCGCAAAGAATTTCAATATAAAACTTGGCGTTCTTAGCGTCTTGGCGGTTCCAAAATCCTTATTTCCGATAGAGTCTATTGCAATTCGGCAATCACTACAATCCGGTGCGAATCCACCATGTAGGGATAGCAGGAGATCAGGGTCGCCACCGGCTTGGTTGTCGGGGCCAACACGCTGACCTCCGTTGGCTCGACAATCTGTTTGGCCGTGACTATGTACCGATAGGGCAGTTCGCCGGCATAGACGATTATTTCGTCCCCCAGCTCCAGGTTGGCCAGGTGCCGAAAGATCTCGCCATAGATGTCGTTGTGGGCCGAGAGGACCATGTTGCCCCGCTCGCCCGGGTTGGCCGAACCCAGGTGATGCCCCACCCCCCGCTTTAACTGCTCCCACGAGTCTCCAGGTACGACGAGGGCATCCACACCGATGGCGGGGATGACGATCCGCGTGGGCGCTTCCGGCCCCGGCGTGGGAATGGCCACCGCCGGCGGAGCTTCTCCCGCCACCAGATCGCGCAGGTGGGTGGGCACGCTTCCCGCTTCCTGGGGAGGTTCGTGGCCACCGGGTAGAATCCCACCGGCTAACGGCGTGGGGATTGGCGTGGCCGAGAGCTTGGCCTCTGCATACTCGGCATTGAGGAACCGCAGGTTCCACGCCGAAAGCGCCAGGATGGCCACCAGGCCTAGCAGCGCCCCAACCTCCAGGGCGAGCAATAGCCGGTCGCGGAACCGCCCCCAGCGGGTGGGAGCCGGACGCGCCCGCTGCTTCCGCTGTCGTTTGCGGCCGTGCAGCGGTTCCAGATCCCAGGTGCGCTGGCGGCCGGTCTCCAGGGCCAACGGTCTGTCTTGTTCCCCCCCCCTGTGGCCAATGGCGGCCAGGTCCTCGTGGGGCAGGCCCGCCTCGGCCGGCAGACGGCCGATCTCCTGCAAGCGGCGCATCCGCTCGGCGCGTGCCTCCCGCCGTTTGATGAGGAGGATCTGCTCCAGCTCTTCGACTGTCAGTTCGTCTACCGTTCGCCGATCAGGCATAGTTTATAGCTCAGTCGTACCCGGCAGGCTTGGGCCTGCTTTTCATAAGCAGGTTTATTATACCCTACACCGGCCCCTTAGTCAAGACGCGGATGCCCCAACCGCTGACGGGCGAGAGCCCACAAATGGGTTACCTCTTCTACCCGCAGCCAAGTGACCAGAGCCCAATAGGCCAGCAGCCCCACCCCCACCGTCAGGCCCACAATGATCAGTTCGGCCACTATGCCGCTCATGGGCCAGGAAGCAGCCAGGCGGTTGAGGCCAGACAGCGCCAGGGCCATGAGGCCGGCCATCGCGCCGGCGGCCAGCAGGGCTTTGCCGGCGGTCTGGCCCAAATGCAGGTCGGCCAGCCGGCCGATGCGCCGCCCGGTCAGAAAGAGCATAATCACGGCATGGCTAAAATGCTTGGCCGAATCGGCCAGGACCAGCCCGCGCATTCCCAGGGGCCGGATGAGGAGCAAGGCCACCGCCAGGTACACCCCCACGCTGAACACGCCGACCAACGCCGGCGTCAGGGTGTCCTGCCGGGCATAGAACGCATAGTTCAGCGGCCAGTCTATCGCTGCAAAGACCAGGCCGATGAGATAATAGCGCAGCGCCCAGGCGGTCCAGAAGGTGTCGTGCGCGGTGAACCGGCCATGTTCAAAAAGGAGAGCAATGGCCGGTTGAGCCAGAACTAGCAGGCCCAATGTGGCCGGCAGGATCAGCACCAGCACCAAGCGCAGCCCCTGGCCCAAGGTCCGGCAAAAGCCCTCCCCATCGCCCGCGGCACTAAACCGCGACAGGGTCGGCAAGACGGCCAGCGAGATGGCTACCGCCACCAGCCCGTGGGGCAGCTGGATCAATGTCGTGGCCCGATCCATCCAGGCGATGCTACTCTCGCCGGTGGCCGAAGCCAGACGACGGTCTATGGCGACCTGGAGGTTGCTGATAATCAACCCCAAAGCAATGGGCAGGTAGAGGAGAAGGATGCGCCGCAGAGCCGGATGGGAAAGGTCTATATGGAAACGAAAACGCACAGCCCGCAGGTCCGGGGCCTGGATGAGCAGTTGCAGCAGCGACCCCAGGAGCACGCCCGCCGCCAGGCTGTAGGCGTCGAGCCGGCCGGCCAGGAGAGGGGCGGCGACGATGATCCCCAGGTTAAAGGCCGCTGCTCCAAAGGCCGGCAGGGTGAACCGTTTGACGGTGTAGAGCAAGCCTGTCACCACCCCCGACAGGCCGACGAGCAGAATGGCCGGGGCGATGAGGCGGATCATCCGCGCCAGAGCCGCCTGCAGCTCCGGCCCAAAGCCGCCGCCCAGCAGCCAGGCCACCTGTGGGGCCAGCAGCTCCAACAGCAGGACCAGCGCGGCCAACACCACGGCCGCCAGGCTCAGCACCCGGTTAAACAGCGCCCACAGGGCCGGACGCCCCTCGCGCTCCACCACTTCGCTGAACACCGGCACCAGCGCCGCGCTGAGCATCCCGCCGATGAGCAGCTCGAAGACCATCTTGCGGATCGTGTCGGCAATGCCAAAGACGCTGACCAGGCCGCTGGCACCGAAAAAATAGGCGATGATCTGTTCCCGAACCAGGCCCAACACCCGCCCGATAATGCTGCCCAGGGCGATGATGCTCGCTGCCTGGGCAATGCCGCCCGACTCTTTGGTTGAGGAGGGAGAGACCGCTTGGCTCACGAGGCTTCAGGCTCGCCTAGCGTTCGACGACGATCGTCACCCGGCACGGTTCGGGGTAGTTGCCTGTCTGGTTCACCACCATCAGCCGCAAGGTATAGACACCGGGGGCATAGGCTGTGCTGTTGAAACTTTCCAGCACACCGTTGACCACCGGGCTGTAGCGCAACTGCCCGACGACCGCCCATTCGTGGTCTTTGGGGTTGGCGCCAGGCCCCACCTCGATTTTGTAGTACTGAAAGTCGGGGATGTTGGCCGTGCCGCGCACCGGGAAATTGCCCCGCACGACCTGATTGACGCCGGGCGAGGTGATCCGCACATTGGGATCGGGACAGGCTGGGGGCCTGACCGCCGGCGTGGCCGTCGCGATCACCTCGGCTGTAGGTGAGGGCCGGGGCGGCATGGTAGGCCGGACCGGGGTGGCGGTAGCCGTCGGGGTCATGGTCGGCGGCGGGGGCGTATGGGTCAGCGTTGGCTCGACCAACGGCCCGGTGGTGACCGTCGGACTCGGTTCGGGGGTTGGTTCTGGCTTGACCTGCAGAGGGTTGCTCACCACAAATACGGCGGCCATCAGGACCAAAACGATGGCCAGCACGGTGACGCTGCGGCTATAGCGGGCGCGGGCCTGCTCCTGTTCCAGCTTAAAGATCGAGCGGGCTCCTTCGCGCCGGGCCAGCAGGGCGCGGCGCAGGTAAAAGAGCAAGATAAGGCCCAGAAGGCCATAGATCCACCATTGATAGTCTGCGATAGCGCGCAAAACCGCTTCCATGCACTACTCCACAGCGCCCACGGTTACATCCGGGCCAGCACCCCACGAACCAGGGCTGTCAGCCGGGGGACGATCTGCTGGCCGGCAGCCAACACCTCTTCGTGGCTGGTTTCCTGGGCAGCTGTTGGTTCGCCCGTGGCCACGTTGCTGATGCCCGAAATGCCCAGCACCCGCATCCCGCCATGACGGGCCACCGTCACTTCGGAGGTGGTTGACATGCCCACCGCATCGGCGCCGATAAGCCGCAGGAACCGGATCTCGGCCGGGGTCTCGAACGACGGCCCCCCCAGCCCGGCATATACCCCCTCGTGCAGAGGGATGCCCTGCTCGTGGGCTACCTGGCGCGCAAGGCGGCGCAGCTCGGGATCATAGGCCTGGGACATGTCGGGGAAGCGCGGCCCCAATGTCGGGTCGTTCGGCCCCACCAGAGGGTTTAGCCCGGCCATGCCCACCAGGTTGATGTGGTCGGCGATCAGCATCAGATCGCCAGGGTGGAAGGCGGGATTGAGGCCCCCTGCCGCATTGGTCACGATCAGCGCCTCCACCCCCATCATCTGCATAACCCGGATGGGGAACACGACCTGCTGCATCGGGTAGCCCTCGTAGAAATGGGCCCGGCCTTGCATGGTGATCACCGGCACCCCCTCCAGCCGACCCAGGATCAGCCGCCCGACATGCCCCGCTACCGTCGTCTGGGGAAAATGGGGAACCTCCTGGTAGAGGATCACGTCGGCCATTTCCACCGCCTCGGCCAGGGGGTTCAGCCCGGAGCCGAGGATTAGCCCCACCTGTGGCCGGTGATGGGTTCGCTGCCGGATATAGTCGGCTGCCTCTTCGTATTGCGCTCGCGTAAAATGTGTCATCATGGTGGTCGGCAACTGTATAGTTGGATTTTATGAAAAGTATGGCGGTATCTACTTCCTCAACCAATACTACAAGCGATCCAGCAGGTCTTTCTTTTTAGCCTGAAACTCTTCTTCGGAAATGATCCCTTTTTGACGGAGCTCGGCCAGCTCGACGAGAAGATCGGCAATGTTGGTTCGGGTTGAGGGGGCCACCGCTGTTGCCACCGGTTCTGGTTGACCGGCCGGCGCCGCCGGAGCGGCGCCCCGTCCCACGTCGTCAGCCGATAGTAGGCTATGCAATTGCTCCTTAGCGTTCAGCATTTCCCGCTTGAAACGGACCGGGTTCGAGATGCGGTGGAACATATTGACCCCAATATCGGAACCGGTGATGATCTGCACCGTACCGTAGCCCAGGAGGCGTCCGATGATTGATTGGGTCATATCTACGTCGTTGACCTTTTCCAGCGCCGAGTCGCGGATATGCTTGTTGATAATGCCCCGCACCTCCATGACCCGCCGGTTGGTGATGATGTACCGCTCGTTCAGCCAATCGAAAAGCTGATGGAGCATTTCAAACAGGGGGACAAGGGCCAGGGCAATTGCCGCCCAACCTGTGGCCTGAAAATCGGGCGCAATCATCAACGCCAGGGCTACGGCCAGGATCAGGAGGAGGGCCAGGGCCGGCCGCCAGGCCCGCTCCAGGAGCTCGCGGCCACGCAGGCCCCGTAGCCAGGGAGCTACGATCACATACAGCGGCAGCACGGCGCTACCCAGCACAATCAGGCCAACGACAAACCGGACCTTGTCCCCGGCGTCATTTTCCGGCGTCAAAAGGACGACCAAGCCGGTGCCGAGAAAAACTGCAAAGGCAAAGAATGAGCCGGCAATCCGTTGCAACAGGACAATAAAATGCAGGTGGGTGCGGTAGAGCGCCCGCTCATTGTCTCCCATCACCTTTTCTACGTATCCCATGATGTTCCTCCTCCTGGCAAGGGCTCTCTATGGGGTCGGGAAGGACCTAATCTACGGCAGGTGGCCGGTCTTTGCCGATCTGGGTATAGACCTGCGTGGTCGAAATGCTGGCGTGCCCCAGGATCTCTTGCACATACTCCAAATCTGCCTTTTTGTCGAGCAAATGGGCAGCAAAAGTATGGCGCAGGGTGTGAGGGGTCACTTCCTCTGCGATCCCGATCTCCCGCACATAGTGTTTCACGATCAACCACAGACCCTGGCGGGTCAGTCGTTCCCCCCGATGATTCAGGAACAGGGCTGTTTCTTGGGGATCGCGCAACAGCCGCATCCGCCCTCGCTCCAGGTATTCCTGCAACGGTTCGATGGCCCGCTGATGGATCGGCACAAGCCGCTCCCGTCTGTCTTTGGGGCGCACGATCCGAACCGTGGCCGAAGCCAGGTTGAGGTCGTCCACGTTGAGCGACACCAACTCGGTCACCCGCAGGCCTGTGGCATATAACAGCTCCAACAAGGCCCGGTCGCGCAGCGCCTTGGCCGTTTCCTCTCGCGCTGGCTCGCTCAACAGTCGTTCCATCTCCTCCGGCGAAATGGCCTTGGGCAGCCGTTTGCGCACCTTCGGTGAGTCCAGCGTGGCGGTCGGATCGTCCGTCAATACCCCTTTGGTCGTCAGGTAGTGGAAGAACGATTTGATGGCAGCCACCTTCCGGGCGACGGTGGAGGAGGCATACTCCCGCTCGGCCTTCATGGCCATGATATAGTCAACGATGGTATTGCAACTTACTTCATCCCAGCCGGTAACCCGTTCTGCCAGAAAGGCGAGGAACTGGAACAGGTCGTTGCGATACGCGGCCAGGGTGTTGGCTGTATACCTTTTCTCTTGCGCGATATAGTCCAGGAATTGTTGAACCTCTTCTATCATCGTCTATCTCCCCCTTATTATCCAGATACAGTAAAATCTCCCCTGCCATGCAATAGTCAATAATGAACAATCTTTATTTTACCACAGCTTTTCATAAAGACCAAACGAGCAAAACCGGCTGACGGCAAACCACGGCGCGGGCATGCCCGGCCCAACTATCGGCAACAGGCAGCGGAGGCCCAGACGTCAGATACTAGATATAGGGGTAAACTCGACCCAGACCCCCAATTTCTGGGGATAAGGCCGGAGAGCGTTTGGCCCGAATCGGGTGGGGAGGTGGATTGAGCCGGGGCGTGAAAAATTACCGGCAGCAATCGGCGTGCCTGGCACAGCTCCGCCGCGCGTCGAAAGGCTGGTTGAAGATAGGGTTTCTCAGGGCTTGCCGGAAAAGCTTACTACATGGCCAAGAAGGAATGGTTGAAAATGGGCGAGATCTGCCCTTTGGTTTTCAGACCAGTTTACCATGCCCTTTCGGGCACCATAAAGCATGAAAATGCGGTGCAACCGGTTTATTTTCAGATCAGATTCGGGCTTCTTGACCTCTCCTAACCCCTCCCTCACCCTCCCCTTCCCTCTCCGCCGCGGAGAGGGAAGGGGAGGGCTGGGGTGGGGATGGGTGAGGTAGGCACCGCAAAGCGTGAAAGTGCGGTGGTCGCCTGACGACCGGTTTATTTTCAGACCAGGTCTCAGGTTTGGACGGCATTGAGGTAAGCATCTACCTGCTGGCGAGATGGGATGCCCATCACCCCTGGCCCTTCGACCGAGAAGGAAGCTACGACGTTGGCGAAACGGGCGGCCTGGCATGGATCGCCTGTCTCTGCCAGACGGATCAGGAATGCGGCAGCAAAGACATCCCCTGCCCCTGTGGGGTCCACCTGGTGGGCCGGCCGAGCCGGATAGTGGCACGCCTCCCCGGCCTGGTACACGGTCGCCCCTCGTTCGGCGCGCGTCACAACGACGATGGGCGTGAAGCGGCCCCAGTCACGGGCCAACCCGTCGGGGTCGGGCACGTCCAGCTCGCTGATGACCAGCACATTAATGCGCCGCAGCACCGCCTCTGGCGGCTTCCACTCGACGAAGGAGACCAGGCCCTGTTCATCCCAACGGCGGAAAAACCCCTGGGGCATAACGGCAATCAGCGCAGCCTCACCAAAACAGTGAAACAGGTCAGGGGCGATCTCCTGATCAATGCTGCCCAAGTAGACCATCGGCGGGGTGCGCCAGGCGGAGGGGATGTGGGGGCAAGAGATCACCTCGGCGCGACGGTGGAGGATCTGTTTGCGCCCCCCGTCCAGGTAGATATTCTCAAACAAGGTGGTGGCAGCCGAGAGGTGGCAGACAACCTCGGCGCCGGGAAAGGCCTGGGCCACGTCCAGGTCCGGCCCGGCGCTGGTGACTACGCCGGCGCGGTACCCCAACCGTAGGGCGGTGGTGGCGGCGTAGGAAACGGAACCGCCCAGGCTCAGGCTTCCATCGGGCTGGAGGTCCTGGCAGACGTGGCCGACTATTACAATATCGGGACATTGGGGTTTATTCAACGGGTCACCCTTTCGCTCTTGGTTGGAGGCAACAGGCGCCTTGCCGTTTGCTCAAGGAACAGAAGGGCAGCCTGCGGCAGGTTCAGTTTGAGGCCGCGCAAGGGCACGTTCAGCTCGGCCTTGTCGCACACTGTGGACAGGTTGGCTTCGTCCACCTGGGGTTTGATGGCCTGTAGCAACCTGGCGCGCCGCCTGGCATCCTGCACGCTCATGATGTCGTCTACCTGGGCGATAAGCCGGCGCGCTCTGTGGATGCGTGCCTCGGTGCGCTCCGCCTGGGCCGGGTCTACCAGCCCGTACCGCGCCTTGAGGCGGTTCAGCCGCAGCCCGGCCTCATAGGTGCTGTCTACGATCTGGTCCCGGTTCAGCCACTCGGTTTCATAGTTGAGCACATATTTCCAACTGGGCTGCACCAGGGCCTGACGATGCTCTTCCAGCGTGCGGGCAAAGAGGCGATAGCCGTATCGCCCCGGCTCCTCAAAGGCCGGGCTGCCGGGATCGAGGAAGGGGGCCAGCGGCGAGATAAAGGGGATGAGCCGACGATTTGCCCCCCGGTCGAGGTCGCGCATCAGGAACTCGCAGTATTCCACAGTATCCATCACCGACCGGTAGTTCTGCTTGGGCAAGCCGATCATGAAAAAGATGTCCAGTCGCCTGACGCCGGCTTCCAGGGCGTAGCGCATTGTATCTTCGATGGCAGCGTTTTTGTACGGCCGGCCAAAGGCGGCCCGCACCTCTTCGCTGTGCGATTCCAGCGAGATCTCCAGCGTCCAGTTGGGCATGGCCTCGGCCAGGCGTTGGATGAACGACCGGTCGGCAGCGTCGAACAGTTCGACGATGACCGGCCCCTGGAAGCCGTGAATGGCCCGCAGGAAGCGGTCGGCATATTCCATGCCCGGCTGGCGGATGTCACCCAGGATGAAAATCGGGCCGTGGCTAAAGCGGGCGATGTTGCGGATATCTTGCGCCAGGTCCTCCGGAGCCCGGTAGGCCGGGTGTGAGCGGCGATGCAAAGCGGCAAAGGTCGCCGCCGAACCGCCGCAGGTTCGGCAGTTGTGGGTGCAACCCCGCACACTCAACGCCGCGGTGATGGGATAGCCCAGCCAGCCTTTGAAGGGGACAAAGCTCGCCAGGTCGCGGTAGCGGGCTACAGCCCGGACCACGTAGCTATAGTCAATGAGCACATGATCCAGGTTGGCCGGGCTGTAGGTCAGGTCGTTGATGTGGATGGTGTCATTAGGCTCCCGCCACGTCAGGTTAGGGATGTCGGCCAGAGCCGGTGCGCCCGGCTGAGCAGTCAGATGGCGCATCAGATGCAATACCGGCTCCTCGGTCGAGTCGCCACGCACAACCAGGTCTATTTCAGGGCGCCGGATCAGCTCCTCGTGAAAGTAGGTGGCCGAAAAGCCGCCCAGCATCACCGGCACGTCGGGGTGATGCTTTTTGCACAGGCCGGCCACCTCGATCGCGCCGTGGGCGTGGGGCATCCAATGCAGGTCAATGCCAAAGGCCGCCGGGCGGAGCTGGCGGATAAGCGCCTCCGGGTCAAAGCGGCTGTCGTTTAGCATCCGCACCGCCAGGTTGACGATACGTACCCGCAGGCCGTGACGTTCCAGGTACTCGGCTATGGTCGTCAGGCCAATGGGGTACATCTCAAAGACCGGCGTGCTGGGCACCAGGTCACTCACCGGGCCATAGAGGATTGATTCTTTCCGAAAGTCGTACACGCTGGGGGCGTGCAGCAACACCAGGTCTGCTCGAGGCACTTCTCTCTCCAATATCTGCTATCTGCTATCGGCTATCGGCTATCGGCTATCGGCTATTTAGGCCGTGCCCGAGCGCCAGGTACAGGCGTGCTATCCAGGATCTCCTGGATCACACTGTAGGGGTCCACATTTTTGATCCGAGCCGAAGGGCTGATGATCAGGCGGTGGGTCAGGGTGACCACGGCCAGGGCCTTGATGTCATCGGGAATGACATAATCGCGCCCCAGGATGGCAGCGCGAGCCTGGGCGGTCTTGTAGAGGGCGATGCTACCCCGGGGGCTGGCTCCCAGATAGACGTCGGGGTGCTTGCGGGTGGCCTTTACCAACCTGACGATATACTCCTTAACCAGATCGTCAATGTACACATCCTTGATGCGCTCCTGGGCCCGGGTCAGCTCCTCGGCTGTGACCACCTGTTCGATCTGGGTGACGGGGTGGAAATGCCGCTGCCGGTCGAGCATGACTATTTCGTCTTCCATAGAGGGGTAGCCCAGGCCGATGCGCAGCATAAAGCGGTCCAGTTGGGCTTCGGGGAGAGGAAAGGTACCCTCGTACTCGATGGGGTTCTGAGTGGCCAGCACCAAAAACGGCCTTTCCATGGGATAGGTCACGCCATCCACCGTGATCTGTCGTTCCTCCATTGCCTCCAGAAGGGCCGACTGGGTTTTGGGGGTCGCCCGGTTGATCTCGTCGGTGAGCACGATCTGAGCCATGACCGGGCCGGGCCGGAATTCAAATTCCCGCGTTTTCTGATTGAACACCGAGACCCCGGTCACGTCGCTGGGCAGCATATCGGGTGTGAACTGGATACGGCGGAAGGTGCAGCCTAACGAGCGGGCCACCGACTTGGCGAGCATCGTCTTGCCGGTGCCGGGCACATCCTCGATGAGCAGGTGCCCCTCGCACAACAGGGCAATGACGGTGAGCTGCACCGCTTCATGCTTGCCGACGATCACTTTCTCCACATTTTCGACGATTTTATCAGCGACGGCTTTGACCTCTTCCATTTCCCCCTCAACCCTGAATTCTAGATTCTCAGCTTTAGATTTGGCAGGGCCCTTCAATCTAAAATCGCAAATCTGAAATCAGATTATACCAGGTTTCGGGTGAAAAGAGTAATGACAACCCTCACCTGGTCAGAATCGCAACCGCCAACCGCACTCCGACGATTGCCAGATCGCGGGCTTTTGTGCTATACTAAAAGGCAAACCGTTGACAATCGGAGGAAATATGGCAAGAGCGAAAAGACTGGGCATTCTCACCGGCGGCGGCGACGTGCCGGGGTTAAATGTGGCCATTAAGGCGGTTGTGGAACGGGCCATTGATGAAGGGTGGGAAGCGATCGGCATCCGCAAAGGATGGGGAGGGCTCCTGCATTGCAACCTGGACAGCCCTCAGGCGCGCAAGAACCTGTTCATCCCCTTGACGCGGACAGTGGTGCGGACCATTGACCGTACCGGCGGCACCTTCCTCCATACCTCCCGCACCAACCCGCAGCGGGTCAAGGCAGCGGACGTGCCCGATTTTCTGCAAGGGACAGCCGAACCGATCCAGGGGCAGGGCGATCAGGCGGTCTATGACTTTACTCCCCACGTCCTCAAGGTCTTGGAGTTCCTGGAAGTGGATGCCCTGGTGCCCATCGGCGGCGATGACACCCTGTCGTATGCAGCCCGGATGCACAACGAAGGCTTCCCGGTGGTCGCCATCCCCAAGACGATGGACAACGATGTGTACGGCACCGACTACTGCATCGGTTTTTCGACGGCGGTGACGCGCAGCGTCGAGTTTATCACCGCGCTGCGCACCCCCAGCGGCTCGCACGAGCGGATCGCCGTTGTCGAGCTGTTCGGGCGCAACTCGGGCGAAACCTCCCTTATCTCCGCCTATCTGGCCGATGTGGACCGGGCCATCATCTCCGAGGTGCCGTTCGACATCCAAAAGTTGGCCATGTTGCTGCTTCAGGACAAGTACAACAACCCCAGCAACTATGCCATTATGACCATCTCGGAAGGGGCACGCGAGATCGAAGGTGATCTGGTGCACTATGCCGCCGATGAAGATGCCTACGGCCACAGGAAGCTGGGCGGCATCGGCGCGGTGACGGGCGAAAAGCTCAAAAAGATCACCGGCGAGAACATCATCTATCAGCAGTTGGGCTACCTGATGCGCAGCGGCGCACCCGACTCGCTAGACCGAATGGTGGCCGTCAGCTATGGGTTGCTGGCCATGGACCTGGTGTGCCACGGGCGGTCCGGGCGGATGGTGGCCCTCCGCGACGGCGTGTACACCCACGTGCCGCTGAACCAGGTCATTTCCGGCACTAAACGGGTGGATGTGGATGAAATGTACGACGTAGAACAGTACCGCCCCAAGATCGCCGACATGCTGGGCAAGCCGATGTTCCTGTACTAAAACGCAAGGGCTGCAGCCTGTTTCTGACGCTTTATGGTTTGCGGAGGCAATATGGCGAGTGATCGCTTCTCAGAGGAAGCCTTGACCTTTGACGATGTGTTGCTGGTGCCGGGGCGGTCGGAGGTGTTGCCTGCCGAAGTGGATACCAGGGTGACGCTGACGCCGGGCATCCACCTCAACATCCCGATTCTGTCGGCAGCCATGGACACGGTGACAGAGGCCCGGCTGGCAGTGGCTCTGGCGCGGGAGGGAGGCATCGGCGTGTTGCACCGCAACCTGTCGGTCGAGCAACAGGCTGAAGAAGTGGACAAGGTCAAGCGCAGCGAATCGGGCATGATCGTGGACCCCATCACCCTGCCACCCACCGCCACGGTGGGCGATGCTGAAGCGATCATGAGCAAATACCACTTTTCCGGCGTGCCGATCACCGAGGATGGCAACCGTCTGGTGGGGATTCTCACCAACCGCGACATCCGTTTTGTGACCGACATGAGCACCCCCATCTACCAACTGATGACCCCCGCCGAGCGGCTGATCACAGCACCGGTGGGCACCACGTTGGAAGACGCAGTGGCGATCCTCCAGCAGCACCGCATCGAAAAGCTCCCGCTGGTGGACAAAGCGGGGGTGCTGAAGGGGCTGATTACCGTCAAGGATATCCTGAAAAAGCGGAACTATCCCTATCGGGCCACCGACGGCCAGGGACGGCTGCTGTGTGGCGCAGCCATCGGCGTGGGCGACGAGGCGCTGGCCCGGCTGGAAGCTTTGGTGGAGAAGGGGCTGGACCTGGCGGTCATTGACACCGCCCACGGCCACACCGCCGGCGTGCTGGCGACGGTGGAGCGGGTCAAGGCCCGCTATCCCCATCTGCCGCTGGTGGCCGGCAACGTGGTGACCGCCGAGGGCACGCGGGATCTGGTGGCTGCCGGCGCCGACATAATCAAGGTGGGGGTCGGCGCCGGCTCTATCTGCACCACACGGGTGGTGACCGGCGCCGGGATGCCCCAGATCACAGCCATCCAGGCCTGCGCCAAGGAGGCCCATCGCCTCGGCGTGACGATCATCGCCGATGGCGGCATCAAGTATTCGGGCGATATCACCAAGGCCCTGGCCGCCGGCGCCGACGCGGTGATGCTGGGCAGCCTGCTGGCCGGCCTGGAAGAGTCGCCAGGAGAATTGATCATCTACGAAGGGCGACGCTTCAAGGAGTACCGGGGGATGGGATCGCTGGGGGCGATGAAGGGCCTGGCCCGCGATCGTTACGGCGGGCAGCAGGGCGGCAAGCTCGTCCCGGAAGGGATCGAAGGGCAGGTACCCTACAAGGGGCCGTTGGCCGACTATGTCTTTCAACTGATGGGCGGGTTGCGGGCAGGGATGGGCTACGTGGGGGCACGCAACCTGGCCGAACTGCGGGAGAAGGCGCGATTCGTGCGCATCACCCATGCCGGGCTGATCGAGAGCCATCCCCACAGCGTGTTTGTGACCAAAGAGGCACCCAACTACCCCACCGGCCCGCAATAGGAGGCGATGGAACCGATGCAGGGCAATGCACTGCGGAGAATCGAGGAGGATATCGCTGCCGGCGATTACGGCAAAGCGCGGGACCGGCTGCACGGGTTGCTGGCTACCTATCCCAATGACCTGACCTTGCGGCGGAAGCTGGGCGATCTCTACTGGCAACTACGCTACCCGGCCATGGCCGGCCGCTACTGGTATCTGGAGGAGCAAAAAACGCCTGACATGGTTGCCGCCTGCCAGGCTTTTGAGCGATCCTGTGGCCACGATCCCTTGCAAATCCTCCTCGCCTTGAAATTCCGCGGCGAGATCGAGGCCATGCGCCACACCTTTGCCGGACAAACCTTGCTGGCACTCCAAAGCCGGGCCAAGGAGGAACGGGGCGTCTTGGTCGAGTTTGGCAAGAGCGGCAGGGAAAAATACCACCTGATTCCCCAGGCCAGGCCTGACAACCGGCTGCGGTGGATCGGGTGTTTTTTGATATCGTCCGTCGCCATTGTGCTGATGGCCATCGGCCTGATCACCATCCTGCGCTGGGTGTTTTGACCCCATGAGCACAGGCCGCCGCCAGCCACCGCCAGACCTGGACGAAATCGTCTCCGCCGTCGCTTCGTCGAAAAAGTACCGCACCCTCTCGCCCGACACCATCCGCCGGGTAGCCGGGCACGAGTTGGCAAGTGGGGGCGATGTCAAGGCGGCCGCCAAAGCCACCAGGCGGCGGTTGCATCAGATCTACGGGGCGTTCGAGGCCGGGTTCGATGCCGAACAGGCGATCCGTCGGCTGAAGGCAGCCTATAGCACCGGCTCTGACGAGGAAATCAAGGCCGCCTGCCGTGAGCTCCTGAGCCAACACAGCTCCACCCGCGAGCGGCTGCCGATCCTCGAGCACTTCTATCCCGCCATCTGGGCCGTTACCGGCCGGCCCGGCACGCTCCTTGACCTGGGGTGTGGTTTGAGCCCGCTGGCCCTGCCGTGGATGGCCCTCTCCCCCGGCACGCGCTACATCGCCCTGGACATAGACGCCGCCCGTGTCCAGTTCCTGAACCGCTACCTGGCCCTGGCCGGGCTGGAGCCGCTGGCCCGCTGTCAGGACCTGCTGGCCCATCCCCCTGACGATGCCGCCGACGTCGCCCTGTTGCTCAAAATGAGCCCATCGCTGGAGCGCCAGGAAGAAGGCGCTACCTTGCGCCTGGTGGACCACCTCCGCGCCCCCTTTGTCGTGGTTAGCTTTGCCGTCAAGAGCCTGGGGGGGCGGGAGAAAGGGATGGTAGATCACTACCGGCAGCAATTTCTACGCTGGGCGGCCGAGCGGCAGTGGTCGGTCGAGCAATTGGCCTTTGAGACCGAGTTGATCTTTATCGTCAAGCGTTAAACGTCAAACGTCAAGCGTCAAACGTTAAGCGTCAAACGTTAAACGTCAAACGTCAATCGTAATCGGCCCATTCCTTACGTTTCACGTTTTACGTTTCACGTTTTACGTTTCACGTTTTACGTTTTACGTTTTACGTTTCACGTTTTACGTTTTACGTTTCACGTTTTACGTTTTACGTTTTACGTTTCACGTTTTACGTTTTACGTTTTACGTTTCACGTTTTACGTTTTACGTTTCACGTTTTACGTTTTACGTTTTACGTTTTACGTTTTACGTTTTACGTTTTACGTTTTACGTTTCACGTTT
>FWPV01010508.1_pt1 | contig 15120 bp, 10 predicted proteins | sample 2228371 | NCBI WGS metagenome assembly FWPV01 (sample SAMEA103939776, study PRJEB20133) | metagenome
GGCTGTCCAGCCCTGTGTATAAACAGGTTTTTAAGCCCTGCTTTTTGCAAAGCAGCAGCAGTTGTTGCAAAAGCCCGGCTTGCCACTCACCGCCTAAAAACAGCACACAGCTGATAAGACCCCGGTATTGGTTCAGCTTTTGCTGCAGCAAATTAGGCGTGAGTGGCATACCAGCTTTGGCTGGCCAGCTTTGGGCGCTATGGCAACCTTTGCAACCCAGAGGGCAACCACTGATGGTAAAGGTCAGGCTGGTTTCACCCGGTACTTCCTGCCATACCACTTGTTCTGCGTAAAAATATAAATCCGGCATCATCCTGTATCTTGTGTTTGTTTTGTGCTACTGGCACTAGATATGGTGTTAGCTTAGGTTTTGCGTGGTAGCAGAGATTGATCTGGATCAATCTTTTGCGGTGATCAAACAGCGCAGCGCCCTGCAAAGGGCATGCTGGCTGAATTTGCTACCCCAACAGAGGTAAAGGCAATCACAAGGCGCCGCTGCTTGCGTCAGTCTGGTGCTTTATTGCACCACAAAGACGCATTAACGTTGGCAGAATGGCACAGGCTTTCCTTTTATATTCAATAAAAACAAACAGATACTTAGTTGGCACTTATTGTGCTTTATTGTTTTTGTCTGTGCGGTTTTGTGAAAAACCAACAACAAATAAACGACATCACATTAGTAAAACGCAGTTTTGCAACTGCACCGGCAACGAAGCCCGCGATACCACTGTTCACTGCAGCTGGATCGGGGGCTTTTTTTTTTGCGCTGCATTTGCCCTGACTCAGTGCTGCGCAGCAGGTCAAAACAGCAAAAACAACGAGGAGCAACAGATGCAACAACAACGGATCCTGGTGATTGGCAATGGCATGGTGGGGCACCATTTTGTTGAGCAACTTCGTGCCGTTAACCCGAACGCACAAATCACCGTGCTTTGTGGTGAATCCAGGCTTGCTTATGACAGGGTGCATTTATCGGCTGTTTTTAGTGACACCACAGCCGGACAACTGGCCCTTGCCACGCCGGAGCTGTATCAGCAGCTGGCTATTGAGGTGCAGCTGAATTGTTGGGTCAGCCAAATCGACCGGCAACAACGGCGGGTGCTGACTGTTTCTGGTGACGAATTTTTTTATGATGTGCTGGTACTTGCCACCGGATCTTATGCTTTTGTGCCGCCGGTGCCTGGGCACCAGCAGTCACATTGTCTGGTCTATCGCACCCTGGACGATTTAGCGGAAATTCAGGCAAAAGCCGCCGACAGCCGGGTTGGGGTGGTGATAGGTGGCGGTTTACTTGGGCTTGAAGCGGCCAATGCGTTAAAACAACTGGGCTTAGAAACCCATGTGGTGGAGTTTGCGCCTCAGCTGATGGCGGTGCAGCTGGACGCAGCGGGCGGGGCTATGCTGGCGGAAAAAATCAGCGCTTTGGGGGTTGTGCTGCACAGAGCCAAAAATACTCAGGCTATTGTGGCAACAGATGCAGTGGCAACCGATGTTGTGACGGCCAATGCTGGGGTAATAAATGCTGGAGCGAGTGGCGCGGCCGGTCAATGCCGCTATCAGCTGCAATTTACTGACGGCAGCAGCCTTGAGGCTGATTTAGTGTTGTTTTCGGCCGGGATCCGTCCTTATGATCAGCTAGCACGGGATGCAGGCCTGTTGGTTGGTGAACGGGGTGGCGTGGTGATTAACGACCACTGCCAGACTTCGGATCCGCATATTTATGCCATAGGCGAGTGTGCTTTATGGCAACAACGTATTTATGGTCTGGTCGCGCCCGGTTATCAGATGGCACGGGTGGTAGCCAGTCAGCTCGCGGGTGATGCCGCTTCAGAAAAACTGCGTTTTACCGGTGCCGATATGAGCACCAAATTAAAATTGCTGGGTGTTGAAGTGGGTTCTATTGGTGATGCGCATGGCAAAACCGCGGGCGCTTTAAGTTATCTGTTTGTTGATCCCAAAGCTCAAATATACAAAAAACTGGTGGTGAGCCCGGATGGCAAACAGCTGCTGGGAGCTGTGCTGGTTGGCGACACAGGCAATTACGATGTTTTATTGCAGTATGTGCTGAATAACATGCGTTTACCCGCCAGGCCAGAGCAGCTGATAGTACCGGCGCCGGCAACAGGTGCCCAACCCGTGGTATTCAGTTTACCGGACAGCGCCACTATTTGTTCCTGCCACAATGTCGCCAAAGCTGACATTGTCAGTGCTATTAACAGCGGTAACTGCGATTTGGCCAGTGTAAAAAGCTGTACCAAAGCCAGCACCGGCTGCGGCGGTTGTACCGCTTTATTAAAGTCAGTGGTGGATGATGAGTTAAAACAACGGGGTGTTGTGGTTAACAACCATTTGTGCGAACACTTTTTATATTCCCGCCAGCAACTGTTGCATCTGGTTCAGGTGGAAGGGCTGCGCACTTTTAGCGAGCTTATCAGCAAACATGGTCAGGGCCTGGGTTGTGACATCTGTAAACCCACTGTGGCTTCTATTCTGGCGTCCTGCTGGAACGATTATGTGCTGGCCACACCGCATGTGGCTTTACAAGACACCAACGACAGCTTTTTAGCCAATATGCAAAAAGACGGCTCTTATTCAGTGGTGCCCCGTATTGCCGGTGGCGAAATTACTGCCGACAAATTGCTGGTTATTGGCAAAGTGGCAAAAGAATTTAACCTCTATTGCAAAATAACCGGCGGCCAGCGGATCGACCTTTTTGGTGCCCGGTTAGAACAACTGCCGCTGATTTGGCAACAGTTGGTTGCCGCCGGTTTTGAAACCGGTCATGCCTATGGCAAGTCGTTGCGCACCGTCAAGTCTTGTGTGGGCAGCACCTGGTGCCGTTATGGGGTGCAGGACAGCGTGACTCAGGCCATAGCCATTGAAAACCGCTACAAAGGCTTGCGTGCACCCCACAAAATTAAAATGGCGGTGTCCGGCTGCACCCGCGAATGTGCCGAAGCCCAAAGTAAAGACATTGGCATTATTGCCACTGAAAATGGCTGGAATTTATATGTGTGTGGCAATGGTGGCATGCGGCCACGCCACGCCGACTTGTTTGCCACAGATTTAGATACCCCCACTTTGATCCGTTATATCGACCGTATTCTGATGTTGTATATCCGCACTGCCGACCGACTACAACGCACATCGGTCTGGCTGGAAAAACTCGAAGGTGGTTTGGCGTATCTGCGGGATGTGATTATTCACGACAGCCTCGGCATCAACAGCCAACTGGAAGCCCAGATGGCGGCTTTGGTCAGCAGTTATGCCTGTGAGTGGAAAACCACATTGGAAAACCCACAAGCGCTAAAAAGATTCCGGCATTTTGTGAACAGCCCAGACAGCGACACAAACATTTTGTTTGTTGAAGAGCGCTCACAGATCCGCCCGGCAACCACCGCAGAAAAACAACAGGCAGCTTCGCAACATAACGTCGTTTTACCATCGGAAGCTGCGGCGCAGGCGGCAAATAAAACTTTGATCACAGAGGAGAATTAACATGGGTTGGTGCAATGTTTGTGACGAAAATGACTTAGTGACCAACAGCGGCATTTGTGTGTTGTTGCAAGGCCAGCAGGTCGCGATTTTTCAACTGCAACAGGCCAATGGCACCGAACTTTGTGCTGTTGGCAATTATGATCCGATAGGCGGCGCCAATGTGCTGTCGCGGGGTATTGCCGGCTCCTGTGGTGACGCTGTAGTGGTGGCTTCCCCTTTGTATAAACAACACTTTAACCTGCGAACCGGCGAGTGCCTGGAATATCCGGGTATTTGTGTGCCTGTGTATGCCGTGAAGTTACAACAAGGCCGGGTATGGCTGCATTCAGTGCCGCAGCAGTTGTTATTGCAGGCTACAGCACAGGTTACAACAAAGGCCGAAGCAACAGCGGCTTAATAAAAGTGAACTACACCCGGAGTGCAGCATGAATATTGTCAGTGTGCGTTTGCCATCTGGCTCTGCCACATCGCAGGATCAGACAACACCACCGCAGGAGTCAGCAGCAAAGCTGAAGTTCCGGCATCACAGTCTGCCATGCTGGTCTGCTGTGAGCCGCTTTTGCAAACACAATGTGGCGACGCTGCGTTTGTGGCTGCTGCATCTGTGGCTGAAAGTAGCTGGCAAAAACTACAAAACGGCCATCAACACCAAGCGACCTGAGTTTGCCGCCAAAGTGGCCACAGCCGGCGGTGATCACCAGGATGGCAAGGGCAATAGCAGCGACCAGCGCAGGCCTGAAGTATGGGTCTATCTAATAGGTGCAGGCCCTGGTGATCCGGAGTTGTTAACTGTCAAAGCACAAAGGCTGCTGAGTCAGGCGGATGTGTTGTTGTATGACAATCTGGTCAGCCCTGCCTTGCTGAGCATGGTTCCGGCCCATTGCAGGCAGCTGTATGTAGGTAAAAGAGCAGGCCAACATGCCATGAGCCAGGCGCAGATTAATCAGCTGTTGGTGGCGACTGCACAAGCTGCATTGCATCAAATGGCACAACATTCAAAAAGCAACAACAGCAAAGTGATAGTGCGGTTAAAAGGTGGCGATCCGGCCATTTTTGGCCGGGTGGCAGAAGAAGCGGCGGCGCTGCAACAGGCAGGAATTCAGTTTGCCATAGTGCCGGGCGTCACCAGTGCCTGTGCGGCAGCGGCGTATTGTGGTTTTGCCTTAACCCAAAGGGGCGTTGCAGCTTCGGTGCAGTTTTTAACAGCACAGTTTGCCGACAGCAGCAAAGAGCCGGACTGGCAAAGTTACGCCTGGCGTGGTCAAGGCAACAATGCCACTTTGGTGGTATATATGGGGCTGAATAAATTACAACAGTTAAGTCAGGGTTTGTTAGCTGTTGGCTGGCCTGCCGACACCGCTATTGCCTTGCTCGATAAAGTCAGCACCGGTGAACAACAACAGCTGCAAGGCGTTTTGGCCAATATTCATCAGCTTTACCAACAAAAACAACAATCAAGCAGTAAATTTTCCGGCCCCACTTTAATAGTCATAGGTGAGGTATTACAGCAGCCAATGGCGGTGAACCCCTTGTTATTACAGGCCGGTTTTTTAACTGCTCAGCAAAAGCTGACAACTTAACAGCCAGGGCAAAGGCAACATTGTTGTTGCCCTAAACCTGTTGTTGTAGCCCTGTTGTGACGGCTCTATTGCCATAGCTCTGTTGTGATAGCCGGTTACTCAAGTCCGGTCGACATTGATAAAACCCAGGTTTAGCGCCTGATATTTCCCGCACTGGATATACAACCCAGCTGTGGTGGCGAAGCTTTGGCCAAAACCGGCAGAGCAAAGAGTATCTCAAACAAAGACCATTAAAAATAAACAATATAAACAACGAGATAGAAACTAAACATTCAAGAGGACTTTAAATGCGCCAATCTCTGTTAAGCCGTTTGATCAGCTTATCACTGCTCAGTGCTGCTGTGTTGATACAGGCACAGGCAGCTGAACCACAAACCAGCAACAACACACCGGCCGTCGCTGCAGCAAAGCTGCCGGGCCCTTTGGTTACATACCTGCTGCGTTACCGGCTCGAAGCCGTTGACCAGCAAGGGTTGCCGGAAAATGCACTGGCCAATACCTTATTGGCCAGGATAAGCCTGGAGCAGGGGCTTGGCAGTAACTGGCTTGCGCTGGTTGAAACCGACTATGTCACTGAACTTGTTGATAAAGATTATAACGACAGCCTCAATGGTCTGAGTCGTTACCCTGGGGTTGCTGATCCGGCCGGTGCCGATTTAAATCAGTTGTATCTGCAATATCAACAACCAGGGCAACAGCTGAAAATTGGCCGGCAACGTATTAATCTGCATAACGAACGTTTTGTTGGTGGTGTCGGCTGGCGTCAGAACGAACAAACTTTTGATGCCGTGCGTTATCAGGCCGGTTTATGGTCTGATATCAGCCTTGATTACAGCTTTAGCAATAAAATTAACCGGGTATTTGGCAGTAAAAGCCCACAAGGGGACTGGCAGGCCGATTTACATTTATTGAATTTGCAATATCAGCCACAAAGTACCGGCCAGTCAGGCCATACCCTAAAATGGGCGCTTTTTGTTTATCAGATGGATTTTGCCAGCGCACCAGCTGTTTTGCCGCAAACGACAGCAACACCAGGCGCACTGGCTTCTAACCTGAGCTACGGCCTTGATGTGAATATGCAGCAGCCATTGCCCGGTACTTCCCAGCTTTATCAGCTGTATGCAGCAGTGGCCCGACAGCAGGACAGTGGTGACAATCCCAATCAATACAACAGTAAATTCTGGACGCTGGAAGCCACTTGGTTGCTCAGCCCACAACAAGGGCAAGGGCTTTGGCAACTTGGTGCCGGCATTGAGCATCTGGGCTCTGACAACAACATAGGTTTTGCCACCCCTTTGGCGACTTTGCATAAGTTTCAGGGTTTTGCCGATAAGTTTTTAACAACACCGGCTCAGGGAATTGATGATAAGTATCTGAAACTTGGTTATAAAATGCAGGCGTTTGACGCAATGCTGAAATACCACTGGTTTGACGCTGCCAAAGGCCCACAACAATACGGCAAAGAGCTTGATGTTCAGCTGGGTTATCAACTGGATCAGCACCACCACCTGATGCTGAAATATGCCGCGTATCAGGCGGATGATTTGTATCAGAATACCGACAAATTTTGGCTGATGTGGCTAATAAAATATTAAACACAGAGCTGCCAGTGCTGCTGGCAGCTTTTGCTGTTGTGTAAGGGGGGGCATTCAAGCCTATGCAAGATTGCGCAGGTTAAGGCAACAGCAGCAGATATAAAATAACCAGGGTCTGGCCAACACAAAGGCATTGCCAGAGCCAAACAGGTTGTACCGCAGGCTTTAATATATCTGTGTCATCCGGTTGTTGATGGGGCCTGGCATGTTGTAAATCGTATAAAAATTCCGACAGCGCCTGATAACGTAATGCCGGTTCCGGTTGTAGTGCTTTTTTCAGCGTTGTATCTAACCACAAAGGCAATTCGGCGTTGGGATTGATCACCGACTGATACTGCAACTTTTTTTGTGCTGCTTTGCTTTTGGCACGGCCCACGTCGGCACCATAAGGAAAACGGCCCGACAATAAGTGGTAAGTTAATACCGCCAGTGAATACAAATCAGATAACTCTGAGCCGGCAGCACCCAAAAAATATTCGGGTGCGGTATATAACGCAGTGCCCGGAATATCACCTGCCGCTTGTGCATCGTTTTGCAATCCGGACAATCTGGCCGCACCAAAATCAATAATTTTGATACAACCTGTCGTATCCAGCAGCAGATTTTCCGGCCGAAGATCCTGATGCAGAATTTCTGCCCTGTGCATGGCCTGTAAACCTTTGCCAATTTGCTGAATAAGGCCAAGAACCTCAGAAAAAGCAGGTGCCGGATTTGCCTGTTGCCATTGGCGTAAAGTTTGACCCTGCACATATTCAAACAGACTGTATAAAGCGCTGCGGTAATTGCCGGCCAAGGCCGGATGGGCTTTGAGTACAAAAGGGCTTTGCACTCTTTTGGCTATCCATTCTTCTGTCAGCAGTTTTTCCAGATATTCGGGCTGCTCAGCCCCTTCCAGCGACGGCGCTTTTAACACCAGCAGTGCTTTGCTGCTGAGGTCCTGCATCAGATACAAGTGACTGCGGCTGCTGTGTTGCAGCACTTTTTGCACCTGATAACCATCCAACACATCACCGGCTTTTAAAATGGCAGGCAGCGGTAGCTGCTGATGCTGCTGCCCGGTAAATAAAGCCGCTTGTGGTAACTGTGGCAGCGCCTCCACCCTGATCAGTTGCAGGCTGATATTGTCCTGACTGCCGGCTGCCAAAGCTGCTTCTGCCAGTTGTGCGGCCAGCTGTTCTAAGTCGGGGTTGTTGGTGGTGAGCAGTTGTAACAGCTGCGACTGGCTCAGACTTTCAAACAGACCGTCTGTTGCCAGTAAAAACAAATCGCCGGCCAGCAGTGGCAAACTGCTTTGCTCCGGCTCCAGTATGCCGGCAATGCCTAATGCCTGGCTTAAATAACTGGTGCCGCCGCGCCACAGTCTGTGGTCGCGGGTGAGTTGTTCAAGCTCGGCGTTTCGTAATAAATAAATACGGCTATCACCCACGTGCACTAAATAGGCTGTTTGTTGTTTTAGAATTAACGCACTAAAAGTGCAGACATAACCTTTGTCCGGATCTACGCCAAAAGCACTGTGACGGTTTTGCGCACAAAGCCAGTGATGGCAGGCCTTTAGCACCTGTAAAGCCGCATGGGGAACAGACCAGGCGTCATGGGTGCAATAATAATCGGCCAGAAAACTTTTTACCGCGGTTTCACTGGCGATTTGGCTGACTGAGCTGCTGCTGATGCCGTCAGCTATGGCCAGCACCACCCCTTTTTGCTGTAACTCAGCGCCTTTGGGCACCATAGCGCCCAGACAATCCTGATTGTCACTTTTGCAGCCAGCGGTGGAGTATTGGCCGATCCGGACCTGTAATGTCATGTCAGACTTTCACCGCATGGGCTGAAACATTGTTGCCAATAGTGCGTTTTGGCGCGGTTTTATAGTGAGTGCTGTACAAGGTGAGGCCGGTAAAAGCCAAACCACCCACTAAATTGCCCAAAGCGGTTGGAATTTCGTTCCACAACAAATAATCCATCACCGAAAAGTCGCCGCCCATCATCATGGCAAAAGGGAACAAAAACATATTGACCACTGAGTGCTCAAAACCCATAAAAAAGAACAACATAATTGGCATCCACATGGCCATCACTTTGCCGCTGACATGGGTGGAAATCATGGCGCCTACCACGCCTAAAGACACCATCCAGTTACACAACATGCCACGCAGAAAAATGGTCATCCAGCCTGCGGTGCCATGTTCGGCATAACCTAAAGTTCTGGCTTCGCCAACACCGGCCAGTTTTTCGCCAACTGCACCGGGTTCAGTATGAAAACCCATGGTTAACACAAAGGCCATCATGGCAGCCACAGTTAAGGCGCCGGCAAAATTACCGCAAAATACCAGACCCCAGTTGCGTAAAATGCCCTGCACTGACACACCGGGGCGGCGGTCCAGCAGCGCCAGCGGCGTCAGCATAAAAACACCGGTTAATAAATCAAAACCCATCAGGTACAACATAATAAAACCAACAGGGAACAACATAGAGCCGACCAGAAAAGAGCCGGACTGCACCGCCACTGTAACGGCAAACACTGCAGCCAAGGCCAGAATGGCACCAGCCATAAAAGAACGCACCAGGGTGTCCCGGGTTGACATAAAAATTTTTGCTTCGCCGGCATCGACCATCTTGGTTACAAATTCGGCGGGTATTAAATAAGCCATAAGTTCACCTGTAGTTTGTTGTTGCTATTGTTGTTGCGCTGCAATGACAAGGCTCAGCGGCGCTGAGTGCTTTTGCCGGACATCTGCCCAAACAAAAAAAAACGCCCGCATCATCCCGTTGCCGGGTGATTGCGGACGCCTTTGTCCTGAAGCTGTTGCTGTTTATATCTGCTGGCCAGCTTGTGTTAGTGGCCATTATGAGTTCAGCAACTTTGATGCCAGCAGCAAAATATAGTTTAAGGTATTGAATTTTAATCATTTAGCCATAAATGACTGGCCGCGGCTTGATGATCTTTGGTGCATAATTGTGCAATGGCTGCACCTTTGCAGGGCAGTCAGCTGTGGCCACAGCTTCTGTTGTGGTAGTGCGAAAAACCGGTTTTGTAATAACCATGCGATGTTGCGGCCGGTTTTTTGCTGCTGTGGTTGTGTTGTGGGCTGCTGGAATAACAATTGCTGGTTTAGCTTTTTCTTATCAAAGAACGGCACTATTCAGTGTCCGTGTTGGTGTTGGTATGGCGCAATCAGTGACATTGTTATGGAACAGTTAACTTTCAGTTTTTGGCAGGCCGCAAGGCAGGCTGAAATCAAAGCCTTAAAACAACTGGTTTGTTATGGTCAGCTGGTTTCTGAAATCAGTCATTTTATTCATCAGCTGCAACGTGAAAGGGGCATCAGCAATATTTTTCTGGCGTCTTCTGCGGCTCTTTTTGCCAAAGAGCGCCGGCAACAACAAGATTGTTGTGAACAGGCTGAGCAGCAGCTGAGGTTGCTATTACACAAGTTTTACCGGCAAACACAAACCGCGGCTCAACACAGCAGGTTATTAAGTCATATCACGCTGGCGCTGCAAGGTTGTGATCATCTGGCAGCACTTCGCCGGCAAATTCAGCAGCAAAAAATCACTGCTTTGCAAGCCACTGAAGCATTTAGCCGTTTAATTGCGGCCTGGCTTGCTGTGGTACTGGAATCGGCCGATTTGTCCTGCGATGCCGCTATTACCAGGCTTTTGGTGGCACTTTTTCATCTGCTGCAAAGTAAAGAGTACGCCGGGCAGGAGCGGGCCTGGGGCGCTTTTGGCCTGGCCTCTGGCAATATAGATGCCGCTTTGGCGCAACGTTTGTTGTTATTGCAGCAGGCACAACAACACAGTGCCACTGTTTTTTTGCAATTTGCCGGTGAAACAGCCTTGCAACAATGGCAGCAGCTGGAGCTGGCACCTGACACTTTAAAATTTCAACAATGCCGTTTGTTGTTGCAGCAACTGGCAGGAGGCACAACGGCGGTCCCGGAAATTTCCGATCTCTGGTATCAGTTTGCCAGCCATCGTATCGACCAGATGCAACAGATCCAGGCCGGACTCAGTCAGCAGTTAAAACAGCTGACTGAACAACAATTACAACGTAGTTCCAGCCAGTACCAGCAGCAAACAGCACAGCAACTATCGCAGCCAGGGCAGCACACTGAATCTAACCTGCTGTCTGATGCTTCTATGCCTGGTTTATTAGGTGCTTTGCCACTGCCGGAGGCTGCAACAGCGCCCTTGTTACAGGCTCCAGGCTCGTTTTATCAGTTATTGTCTGAGCAGGCGCAATATATCCGTCAGATGCAGCTTGAACTGTCAGCAGCAAAACAGGCGATTACAGAGCAAAAATTAATAGACCGCGCCAAGCTGTTGTTAATGCAACAGCAAAAACAAACCGAAGAGCAGGCTTACCGGCAACTTCAACAACAAGCCATGCAGCAGCAATGTCGTATTGCCACCATTGCTGAACAGGTGCTGCATAGTTTTCAGGTTTTGCAGAGCGGAGGCTAAGGTAAGCTACTTCCTCTAAATAACTGTTCCAATTAGTAGATCACTTGCAGGCGGGAACTCAATGCGGTTTGAGCGATCTGATCAGTCGCCAAACCATACAAATCACCAACCGCATTGAGCATGAACAAATTACCATTTTTACGCCGCAGGCGCTGTACCGCCTGAAAAAAATTGTGCAGTGGAACCCAAACAGGCCGTTGGCACGAAGAGCAAATGCAATATTGCTGCTGGCGAAAGGCAAATCTAAAACAGAAATTGCCGAGCTATTGCAGGCCGCCAGATCGAGCGTAAACCGTTGGATAAATTGGTATCTAACGGATGATATTGACGGTTTACAAGCAGACTTGCCCGGTAGGAAAGTACGGTTTGAACCGGAGTTCATCGGCAAATTACTGCGTTTTATGGTCGGATTCAGACCGCAGGAATTTGGCTACCAGCGTTCACGCTGGAGCAGTGAACTGCTCAGCATTGTGCTGCGCGAAGCACTGAATATTGTGCTCCACAGCTCGACAATTCGCCGCTGGTTACCCAAGCACGGCATCGTCTGGCGACGTGCGGCACCGACGTTGTGTATCAAAGACCCGGATAAAGACGCAAAATTAGCAGCGATAAAACAAGCACTTGCAAACTGTGACAGTAGCAATCCGGTGTTTTATGAAGACGAAGTCGATATCCATCTGAATCCTAAAATCGGCGCTGACTGGGGCTTACGCGGGCAGCAACGCAAAGTGGTCACGCCGGGTCAGAACAAGAAATATTTTTAGCTGGCGCGCTGCAAGCAAAGACAGGCCAGGTGACATACGTCGGTTCTGCTTCAAAGAGTACGGTGCTTTTTATCGACTTACTCAGGACGCTCCGAAAACGCTACCGCAGTGCCAAAACTATCACGCTGATAGTTGATAACTACATCATTCATAAGAGTAAAAAGGCGCAGCGTTGGCTGGAGAACAACCCAAAGTTCAAACTGTTATTCCTGCCGGTCTACAGCCCGTGGCACAACAAAATAGAACTGCTGTGGCATTCGCTGCATGAGACCGTCACACGCAACCACAGCTGTAAGTCGATGGAGGAACTGATGGAAAGGGTTGAGCATTTTATGGATACCGCATCACCGTTTCCTGGCGGTGGGCACGGGATCAAACGTGTGTAGCATTAATAGGATCAGTTATTTAGATAAAAAAACGCCATCCGGAACCCTCTGGATGGCGCTGCAAAAAACCGACGTGGAGGTCGGGCCGAGAAGAAATTTACAGGTTATAACTTGCCATAAACCAGACTTTGGTGGTGTCTACGGCATGGCTGTCGGCGTTGTATTGTGCCAGTTTCACCAGCAGATTCAGTTGAGGCGTCGGATCCCAGGCCAGGGTGGCATTCACTTCAGAACCAAGCTGTTGACTGCCCGCGTCGCTGTCGTATTGGTGATAGCTCACCGCCAGTTTTGTGCTGGTCAGCGGCAGGCTGAATTCCAGCGCATTGTCGCGTACACCCTGATTTGGCGTGGTCAGGAATAAATCGGCAAAACCATCAAAAGCATGCAGGGTGGCAAAAGGGGTTTGGAAGGCGGTGTTACCGTCGCCTGCCAGCCGTTCCTGCCATACCTTGCCGGTAAAGGGACCGAAGTTATAGCTCAAGTCGATGCGGTGATAATGGTGGCTTAAATCAACAGGCGCTTGATGGGCGTCTTTTTGGCTGGCCAATGCCAGTTGCCATTTGAATTTGGGGAAAGCACTCAGGTTGCCGCTGTAATCAAGCCCCTGGGTGCTGCTGTCACGTGCTTGCAACCTGTCAAAGTTGAAGTCATACACAAAAGCGCTCAGCTGCTGTGTTGGCAGCAACTGCCAGTTCAGCGTGGCCAGATTAAAACGGCCGTGTAAGTCGGCAGCGCTGCCTTTGGGGCCAAACACTCTGTTGGCATTGTGCAAAGTGGCAAGATCCAGTTGCCAGTTGCTTGCCACTTTTTGGTTATAACGTACACCATCAAAAGTTTGTTCATTTTGTCGCCAGCTAACACTGCCGATAAAACGTTGATTTGCAAAGTTAATACGCTGACGACCCAAGGTGAATTGGGCATCCTGGTAAGGGCTGATAATAACTGCAGCCTGATTAATATCAGTGCCGGTTGGGTCGGCTACCACCGAATAATGACCATGGCCATTGACGGTGCTGTTGTATCTTTCGCCACCAATGCTGCTGACATTGTCAATTTCCAGCAAGGCTTTGCTGTTGAGCCAGCTGCCGGTATTGAGCGTCAGGCGGCTTCTTAAGGTTGAGGCTGTGGCATTTTGTAGTGCTTTGTCTTCATCGACATTTTCCAGCCGGTAACGGAACTGGGCGCTGACGCTGCTTTGTTTTAGCGCATCGGCGGCAGCGCTGTTGGTGGCATAAGCTGCGGGCAGGAAAAGGCTGGTTAAGGTCAGGGCGAGCAAAGAAACAGGGGTGAGTAAAACTGAGTTGGCTTTTTTCATAATTTCCTTCATCGAGGCTGTTAAAAAGCATGGAAATTATAAGGTCTTTATGTAAAAACATGAATAAAATGAAATGGTTATCATCTGTTGGGTAGCAAGGTGTTGCCGGTGGTATCTGCGTGGCGCCAAATGGGTAGTGGCTTTATTTCACCAATAAAAAACCGCCGACTGTGGCCAGAAGGCGGTGAGTTCTATTGCTGCACCAGTGCTGCTGCAAGACGCTTTGATGGCATCAGCTATTGCATCAACGGCGAGCCACTGAGTGCAAAGTCGTAACCATCAATCTGCGCTTGCCCAATCAGGTTCTGAATATAATGGGCTATGGCTTTGCGTCTTACTTTTTCGTTGAGATAATCGCGGATCCTGTGCTCAACAGCATCAAAAGGTAAAACATCTCCTTCAATCCGGCGCAATACATCCACCACATGCAAACCAAAACGGCTTTCCACCGGATAGGGAATTAAACCCGGTTTGGCTTTAAATACCTGACGTTCAAATTCCGGCACTGTCTGGCCTTTGCTGATTTGACCTAATAAACCGCCATTGTCTTTACTGCTGCACACCGAATAATTGGCAGCAAGTTTGGCAAAATCGCCGGCCTGGTTCAGCTCCAGCAAAATAGCTTCCGCCAGTTGTTTGGTTTTAGCGCGTTCAGCGTCATTGTCCGGCGCGGCTGGTAATAACATATGCCGCACTTCAATCAAAGGTGAGGTGACAAACCGCTGTGGGTTTTGCTGGTAATAATGCAAACATTCGTTGCTGCTGGCCTTTGGAATCACAACTTCCCGCTCAATCAGTAAGTCCAGAACCAGATCCTGCGATGCCGGACTATGGTCTTGCAGCTGTTGTTCATCAGCCAAACCAAGCGACATAGCACGTTGTTTTAAAAGCTCGGCAATAATCAGGCTTTCGGCCGCCTTGAGCATAGCGGCCCTTTTATCCGGTGCCGGATGGTATTGCATTTCCGCCATAATGGCCGGTTCCGGAATTTGTACTTCATTGACAATAATCATCATTTTCTCCGAAAAAAACGCTTTGGCAGCAACAGCCTGTCTCGGTGGATACAGCAGTTGCGGCCAAAACGGTGGCAGAACAGCAAGGGCTTAACGTACAAAACGCTGGCGGACAATCTGATGCTGGCGGCGGAAATATTGCACCGGCACGCTCAGCATATGCACCAGACGGCTAAAGGGGAACAACACAAAAATGGTCATGCCTAAAAACACATGGGCTTTAAAAATCCAGTGCACACCAGAGATGGCTTCTACCGCAGCTGCACTCTGGAAGGTCATGGTGCTTTGTGCCCAGGTCATCAGCTTTAACATTTCGGCGCCGTCCAAGTGCCCCATAGAGACAAAAATCGACAACAAACCCAAAATCAGTTGTGCGTACAACAGCAGTAAAATGGCGATATCCATGGTGCTGGAATTGGCGCGCACCCTTGGGTTATTCAGCCGGCGGATAATTAAAATGGTCAGGCCGTAAAAACAAATCAGACCAAAAAAACCACCGACACCC
>FWPV01010511.1_pt1 | contig 15118 bp, 14 predicted proteins | sample 2228371 | NCBI WGS metagenome assembly FWPV01 (sample SAMEA103939776, study PRJEB20133) | metagenome
TAAAATTCTCTGGCACGATTGTTTACTCTCTCTCTCTCTCTCTCTCTGCTTTGCGAAGGAGAAGGAAGAGTAAAAGAACATTTTTTATTTCCTTCACTTCTTGCTCTTCTTTCCTTCCTAATTTTTTCTTATAATTTTTATTACTTTCCGAGTGGGTTTACGTAGCTTTATGAAAGAAAGGTAAAATTAATTAAACATCGAAAATGAATTTCATCGACTTGTTCTCAAATAAAAATTATACTTAAAATCAAAATAATTTACTTTTATAACATGAAAAAAATACACATAGCATTTTTGATAATACTATTTTCTTTATTTACATATAATAATTTTGCCCAAGTTTACTTGAGAGGAGTTGCACCATTGGAACCAGGTAATTTGTGGAAGTATTATGATATTGGATGGTTTGGAGGTCAAACTAATTTTTTTGTTACTGACTCCATCAAGACAATTGGAAGTAAAACCTATAGTGTTGTTGAGACTTATGATGATAGAAATCCAACGCGATATCCATTATATTTTGGAATAACTGAAGATCAATTCTATGTAAGCTACGATATTTATTCTTCAGATAGCATTTATATGTACTTGAAAAAAGACTGTAAGATTGGTGATTCTTGGGTTGAAAACATTGATGTTTTGACATTTTATTATTCAGTTATTGATACATTTACATTAAATGCCTGGGGCAACGCTATGTTAGCAAAAGTTATTAAGATCACCGATGATTCCAAACTAGTTGAAGTCTATCAAGTCTGGACAGACAGTATAGGTTTAATGGAAGAAAATAGTATCGGGCAATACGATATGATTCTTTCGGGATGCGTAATAAATGGTATTGTTTATGGGGATACAACAACTGTTGGTGTTGCTGATGATTTTGAGTTACCAAAAAGCCATATTCTTCTTCAAAACTTTCCTAACCCCTTTAATCCAATTACAGTAATAAATTATTCTGTAAAAACTGCCGGACTAGTTAAAATTAAAGTCTATAATATTTTAGGAAGTGAAATTGCGGAGCTAGTTAATGAGAATAAGCAAGAGGGTTATTATTCCGTAGAGTTCAATGCTTCAAATATGCCAAGTGGAGTATATATCTATACTTTACAGGTAAATGATTTTTCTGCTACTAATAAGATGGTGCTTTTAAAATAATTTTACTGTGGTTACAGGTTCTTACAAACCCAATTCCATTAAGGAATTGGGTTTGTTTGTTTTAAATCATTCCAATTGATGTTATTTTTACAACACAATCATTTATTCACTTTACTCAATGCAAAATGCTAGAATATTTTCAATTTGATGATAAAAAATTAACAGCAGAAGAATGGGATAATTTTGTTGATGAATCCGATAACGGAACAATTTTCAGTAAAAGAAAATTTCTTTCCTATCACGATAAGAACAAGTTTAAAGATAAATCCATTTATATTACAAAAGATGGAAAACTTCATTCTATTTTTACTGCTGCATTAATTGAAAGGGAAGGGAAGAAGATTTTATCCTCTCATCCAGGAGCCTCTTATGGTGGATTTGTTTATAAATCTGAATTAAACTTTAAGGATGCTCACGATTTAGTTGATATACTTTTAGATCACGCAAAAAAAAATAAAGCAGACAGAGTTCAGTTAACGCTTGCACCAATTATTTATCAAACAAAATATTCCAATTATATAGATTTTGCCTTGGTTCGTAATGGATTTCATTATTTGAAAAGAGAAGTGTCAAGTATTGTTCAACTTGATTTTGAACCAGATCAGCTGCTAAATACTTTTCGTGCAGAAGCCAGAACAGCAACAAAGAAAGCATTAAAAAAGGGAGTCGAAATCGTTGAGACAGATCGCTTTGATGAATATTATGAAATCTTAAAAAAGAATTTAAAACTTCGTCATGGTGTTAATCCTGCGCACACATTAGAGGAATTAAAAAAAGTTAAGAAACTCTTTCCGAGTAAGATAAGATTGTGGGGAGCCTTTCTTAACGATAAAATGATTGCAGGTGTTTGTAATTTTTCAGTTAATAAAAATGTTGTGCTCGCTTTTTATATCAGTCACGATGAAGCTTATCAGGAATACCGTCCCGTTAATTTGCTTTTCTACGAAATTATGAAAAGATATCAGACAGAAGGATTTAAATTTTTAGACTTTGGAATTTTTACAGTGATAATGGAGCCAAACTGGGGATTAGGAAGATTTAAAGAAAACTTTGGTGCACGCGGAATATTCAGAGATACTTTTTATAAAGATCTTTAATGCTCAAAATCCTTCACATAGCTCCAATTAATTTTGCGGGGGTTCCTTACGATTTTTATAAAATGCACAATGCCGTTGGCGATTATTCAAGAATCGTTACACTACATAAAAACGAAAGAATATTTCCTGAAGATATTTGCTTGAACTTGCCGCTACCCAATCAATTTCTTGCAAAAAGGATCAGAACTAAAAAAGTAAAACAACTTGAACAGCTGAACCGTTTGGCTATTCATTATTTTGAAGCAAAAAATCTGTTGGGAAAACTTTATTACAATGTATATGACTTTTTAATCCAGCCTAAAGTTGAGAAAACTATTTCGGATTATGGATTAAATGATTTTGATGTTATCCATTATGATGGCGGACTTGATTTTTATCGGGATGCACGACAAGCTATTAAGTGGAAAAAACAGGGAAAGAAGATTGTTTGTTGCTATTATGGAAGTGATTTAAGAATCCGTGGATTAATCAAAAGCCTTGATGAAATTTCTGATTTGAATTTAACAAGCGAGTTTGATCATCTTTCTCTTAAAAGCAATCTTAATTATCTCTTTTATCCTTACGACTATTCTGAACTCCCGGAAAAGAAAAATAGGATAACTGATAAAATTAAAATTGTTCATTCGCCAACCAACAGAAAATACAAAGGTACTGAACTTATTATCTCTGTTATTGAGAAAATTAAAAAAGAAAGAAGAATAGAATTTTTACTGCTTGAAAATGTTGAGCGTAATAAACTGCTTGAAATAAAAAGTGAGTGTGATATATCGATTGATCAGGTTGGCGGAACTATGGGCGGCACAGGGTACGGTAAAGCTGGACTCGAGACCCTGGCTATGGCTATTCCAACAATCACTAATATGACAAAGGATTATGCAGAATGGCTGCCTGAAAATCCTTTTGTTGTTGCAAATAATGCGGATGAACTTTATAAATCTTTAATTGAGTTAATCGATAACGAATCCATCAGGAAAGAAAAAGGATTAAAAGGAAAAGAGTGGGTAAAGAAGTATCATGGTTTTGAAAGTGTAAATGAAAATTTGATGAAACTTTACCGGGAACATAGAATTATTTAGGTAAAAATTTATCAATCAAGTCAATGAGCTTTAAAGATTCATTTTCCCAATTTTTCTCATCTTCAATCAATCTTCTTGAATTTGCAGAATGTATTTCAGCAAGTTTAGGGTCTCGCAGATATTTATCAATCGCTTTAATAACTTCATCTTCATTATCTGGATCAACAAGTAAACCATACTTATCAATATCTATTTCATCTCTTATCGGTTTAATATCTGAATAAATGAATGGTTTTCCACAAGCAATAAATTCAAAAATTTTAATGGGCAATGAATTACTGTAAATAAAATTTTTCTTGCGAAGATCAAAACAAATATCCATCCTCTCAATAACTGAGCTCATTTTATCATAATCCATCCAATCAACAAATTCTACTTCTATAGATTTATATTTTAATAGCAACTGATGAAATTCTTTCTCTTCATTTTGATATGTGAATTTACCAAAAATCAAAAGCTTGATTTTTTTATTCTGATATTTTTGAGCTATTGTGTTCGTTATCCTCAAAAGATTAGTTATTCCTCGTTCAAAAGTCAAAACACCCGCATAACCCAATACTATTTCCTCTTTTTCTAAATCAGGTTTTTTATAATTGAAGTATTTTAAGACAGGATAATAGCCTATGATTGTTTTAGGTTTATTAAATGCGAGTAAATCATATCTTCGTTTTTTGCTTTGTTCACCAATTATTATGTGATCCACTTTTTGAAGTACATAAATATAAGGTACTAACAGTTGAAAGTATTTTAACCATCGATTTATTCCATTAAACTTGAAAGCAATATTCTCAGGATACCATTCAGTTATATCCAAAATGATTTTTACAGCACGTTTGATTTTTTTATAACGGAGTGCTGCAAAAACAGGAAGCATCTCTGAACAAATTATTAAATCAGGTTCAGATGATTCTAACAAATTAAATAACTTAATAATCTTAGTCTTCCTCGTAAGATCTTTGCTTTCAAACCCTTGGACGATAACACTATCTTTGTTGGTACTTAGGTTTTGCGTCGAACAAATAACGGAAACTTCATAGCCTGCATTCTTTAATGATTTGGCAAATTTCCAGAAAATCCTTTCATCAAAGGGTGGATGCCCGCTTGTAATCAGACTAATTCTTTTCCGCTGCAAATTATTTTCTTTTTATTTTGTTAAATTTGAACTGATTTTAATAATTAAACATAAATACAAATGCAAAATAAAATATCTGTAATCATTATTACAGGAAACGAAGAAAAAAATATTCGGGACTGCCTTAATAGTGTTAAGTGGGCTGATGAAATAGTTCTAGTTGATTCTGAAAGTAAAGATAAAACTGTGGAGATTGCCAAAGGATTTACAGATAAAGTCGTAGTTCATAAATGGGAAGGATACGCAGCACAAAAAGCTTATGCGTTAAATCTAGCTTCTAATGAGTGGGTTTTAAGCCTTGATGCAGATGAAAGAGTAACTCCACAACTTGCAGAAGAAATATTGACTGTGCAGTTTGATGATGTTGATGCTTATAAAATTCATCGCGAAAATTTTTTTCTGGGTAAAAAAATTAAGTACTGCGGATGGGGAAATGATTATCAATTAAGATTATTCAGAAAATCAAAAACAAAACTAACAGATAGACTGGTGCATGAAGGCTTTGTTGTTGACGGTAAAATTTCAACACTAAAAAATTCAATGCAGCATTATTCTTATGAAAGTTTAAAAGAAGGATTTGCGAAGATAAATGAATATTCTTCTCTGGAAGCTAATGAAAAATATAAACGTAAAAGAGCTTCCGGTTTAACAATACTATCATATCCTTGTATCGGATTTATTCAGCACTATGTTTTTAGAAAAGGATTTTTAGATGGTACACGAGGATTATTGATTTCCTTAATGCATGCAATGACAAAACTGCAAGTACAAATGAAAATGTGGGAATTACAAAAGCGGAAATAGATTAATGGACAAACAAAGATTTTTAATTGCAAGAATTGATAGAATTGGTGACGTAGTTCTGTCCACACCATTACCTCGTGAAATAAAGAAAAAATATCCGAATAGTTTTGTTGCCATACTTGTGAGGAATTACACTAAGGATATTTACCTTAATAATCCATATGTAGATGTGATAATTACTTATGATGATGAGAATGGTAATTTAAAACCATTCAGAACTATGAAAAGAGAGTTGAAAGAGCATAAATTCAAATATGCTTTAATGTTGTTACCAAACGAGAGATTAAATTATTTGTTATTTACAACCGGGATCAAATACAGAGTCGGAGTAGGGCATAAACTTTATCAGTTTTTAACTTTTACAAAATATGTGAACAGAAAAAAATATAATCCATTAAGACACGAAGCGGATTATTGTTTAGAAATGATTAGGAAGATTGGTATTGAGACAAATAACTATGCTCCGGAAATATTCTTAACTGATGAAGAACTTAAAGAGTCAAATGATTTCAAAAAAAGTAATTTAACACCGAATCAAAAACTAATTGGTTTAAATGTAACTTCCGGAAATTCGGCACCAAATCTTCCAATTTCAGAATACAGGAAATTGATACTTTTATTGAAGGAAAATCCAAGCTATAAAGTTGCTGTTATTGATAATAATGTTCCCAACGAAGTAGATAATATAGAAAATGTAATCTATCCAAATCGAAATAATCCTTTAAGAAAATCAATTATCAATTTATCTTCTTGTGATGTAATAATATCGAGCAGTACAGGACCAATGCATATTGGGGCAGCATTAAAAGTCCCCACTTTATCGTTATTTTGTCCATTAACCGCGTGCTCCCCAAAGCTGTGGGGACCAATTGGAAATAAATCTGAAATAATTTTACCTACTGAAAGATATTGTGCAACTCAATGCCCAATTGATCCTAAAAAATGTGACTATTCTAAAGAGGGAGGATTAAGAGCAAAAGACGTTCAACTAAGATTGCAATCTTTAATTGAAACTTTAGAAAAATAATGAATATTTTGCTTGCTCCGAATAGTTTTAAGGAAAGTGCTGATTCTATTGAGATTACTCAACAGTTAAGCCTACAATTTTCAGATAAAAAATCATATAATTTGATTTTAAAACCACTAACTGATGGAGGTGATGGTTTTCTTTCTGTTTGCAAATCTTTATTTAATGTAAAATTGTTAACTCTTTCTATTGTAAACATTTATAGTAATCAACTGAATAATTATAAAATCCTTTATGATTCATCTAATGGAGCAATTTACATTGAGACTGCTGAATTATTTGGAATTAAATCAGTTCCAGAAAAGATTCGAAAACCATTAACCTTAAATTCTGGAATTTTGGGAAATATTCTGCTAAAGATTAACGAAGATATTAAAACTCGAGTATTAAAAGTCAATAACGTTTATATTGGAGTAGGTGGCACTGCTACTATCGATTTTGGAATCGGAACTTGCTCCAAATTGGGATTGAAACTATATGATACAGAGTCGAATGTATTAGAACCGATTCCAGAAAACTTTATTAAAGTTCGATCATTTAATTTTTCTGAAGTTAAACTCCCATTCAAAATCAATTTTATTGTTGATGTTGATACTCCACTTTTTGGTGAACCCGGAGCAATTGAATTGTACGGCAAGCAGAAAGGTGCTTCTCAGAATGATTTAGAATTGATTAAAAATGGGATTGTTAATCTTTTAGAATTATTTGATAAAAATCCTAAAATAAAAATTCCTTCAATTTTAAATGGAGCGGGCGGAGGAATTGCTTCAGGAATCAGTATCTTTTATAAGTCGGAAATAATTCCTGCCGGTGATTTCATCAAAAACAAGATATTAAAAGATATTAACCCTAAAAAAATAGATGCTGTAATCACGGGTGAAGGTAAATTTGATTTGCAGTCATTTGAAGGAAAAGGAATTGGCGTTCTTCTAGAAATGTTTAAGGATATGCAAATCCCTATTTATGTAATTTGCGGAACAGCGGAATTTGATAATAAAATTAGTCTTCCTAAAAATGTCAGAGTAATTGAGTTGCAAAAATTTTTTGCTGATAAAAATGAGTCAATCAAAAATATTAAATCCGGTCTTGCACAAGCATCAAAACTCATCAAAAGTGAACTAAGGCATTAGCCTTTTAACAGTTCATCATTTTTTTGTAAATTTCAACAAAAATTATTAACAACTATACTAAAATGTAGGATTTTGGATGAAAGAATATCACGATCTTGTTAAACTTGTAATGGAACACGGTACACATAAAAAATCACGTACGGGAGTTGATACAATTTCATATTTTGGAGCATATTACAGAGTTGACTTACAAAAAGGATTTCCTCTTTTAACTACTAAAAAAATGGAATGGAAGTCCTTGCTATATGAAATGCTTTGGTATTTATCCGGTGAGGAGCATATTAAAAATTTAAAGCAGCATACAAAAATCTGGGATGCTTGGGCAGATGATAGGGGTAGATTGCAAACAGCCTATGGACGTTTCTGGAGAAGATTTCCTGTTCCCGAAAGTAATGCGGTACTTGACGGGGAAGTGTATGTAAATGAAAATCATCCTTTTGTGAAAAGAGAAAAAAATGGATCTCTAACTTTTGATCAAATTGGCTGGGTGATCAATGAAATCAAAACAAATCCTAATTCAAGAAGATTAGTAATTTCTGCATGGCATCCGGCAAATGCTACGGTTAGTAAATTACCACCTTGTCATTACACTTTTACATTTAATGTAAATAACGGCAGACTTAATTGTCATTTAACTCAGAGATCGGGTGATATTGCACTTGGTATTCCTTTCAATCTTGCAGCTTACTCATTACTGACACAAATTATAGCACAGGAAACAAATCTGGAATTGGGATTTTTTGCTCACACTATTATTGATGCTCATATTTATTATGCTGAAAAAGGCTCGGCAATGGAAAAGTTTGATCATCTTGAAGGCTTAAAATTGCAGCTTACCCGCGAACCTTTGCCTTTGCCAAAATTAAGAATTGCAAAAAAACCGATTGATGAGTTGAAATTCGATGACTTCGAATTGGTTGATTATAAACATCACGACAAAATTAAATTTGAGGTTGCAGTTTGATTATAAGTTTAATTGTTGCAATTGCCAGGAATGGAGTGATTGGAAAATCAAATGGTGAAATGTCATGGCATGTAAAGGAAGAATTTCAGCATTTTAAGAATACCACACTTGGTCATCCGATAATTATGGGAAGAAAAACCTTTGAAACTCTTGGTAAACCTTTAAAAGGCAGATTGAATATTGTTGTGAGCAGGAATAAAAATTATCAAACTAATTACGATGATGTGATTGTTAAATCATCAATTGAAGACGCTGTTGAATATTGCAGAAAACTTCTTGTTGAGAAAATTTTCATAATCGGAGGCGGAGAAATTTACAAACAGGCAATAAAATTTGTTGATGAAATGATAATCACTTTCATGAAATTTACAGCTGAAGGTGAAGTTATTTTCCCTGCGATTAACAATAATGATTGGGAAATTTCCAAAATCAGTGATCATGAACTTTTTGAAATCTTCCACTACCAGAGAAAAAGATAATGACCTCAAGAATAAAAATATTGCCAGACAGTATAGCAAATAAAATCGCTGCCGGCGAGGTTGTACAAAGACCGGAATCTGTTGTAAAGGAGCTGTTGGAAAATTCAATTGATGCTAATGCTACAAGTATTGAATTGATAGTTAAACAAGCTGGTAAATCTTTAATTCAGGTTTGTGATAACGGAACTGGAATGACAGAAGAGGAAGCATTGTTGTGCATTCAGAAACACGCTACAAGTAAAATCTCATCAGTTGAAGACCTTGAGTCCATAAAAACGCTTGGTTTCAGAGGAGAAGCTTTAAGCTCAATTGCGGCTGTATCTCAATTGGAAATCAAAACTGAAACGAATTCGCAGGAGATTGGTACATTAGTCAGAATCGAAAATGAAAATGAAATTGTAAAAGAAAAAGTTTCCACATCAAAAGGTACCTGCATATCTGTTAAAAACATTTTTTATAATGTTCCTGCCAGAAGAAAATTTTTAAAATCAGATACAACAGAGTTAAAGCATATAATCGATACATTTAACAGAATTGCTCTCGCTAATCCTCATATCTCCTTTAAATTTTTTAATAGTGATAATCTGATTTTTGATTATCCTTCAGGATCACTTGAAGAAAGAATTGAACAGGTTTTTGCTGATAATATGCTCGATGCATTAATACCTGTTGATGAGCAGACCGAATATCTATCTCTTAAAGGATTTATCGGTAAACCTGCAATTTTCAAAAAGAGTAAGGGAGAACAGTATTTATTTCTTAACGGCAGATTTGTTATAAATAAAAATGTTAATCACGCTGTTTTTACTGCCTTTGAAAATATATTGGAAAAAGGTGATTATCCTTTCTTTATTTTGTTTTTAACAATCGATCCCAAGAAGGTTGACGTAAACATCCATCCTTCTAAATTAGAAGTGAAGTTTGATGACGAAAAAGACGTTTACAATTTTGTGCTCGCTGTTATTAGGAAAAGTATTGGTATGTTTGATTTGGTACCAGCGATGTCTTTTGGTAAACAGAATACCGAGGATGAAAAGTTATCTTTTAATGCATTTACTTCAATAAGCAAGAATGATTTTACAGATAGACCATCATTTCCCCGGGAATCAAAAGAAAGAACCAGCATCACTGAAGAAGATATTGATCTTGTTTTTGGATCTTTAACTGAAAATATTTCTTTTAATCAGGTAAATAAAAAAGTTAATGTTTCAGATGAACAGCCTGAACAGCCGATTGAGAAGAAAGCTTCGACAGATTCTGAAACATCATTCATCATTCAACTTCACAATAAATATATTCTATCGCAAATAAAAAGTGGATTGATGATAATTGATCAACACGTTGCGCACGAAAGAATTTTATATGAAAAAGCATTAGCAAAATTAGATGCAAACATGCCTTTTTCTCAGCAACTACTTTTCCCAATCAAAGTTCAGTTTGATCTTGCCAGCTATGAAATCTTAAAAGAGCTTGATCCGATGATTACAAAACTTGGTTTCAAGATTAAATATCTTCCTAAAAATTATATTTTAGTTGAAGGAGTTCCCGAAGATTTTAAGAGTGGTTCCGAAGAAAAACTGTTAAGAGAATTTATTTCTGAGTATATAAATAATCGTAATAACGAAAAACTTGAAGAGAGAGATAATCTGGCTAAATCATATTCCTGTAAAGCTGCAATCAAAGCCGGAGATAAATTAAGTGAAAAGGAAATGCGTTTACTGATTGATCAATTATTTTCTACTACTATGCCGTATGTATGTCCACACGGAAGACCAATTGTTATCAAAATACCTTTAGAGGAATTTGATAGAAGATTCGGCAGGACATAATTCCAAAATTTTTTAATTTATAAATCAGGATTAATATGCCAGGCAAAGAATATCAGACCAAGAAACTTGAATATCTGAAAAATGTAAATAACTCAAAATCTACAGGGATGAAGTTTACAACAGTCAGCGGGCAGGATATCAACGTTTTCTATGGCCCGGATGATATTGAAAATATTAATTATCTGAGTGAGATAGGTTTTCCGGGCGAGTATCCTTTTACAAGAGGAATTCACGCAAATGGTTATCGGGGAAAAATCTGGACGATGCGTCAGTTTGCCGGATTCGGAACCCCTGAAGACACAAATAAAAGATTTCATTATTTATTAAATCACGGTCAGACAGGTCTCTCTGTCGCTTTCGATCTTCCTACTTTGATGGGATGGGATGCCGATGCTCCCTTAAGCGATGGAGAAGTTGGAATTTGCGGAGTTGCGGTTTCATCATTACAGGATATGGAAACTTTGTTTGATAAAATACCGCTGGATAAAGTTTCCACATCAATGACAATTAATTCACCAGCTGCAATGATTTTTGCATTTTATCTTGCTGTTGCTCAAAAGCAGGGAGTGGATTTCAAAAATCTTCGCGGTACACTTCAAAATGATATTTTAAAAGAATACATAGCACAAAAAGAATTTATTTTCCCTCCTAATCCATCAATGAGAATAATTGTTGATATGATTGAATACTGTAAGAACGAAGTTCCCCAATGGAATCCTGTTTCTGTCAGTGGATATCATATCAGAGAAGCAGGCTCAACTGCTGTACAGGAATTAGCTTACACGCTTGCAGATGGATTTGCTTACATCGAAGCTTGCATTGAAAGAGGAATGGATGTAGATGAATTTGCTCCACGAATATCATTCTTCTTTAATTCTCATCTAGATTTTTTTGAAGAGATTGCAAAATTCCGTGCAGCAAGAAAAATATACGCCAAGAGAATGAAAGAAAGATACGGAGCAAAAAACCCAAGGTCTTGGTGGTTAAGATTTCATACTCAAACTGCCGGATGCACTTTAACAGCACAGCAGCCTGAAAACAATATAGTCAGAACAGCATTTCAGGCATTGGCAGGCGTATTGGGCGGAACGCAATCGCTTCACACAAACTCTATGGATGAAACTTTAGCTCTTCCCAGCGAGAAAGCCGTTAAGATTGCATTAAGAACACAGCAATTGATTGCTTATGAAACAGGCGTTATCAATACGGTTGATCCTTTAGGTGGAAGTTATTTTGTGGAAGCTCTTACAGATAAAATGGAAAAAGAGGCTAATGAGATTTTTGAACAGATAGATTCTTTGGGTGGTGTTATTGCTGCAATTGAGACAGGTTATTTTCAAAAGGAAATTGCTGATGCAGCGTATCGTTATCAAAAAGAAATTGAGAGGAAAGAAAAGTTTATTGTTGGTGTAAATGAATTTGTTGAAGAGAATGAAAAAATTGAAATTCCTATCCTCACTGTGTCCCCGGAAGTTCAGATCCAGCAGATAAAAAGATTAAATGCACTGAGACAAAGCAGAAATCATGATAATGTTAAAAGGAGTCTGGAAAATATTAGACAAGCCGCAGTTGATGGTAAAAATTTAATGCCTGTTTTACTTGAAGCTGCAAAAGATTATGTAACGCTTGGCGAAATGGTTGGTGAGCTTAAAGAAGTATTTGGTACTTATGAAGAGGTTGCAGTTTTCTGATGATTAAAAATTTAATTCAACTATTAAGAATACCACAATGGATTAAAAACTTATTTGTTTTTGTCCCGCTGCTGTTTTCACTTCACTTATTTGAGTACAACTATTTTATCAAATCCTTGTATGGATTTATTCTGTTTAGTTTTTCATCCAGTCTGATATACGTATTCAACGACATTATAGATGTTAAATCTGACGCAGCACATCCTGTAAAAAAATTGCGGCCGCTTCCGTCAGGAAAAATCAAAATCTTAACTGCATGGATTATTGCAACTGTGCTTTTAATTGCTGTGCTGGTTGCGTCTGTTTATCTACCGATGGATTTTAATTATTTCCTTTATGGGTTTATAGCATTAAACATTATTTACTCCCTAATATTTAAGCACATAGTTATACTTGATATTTTCAGTATAGCAGCGGGATTTACTATAAGAGTTTTAGCCGGTGCTGTTATAATCAGTGTTCCTGTCTCGAGCTGGTTAATTTTGACAACTATGTTCATTTCACTTTTTCTTGGAGTAATGAAAAGGCATTCAGAGTTAGTGCAGATGTCTGATGTTGAAAATCATGTTACCAGAAAAGTTTTATCAGATTATTCAACAACTTTTACAAATCAAATGGCAACTGTAGCCGCCGCAGGAGTAATAATTTGCTATGCGCTTTATACTGTAGCTCAAAGAACTGTTCAGGTTTTTGGAACTGAAAGTTTAATCTATACTACTCCGTTTGTTGTATTTGGTATTTTTCGTTTTATGTATCTGGAGTATCTGAATAAAAAAGGTGAAAATACCACTCAGATAATGTTAACTGATTTCCAGATGATAGTAACTGTTTTGCTTTATGTTTTAACTACTGTTTTAATCGTTTATAAAATAATTTGATATTATGATTAATGATCTTTTCCTTTTGATAATTTTATTACTGCTCAGCTCTTTTTTTTCAAGCAGTGAGTTAGCGTTTATTGTAGCCAATAAATTAAAAATTGAAGTTAAAGCTCTGAAAAAAAATATAGCTGCTCAGGCTGCTCATTTTTTTGTAGGGGACACACAAACTTTTTTTTCAACTATCCTGATTGGTAACAATATTGTAAATGTTGCTTTTGCCTCATTAGCGACTATATTTTTTGCAACTCATTTTGGTTGGAACGATTATGAAATTTTAATTGCCATATCTTTAATAACACTTTTTCTTGGGGAATTGTTACCAAAATATATTGCGAGAGAAGGTGCTGATCAGATTGCGCTGTTATTTGCAATTCCACTCCGTTTGGTTTCATTTATCCTTTATCCGCTTACTAAATTAACGGCTCATTTATCAAAACTTTTAACACCTCGCAAACAGAAATCAGTTGAAAACCTTACACATCTTTTTGATAAAGATGATTTAATCTTGCTGATTGATGAAGGACATAAAGCAGGTTATGTAAAAAAAGAAGATACAAGCATCATAAATAAAGTGTTTGATTTTTCTGAGCAAAAAGTTTATGAGGCAATGCGCCCGCGAACTGAAATAATCGGACTTGAAGTTAGTGAATCTATTGAAAATGCAATTGATTTGTTTATTGAATCAGGCTACTCAAAACTAATTGTTTATGAAGAGAATCTCGATAACATAAAGGGAGTTGTTCTTGCAAAAGATATGTTCTCATCACCAAAAGAGATTTTAAGTGTAATGCGCGAGATTCCCTTTTATCCGGAAACGAAAAAGAGTCTTGAAGTTTTGAATGAACTTCTGAATAAAAATATTTCCATTGCAGCGGTTGTTGATGAATTTGGCGGTACAGCAGGAATCGTAACTACGGAAGATATAATTGAGGAACTTTTTGGTGAGATAAAAGATGAATACGATATTGAAGAAATAATTTGTAAGCGCGTGGCAAAAGATAGTTATATCATAAGTGGCAAAGTCGAAATTGATCACATTAATGAAAAATACAAACTTCAAATTCCTACCGGAGAATATGAAACAATAGCCGGGTTTATAGTTGATAGAATTGGAAAAATTCCCAGACAAGGTGAAAAACTGCAAATAGATAATTTTGAAATCTTAATTATCAAAGCGGATAAAGTCAGAATTGATTTGATAAAACTTTCTCATAAACCTGATGAACCATCAATCTAAAGATGGAACTCACATAATTCTGTTTGACGGCGTGTGCAATTTCTGCAACTACTGGGTAAATTTTATTTTAAAAAGAGATAAGAAAAATTGTTTTAAGTTTGCATCTTTACAATCAGATTCCGGTCAGATACTTCTTGAAAAATTTGGGCTTCCTAAAGATGATTTTGATTCGTTTATTCTGATCGCAGATGATAAAATTTATAAAAAATCCGAAGCAGCATTTATTGTTGCCAAACGACTGACAGGAATCTCAAAAATTATTTTACCTTTTAAGACTTTACCATTGCGTTTTACTGACTTAGTGTATGATTTGATTGCAAACAACCGATATAAAATTTTTGGTAAAAAAGAATTTTGCAGAATCCCATCTCCTGAAGAGAAAAACAAATTCATTTGAAAAACCAGCACTAAGTAGAATTGGGATAAAGCACATTTTAGGTTAAATTTGAAACATAAATTTCCGGCAAATTAATATTGTTAAAGCTTACACTTGAATCACAGGATTTGCACTCTAAGGCAAGAGCCGGCTTTTTTGAAACTGATCACGGAAAAGTTGAAACTCCGATTTTCATGCCGGTCGGAACACAGGGCACTGTAAAAGCAGTTAATCAATATT
>FWPV01010514.1_pt1 | contig 15113 bp, 19 predicted proteins | sample 2228371 | NCBI WGS metagenome assembly FWPV01 (sample SAMEA103939776, study PRJEB20133) | metagenome
TTTAATTTTAGCCGGCAAATTTATATAAACTAGCTCCGATTATCTTGAGAATAGGAATTGGTATCTTTTTAAGAATCAGGCTATAATAGTTGATAATATTCGATGAGTATCCTTTTTGAAATAATTTTGTATAACCATCTAAATTATAATATGTTATAAGAATCTCATTCCCTGTAAATCCTCGCTTATATTGCAGTAAACCGGTATGCTTCTTCTCGGTGCGTCCAAGGTTTAATTTTTTACATCCTATTTCCCGGCAATGCTTGATTCCTTCCCACATTACTAGATTGCTCGGTCGAAGTTGCTGGAACCGACGATCGGATGCGCCGTATTTGTAAAGCGCTTTTTCGCCGAATATAAGGTAAATATTGGCAGCAACTGGCTTCCTGGAATATGCCGCAATGGTTATGAACCCCTTTTTTTTTGCAAGAATCTCCGCATGCAGATTGACAAAAAATTGCCAGGGTTGCGGAGGCAGACCATGTTCCCTTCTGGTAAGGCAATTGAGACGGTAAAAAGTTTTTACTGCCTCGATCGAATTATCGAGCGTTATAGCAATACCCGATTTCTCGGCTTTGCGGATATTGCGGCGAGTGGAGTCTGCGAATGATTTGAATATTGTATCGGGTTCGGGGGTAATATCGATTTCGTGGGTATAGATGGTATCGTATGCAGGTTCATTGGAGAGCCACTGCTTCCCGCCACGAAGTTCAATGGATCGCCATTTTTTATTTTTAGCGACATCAATTATATCCTCGAATGCTTTCCTGAAATCGTCTTGATCGTTGAATAGCGGTTCACACAAATCGGTAAAGGGCAGTGAAACGGCTTTTTTCCCTCCAAAAATGTTCCGGACCTCCATGAGAGGCAAAATACCGGATATTTTTTTTCCACGATGTGTTATACAATAGTAAGGTTTAAAACCGTATGATCCCATCAGCACCCGCGCCCAACCTGCTGAATGAAAAATTGTTGCGTCGGGAAAAGAAAAAAGGTGATTATCCCAGTCGGGAATATCCAGCGGATTTACAATTTGAATATCGGGCATTTATTTAATATCAAGAAATGAAAGCATTTTATCACGAAATACTCTAATCACACGTAAAAAAAAGTGTTTTGAGATTATTTATACATATTTTAATCCGCAAATAACTTTATTTGTCTTTAATGTATTGATATTTTTGATATTTTCAGCATATTTCGTTTTACTCGATTGTTTAGTAGTTAACTTCTTTTTATTTTCTCAAGACCTTGCATCAAGTATCTCCACAATCCTCTTGCTTGCCTTTCCATCCCATAGTTCCGGAATCTCGCTTTTTTTCCAGATTCCCTTGGCTGCTTTATTAAAAAAATGTCTTAGTTTTTCGCAATCAAGACCTACTATTTCATTGCTTCCGATTTCTACGGTTATCGGCCGTTCTGTTGTAGTACGGGTGGTAATGCAGGGGACCTTAAGGACAGTTGTCTCTTCCTGCAGTCCGCCGCTGTCGGTTATTACGCATGCGGCGTCTTTCCATAAGTAAAGGAAATCCATATATCCCAGAGGTTCTGTCAAAATTAGAGAGCCTTTTATTTTATCACCCGGTTTCCATTCGGAGCATAGGTTCATAAGATTGAATTCCTTTATCCGTGTCAAGGTGCGAGGGTGACAAGGGAAAATAATAGGCATAATTTTAGAAAGCTCGGCAAGGGTGCTAAGAAGCAGGGAAAGATTCTCGCGAATATCAACATTCGAGGGCCGGTGAAGAGTGCAGGCGGCGTATGGGGCAGTTATTTTTGATTTTAGTTCTTTACCGATGGTAGGGGGGTTTACTTGTAGCTGGTTAAGTTGATAAAAAAGATTGTCGATCATAACATGGCCTACGAAATGGATTGTTTCTTTTGGGTGCCCTTCCTTCAATAGATTCTCTATGCCGTTTTTCTCGGTGACGAATAGGTAATCGGATATCGCGTCGGTGACGATTCGGTTTATTTCTTCGGGCATCGTACGGTCGTTTGAACGCAATCCAGCTTCCACGTGGGCAAGCTGTATGTGAAGTTTTTTAGCTACCAGGCCACATGCGGCAGTGGAATTAACGTCGCCAACGACCATGACGATATCGGGCTTTTCGGCAAGGCATACCTGTTCGAACCGTATCATTATGTTTGCGGTTTGAACGGCATGAGAAGCTGAGCCGACTTCGAGGTTATAATGTGGTTGCGGTATTCCAAGTTCGTCGAAAAAATTCTGCGACATTGCAGCATCGTAATGTTGACCCGTATGCACAATTTTATGTTCGATATTTCGGACATTCGAAAGCGCTCTGATGATCGGCGCTATTTTCATGAAATTGGGTCTGGCTCCGGCAACGATAAGTATTTTTTGCATGTTTATGAATTAGTCCTGTTAATTGTTTTTCCGTATGGTCCTTGTCATTAGTTTAAAGTTTTTTTTGAGTTGATAAGGAGGTAACTTGTACTGATTTTAATCATTGACGAATGGAAATACGCATGCCAATCCAAATTTAACATACGCTGGTTTTTATTTTCATTTATTATGCATGCGTGCTGAACCGGATAATAATTTTTAATAGGCAAGAGTGTTGTTGCCCTTTTGACAATAGAGGTGTATTCAGGGGAATTATTGACGAAAAAATCCAGGTCATCCGAATATCGGTGGTTGAAATAGCCCCGACTAAGGGCGGTACCGCCGGTCAGATAAAAGGGTAGCCCTGATTTTTTTACGATATTCAGGACGCCATCCTGAAATGGATAAAGGCTCTTTGTGTAATAATTGTCTGGCGCATTTATAGTGTTCTTTAAGAAGGGGATCTCGTAAAAGCCGTATTCGCTCTCCGGTAATCATTTTTTTCAACCCAGATAAGCCAAAAAGTTCCACAAGATCATACCAGGGCATTCGCTCCAGCAAACGGATGATGGAACGATCTAGATCGAGAGGCATGGGCCCGGATGATTTACCTGTTTTTACAAAAGAATAAAATGCAATCGGGTCGGTTGTATAATCCTAAAGATAGGGTTTCAACAACCGTCGGATTTTTTCGTCTTTATTACTTTTAGTTGGTTTTGCTTTCACGGATTTACCGGAATAAAAAAAGGCTATTTTTAAGGGGATTGGACTATTATGTATCTTTTAGGATTATTTTTTCTATTTTAAAAGAAAAACTTTAACCTTGAAACATTCCTCTCTCACAAAGAAAAAGAGAAATATACATTAAAATTATAAGTATGAATTATATACACTTCAGCCAAGATGACCACTGCGTTATGGTTTAAACCCTTGAGAGGAAATTTTCAAGAACGAAAATTTTTCTTCTTCTGAACCAGACCGTACTTTCTACGATCGCAATTGCCTTGAGATTTTCCAAGCCGGAAACGAACCAAGGTTCACGACACTCAGGTATGCTGTACACCCAATTCGGAGGATAGCTGTTGGTTTCGTTGCATAAATATTCGATTGTTGAAGCCAAAAATTGCGTCGAATCTTTCATTGTCGGGCGTCAATGGTTCTGATAGATCTATTGTTTCCCTATTCCGACGAAAATCGTCGAATAAACGGAATAAGCCAGAATTCCCGGTTTTTAACCATTAATATCTTTGTTTCGGATGGCGTCATAACTATTGAAATAATTCTTCAATAAAATATTGGGTTGCTGGTTTGATCCGGCTTTTTGGATAGTATTTTTGAAGAATGGAAAAAATGCGTTCGGATGACTTAATATTCAGCTTTTTGATAAGAAACCTTATATCGCTGTTATCGATAGTATCAACGCGTGCCGCAAGACATTTCATGGCGAGAATGTATTCGGGATCGGCTGTATACACTGTCAAGTTTGAAAGTTCAAGGAAAACCTGACGTGGATGCTCGACAACGAAACCTTTCACGCCGTCATTAAGCCAATTATCGGATAAACCCTTTTTCAAAGCGACTTTTTGCGCGCGGCGTTTAAACCGACGACAAACGGATCGATTGAAAAGAAATTAAAATATGGAATAAGATGGGTTTGGATTTTTCTGTCGGCTTCATTTATATCGTTTTTTGCCTCGTCTATGACGATCAACATATCAAGGTCATTGCCTGCCCCTTTACGCGCGACCGATCCGAAAACGAAAATATAAACCGGATTAAACCGCTCGGCAAGATCAACGGAAACAGATTTTGCGTCTTTAAGGGTAACCATATTTAAACAACGATAGTTTACGGAGGCGCATCACCGGCCGTGCCTTCATAGTCTGTTCCCTTTGTCAATCTTACATTTTTTGTAAAGACGCACCTTTCCCCCGTCACGTCCTGAAACGTAAGACATCAATTAAAGAATAAAAACGAACTTTTTTATTCTTAATAATTATCTGTTGTAAATTCTTACGGCTTACTTGCTTTACTTGAAAACAATTCAATTTTATAATATATAATTATAAACAGCATTTGTCAACTACCAGTTCTCCGAATCAAATCTTCCTTATAACCCTTGCGGGGTTGCCCGCGACGATCGTATATGGAGCTACGTCTTTCAGCACTACGCTTCCCGCGCCCACTACGGCATTTTCTCCTACCGTAACCCCGCACATAACGGTACAGTTTGTCCCCAAAGAAGCCCCTTTTTTTATTACAGTCGGAATAACTTTCCAGTCGGCTTCGGTTTGCAGTCTGCCGTCCGTTGTCGCGCGGGGAATTTTGTCGTTTATAAACATCACGCCGTGGCCTATAAAAACTTCGTCCTCTATCGTAACTCCTTCACAGATGAAAGTGTGACTGGAAATTTTGCAATTCTTGCCTATGGTCACGTTTTTTTGTATTTCTACAAAAGCCCCTATTTTGGTATTATCACCGATCTTACAACCATATAGGTTGATGAATTTGGACAATTTTACGTTATTACCCAGAACCACGTCTGGTGCAATACAGTTGAAATTAATTTCGTTCATAAGTAAACCATCCTGCTTTTATTTTTAAGCGATTCGTCACATGCCTCCAACATACGAACAACCTGTAGTCCCGCGACTCCGTCGTTGAAGGGTTTTTTTCCGGAGTTGACGCATTCGACGAAATAGCCGGTTTCGAGCTTAAGCGCCTCGACCTGATTGACTTTTGGAGACCACATGTCGCTCGAGCGGTAACTCACAAGAAGTTCATAGATCTTTTCCGAAGACTTGACCTCCACGCCCTTGTCGTAAACCTTGATTTTCTCGTCGGTCGCCATATCGTCCCACAAAAGCATCTTTTTTTCTCCTCCGATAATGGTGTTGCGAACCTTTACCGGAGAGAGCCAGTTTACGTGAAAATGAGCTATTACCTTGTTGGTGCAGTAGACGGTTATATATGCAATATTCTCTTTATCGTAAACATGCGACTGTCCAGTCGCGGTAAGGGCTACCGGTTTTTCGGCAATCAGATGGTTCATAATGGAGAAATCGTGGGGGGCAAGATCCCATACAACGTTTATATCGTGTTGAAAAAGACCGAGATTGATGCGTGTTGAGTCATAGTAATAAATTTTTCCGAGAGTCTTTTTATCGATTATCTCCTTCATTTTCATTACCGCGCCGGTAAATAGGAATGTGTGGTCCACCATGATGATAAGCTTTTTCCTGTCCGCAATGTCGATCAGTTCCTTTGCATGATCGGAAGAGGCGGTAAATGGCTTTTCTACAAACAGGTGTTTTCCGTTTTCCAGTGCCTTTTTAGACAAAGGGTAGTGTGTAGAAACCGGCGTAACAACGGCAACCGCATCAATATCAGGGGCACCAAGAATCTCATTAGAATCTGTCGTACAATAAACCTCCGCATACTGTTTCTTTATTTTTTTCAGCATCTCTTCCTTTGTATCGCAAACCGCAACCACCCTTGCTCCCTCGGTGGTTGTAAAATTTCTGATTATATTAGGCCCCCAATAACCACACCCGATAACACCGATTCTTATCATACCGGCTCCTCTTATGGATGTTTAACGTTATTATTTAAATTAGAAATTACTCTATCCCCTTCTTACTTTTTTTAATTTTATTAATGATTTGAAATGGTTAATAAAATTAATAATATACTTTTTAACATATTACAGGCACCCATTCGTGCACATAAAATATTAACTTTTCATTCTAAGGGATAGGATTTAATTTAATAGGCACCCTTAAAAAGGGAGAATGGCGTTTTAAGGATCAATATTATATCAAGCAAGAGGTTACGATATTTAATATAACGGATGTCCATGCGCACCATATTTTCGAATGTCGTAATGCTTCTCCCGTAAACCTGCCAGAAACCGGTGATGCCGGGTTTCACTTCAATTACCCGTCTCCGGTGCCAGATACGGTATTCATCGAATTCGTACGGAATACACGGTCGCGGTCCCACAAGCGACATTTCACCGCGCAGAACATTGATAAGTTGCGGAAGTTCGTCGAGACTTGTTTTACGTAAGAATCGCCCTACACGCGTGACACGTTTATCATTTACGATCTTATAGGTTTTGTTCTCACCTTGCTCGTTGCTGTTTTTCCCGGAAATAAATTCTTTCACAAAAGATTTATGAACAGAATCGTCGTTATTTACGTACATAGAGCGGAATTTAAGAAATGTAAATTGACGTCCACCAAAACCAACTCTTTTCTGACGAAAAAAGACGGGGCCGGGCGAGTCTATTTTTATTAATATGCTAATTACAATAAAGAGCGGAAGACAGAATATAAGCATAATCAAAGCGACTGTAAAGTCCATCGAACGCTTTAACATGTCTTCAACTATTGTTTTTGGATTTTTGGATTTGAATTCCGGATATACTGCAAGATCCAGCCCTTTATCAGGGGGAGTACGGGTATCCGGAAAACATATATAAGAAATATTTACATGTTTTCTGAATTCTTCAGCAAGGGTCTTTTCTATGGCATTATTAACTTTGTTTTTCAGAGTTTCTAGATTATCATGAGCGGTTTCAGGGCAGATTATACCTATTACAGACCGCATCCTATACCAGCCCTGCATATCGGTTTCACGAAATTGTTCGTTGAGATTTGAAATAAGTTCCTCGAGTTTCTTTTTCTCTTTGGATTTTAATAACTTGTTGATTTCTAACATGATAAGAGTAAATGGTTTTTGGGATCGTTCTGTACGTTTCCGCTCTCTGCGCAGCATATCATCAAATATTTTTTCTCTATATAGGCCATATTCGTCTTTTACCGTACGCATATCAATTTCCCCCATTGTCTATACGGTTTAATACTGTAACGGCGTCTGCTGCTTTTCTTGAAGTTATAAATATACAAAAAGTACCTCCTACCTCAATATTTTTACTCAATTTATTTTCCCATTCTTGAGAGCCACGATAGTTGAAGTGTGATTTGAGTTTATGCCCATCTTTTTCCATTTTTGGTGAAGATTAATCGAAATAATAAATATAAGCAAAAATTTATTTTTTTGCAAGTGTTTTTTATTTTTAAATTTTTATCGTTTAATGATTCTATGAAATATAAAAATAAACTTCTAAAAAGTGATTATTATTTACCGAAATTCATCTAGAAAATTGTCCAACTATTTTTAAATAAGAATGTTAACGACTATCAGATTAAAAAGCAGTATCAGCACCATTGCTGCAACAACCGCGTTTTTAGTAGCTACTCCTACGCCTACTGCACCGCCTGAAGTGAAATAGCCGAAATAGCAGCCGGAAAGAGCAATAACTCCTCCGAAGAAAAAAGCCTTAACCAGGCATATTACCACATCCTGAATTCTGAAAAGCAGTTTAAGTCCCTGATAAAATATTGCGCTTTCAAGCTCCAGAGCTATTTGAGCAAGAAGCTGAGCGCTTACAATTGCAATAAACGCCGAAAAAATGGTAAGTACCGGTAGCATGAAAATCCCTGCCACCATTCGTGGAGCAATAAGATACTGAAACGGATCTAGCGATAGGCAGGTCATTGCGTCGATCTGTTCTGTTACCCTCATGGTTCCCAATTCCGCGGCTACTTTGGCGCTGATCCGGCCGGTTATTATCAGTGCAGTAAATACGGGGCCTATTTCGGTAAATACCGCTTTACCTACAGCAGATCCGAGATAAGCCAGAGGAATCGCATCGGCAAAAAGGTATTGTGCCTGCCATGCGCTGACGCCTCCGATAAATATCGACGCCATAACTATAATTGGGATCGACGATACCCCCAACAACATCATCTGCTCCGTAATCAGGTAAAATCTTCTTAATGTAAACGGAAGCGCGCATAGAAATTTCCAGAAAAAAAGAGCAATGTCTCCGAGCTTTTCTATCTGCTCACGTGTAAAGATCCCTACCCCAACCGCAAAATCATCTATAATATTTCTCATATATTCGCTCTACGGTTATCCTTTTTATTCAATCGATGATAACGCCACGCCAAACGTATGGTATGAAACATAGGAAAGGTCGAAATTGCAACCACTACCGGCATTAACAATCTTGCTAATGACGTTCTCATTATTACTGCTCCGGAACATGCAAAACAGTTTGTCATAAACACCGGTTCGAAACTTACCGAATACGGTTCCTTTAAAGATAATCCATGTAACGCTGCATTATAAATACCCGCTAATATGCCTGTAATAAATGGTTCCTCGGTTCCGGCACGTACAGAAAGCCTTAATCCGTCTAATCTGACGACTTGCAGTAACGAACGCAGCACCCGGCCTATCCAGCGTATAAACTTCCGGCGCCATGACCCATTGCGGATAAAAAACAGCCATCGGTTGCGTTGCAACCGCTCGTACCATTTTTGTTTTTCTTCCTTCTCATGCGGGATTGATTCATCCGATTTTTTTTCTGATTCATTTGACCGATCCGATGCGGGAGAAAAACGAGGCGAAACCTGCGGCATTACGGATTCCTCTTTTTTCTGAAACGTCCCGGAAACAATTTCTCCATTTTCCCGACGATCGAAAGAGACATTTTCAGTAAATGCACTGCCGTCCGCTAAGGATAATTCCTCATCTTCATCACTCTTATCAACTGCATCATCCGGCCGTCCGCCAGAATCGTGATATGATGGTATGTTATTTTTACCGATTGAACGGTCTAATATTTTCATCTTGAATTGTCCCGATCCAATATCAAACCGGCCCGAAAAGACAAACGGATGAAGAAAGGAAAAAACTGCAGAACCTTCAAATCCGGAATCCTCCACTGAAAATGAAAAAACGAAACGAAAAGGAGCCAATAGAAACATACAAGCTGTTATTAAACAGAGTGCTCCTATCATAGAAAACAAAATAAACATAGCTATTCAACCAACCGGCGTACTGAAAGACGTGCTTTCTCCGCTTGTTCTTAACACTCCTCCCTCAATTGTTCCGCTTTCGGTTATAACCTTATCCATGGCCACATCATGATACTCGAAAGGAAGACTCTCTTTAAGTATCTGACAATCGAATGCAAGCCCTATGAGCGGGATTTTTCCGCGGAACTCCCGCAAAAATGTATCGTAACATCCTAGCCCTCTCCCCAGCCTGCCACCCTGCAGGTCGAAAGCTACGCCGGGGCAGACTACCAGATCAATATCACTGCGGAACATCTTCCCTCGTAATTCCGGCAGCGGTTCAGGGGTTTTGTTTTTGCCGATAATAATATCCGTAGCAACATTGCGGATCTCCGCAAAACCGAGTTCATTACCACCTTCTATCCGATAAGGTATTACAATCCTTTTGTTTTCTTGTAAAAGCTTTTCTATTGCGGGAATGGTAATTACTTCACCTCCCATCTGTACATACATCATTATCATTGCGGATCTTTTAACCTCCTCAAGCTCCATAAGGCGCCTGCAGATAATAGAAGACTTCAGGGATCGTTCTTCCGGCGTCAACTGATTTCTTGCTTTTATATAAAATGTACGCAGTTCTTTTTTCTTTTCTTTTTGTTCCGCAAAAAGCACCGGTTGCGGGTCGAGAGAACGGGTCACCTCATCGAGCTCGTTCTTGAGTCTGTCGCTGTAACGCCTTACCTTTGCAGTGAACTTTGCGATATCACGCAGAAGAAACGGAAGCTCCTTTGAGCCGAAAAACAAAAGTATGAGCGTAACGATGAGAAGCATTTCGGTAAATCCGAGGCCGGTATTCATGATTTTTTCCTCGGTAAAGCAAAGGCGGCGACTGCTATGCTGAATCCGTAAAGCAACATAAGCGGCCCGGCGAGCATCAGTTGAGAAACGACGTCCGGAGGGGTAAGTACCGCCGCGACTATGAATATCGCCACAATCGCATAACGGGCTTTCTTTATGAGAAATCCGGGCGTAAGCAGTCCTATACGGGCAAGAATAAACGACGCCACCGGCAGTTCGAATACCAAACCGAACGAGAGGCTTATTTTCATGAGAAATCCGAAATATTCGTCGATACGGAACATGGGATCGAGACCGGCACCGCTGTATGCCGTAAGAAATCGTATAAGAATCGGGAAAGTATAGTAACTGAACACAATACCGCCTATAAAAAATAGAGTGGAGGCTAGGACCGCGGGAAGGATCACTTTTTTTTCCTTTCTGTAAAGCCCAGGCGATACGAATCTCCAAAGTTGATAAAAGATAAAAGGAGAGGCGGCAATAAGCCCTCCGCAGAGAGCGATCTTAAAGCTGATAATTACGCTTTCAGATGGGTTTGTATAGATAAGCTTAGGCTGCGGGTTGGCGTGTCGGAGGGGATATATCATTACAAAATCCAGAATTCTTTTCCAGAAAATACCGCTTGGGATTGCAAATAAAACGACTGCTGCAGCCGCCTTTATCAGGCGCCATCGCAGCTCTTCGAGATGATCAAGAAAAGACATCTCGGATAAATTCTCGGTCATCGTCAGTTTTTGCCCTCGCCGTTTTTGGAAGAGGTTTTTTCTTCTTTGGAACCAATCTCTTTTTCGGCTTCGTTTGCCGCCTTTTTAAACTCTTTTATACCTGTACCCAGTCCCCTTGCCAGTTCGGGAATTTTCTTCGCGCCGAAAAGGAGAACAACGATAATCAAAATAATTATAAGTTCTTGTGCGCCGATAAAACCCATAATTTTACTCCTCCTTTACCCCCAAAAGGACATCCGCTTGGGGTTAGTGAAAAATATATTATTAAATTTCAAAGTTATCGCTTGTTTTTTAAGAAGACTTTGTCCTCCGCTTGGTTGTCATCTTTATTTTTTATTAATGTAAAATACAAGCTTTTCATGCCATCTTGAATATAACTACATTAGTTGCTTAAAAACATCGATGCTTCGATATATTAATCGATGCCTCGATATATTATTAAAAATACCATTTTTAATTTTTACATATTGTAATCAACCACTACAACCGACAATGATGTAATTATTTTTTTCATTTTTTTCCTGAAGTATTTTTTCAAAAACCAGAGGAATTATATATGATCTACTTATTATGCATTCTCGGAGGCTTGTCGGCCGGAGGGCTTATAGCATGGCTCCTGGCTTCTTCCCGTATAACAAACCGTTTTTCCTCAAAACTTGACGAATCGGAACGCAGGGCGAACATTGCCGAGGGCCGCGCGGCGGCTCTTGAAGCCGCCGTTACCGAACTTCGGTTGCAGAATCAGAAAGCCGCTGAAGAGCTTACGAAAATCAGAGATCAACTGGCCGAAGAAAATTCCGCCAGAGTTAAGGCCGAAACCCGTTTTACTGAAGCTCTCCAGCGGATAGAGGATGAAAAAAAACTACTGGAAGAGGCCAAAAAATCGCTTTCCGATACCTTCAAGGCCCTTGCGGGTGATACACTCAACAACAGTACGAACGCTTTTCTTACTCTTGCAAAGGAAACGCTCGATAAGGTATTGAGCGATGCAAAGGGAGAACTCGGTAAACGTCAGGAAGCTATTCAGGGCATGGTAAAGCCCCTGGCCGAATCGATAACCAAATTCGAAGAGTATATACGTACAATAGAAAAAGACCGTCAGGAAGCTTATTCGGGACTTACCGAACATCTGAAGCTTCTTACGTCAAGCCAGCAGCAGTTACAGAAAGAGACTGCCAATCTTGTTACTGCGCTTCGTAAACCTCAGGTGAGAGGCCGCTGGGGCGAGATGACCCTCCGCCGGGTGGTTGAACTTGCGGGCATGCACGAGCATTGCGATTTTTTCGAACAGGTAACAGCCGAATCCAACGATGGCAGGGTTCGACCCGATATGGTTATAAGACTGCCGGCCGAACGTGAGATAGTGGTGGACGCAAAGGCTTCTCTCGACGCCTACCTCGATGCAATTGCAGCAGAGTCGGAAGAAAAACGTAAGGAAGCCATGTCAAGGCATGCGGCCCAGATCCGCGTACATATGAACGGCCTTGGAGACAAACGATACTGGTCTCAATTTACAAGGGCACCCGAGTTTGTCGTTATGTTCATACCCGGAGAGTCTTTTTTTGCTGCGGCCGTCGACACCGATCCGGCTCTGATCGAAGACGGCCTGAAACAGCGTGTCGTTATTGCGACGCCCACAACGCTTATCGCCCTTCTGCGTGCTGTGGCATACGGCTGGCGCCAGGAACGCATTGCCGAGAATGCCAGAGAAATAAGCGAACTGGGAAGACAGTTATATGAACGAATGCGAATTATGGCCGAACATCTTTCCGAAATCGGGAAAGGACTGGAAAAGGCAAACGGAGCCTACAACAACGCCGTAGGTTCGATAGAAGCCCGTGTTCTTCCCGCGGCGCGGAGATTCAAAGAACTTGGAGCCGCAACCGGAAGCGATATTAAGAGACTCTCGCCTATCGAAACAACTCCACGCGCCCTTACGGCAAATGACTTCACCGATGAGGAATGAAAATCAGAATGTTTTTAAAAAAATGAAGGTTTATTTAAGAGTAAATAAAGCCTTTCTATAATTATTACCATGTAGTATAATTTTAGAAAAATCAAATTATTTATATTTTTTAGAAATTTTTAATACGGTCAAGCATCATCCGGTTCGAACCGTTTAAGCCAAACAATAAGACAAGATGCTTTTGTAGTTTACAAAGGGTATTATGTGGAAGGATAGGATTGAAGGTATGATGAGTAATGTTTTCAGATTGATTCTGTTGACCATTATATTTGTTTTTTCTTTTGCGTCAGCGGATCAGGATGAAATTTTTTCTTCTGATAGAAGTTCAAATTCAGGGTTGGCGGATTCCGTTTCCATTTATAAAGCTCAATTAGCCGGATTCGAAGCATATTTGCAGCATACGATCGGGGTCTCGCCGATCGTGAAAAAAACTTTCGGAGGTATTCCGCCTGTGATCGACGGTAGGCCGCTATCTCTAGGAAATGCAATAAAGGTTGCAAAAAAACATTCTCCCCGATCGCTGGAACTATTTAAAAAAGCTAATATATTCATGATTACCGGAGCAACGATCCTCACGGCAGGATTAATATGCTTTTTTTCTTTTCCACTCTATATTGAGTCTGATAAAATTTTTTTCTTCAGGAATAAAATACATTGTATTTCTTTGGATTAACTATACCTATGATTAGTGTTGGAGCTTTCATGTGTGGATCTATTTATATGTATCGCGGGCCGAGAATCTATGAAGAGGATTTAAAGAAAAAATATGGTGTTGAGGTAAAAATGTCAATTGATATAAAGGTTGATTAGGATGTCGGTAAGATTATTTTTATTATCAGCTCTTGCAATATGTTTAATATCGTTCAGTGCAATCGGCGGAGATACAACAGCAGTTGACTCCGTGGCCTATTACCGTGAAAAAGTGGAAAATTATAAAAAGTATTGTTACAGACGAGTTCGTCTTGCGGATCAGTTTTCGTTTTCGTTTTTTTATTATATAAACGGGAAACCTGTTGTTATAGAAAAGTACAAGAATGAGATCGACGCCTCAATGGCGATAAGGTCCGACGCTGCGGATATTTTTAAGAAAGCAAGAACGAGAGAGTTAATTGCTGATGTATCACTAAATACGGGATTATCTTTATTAGGATTAGGGGCCTTGTTTTTTTTATGGAATACTTTCAGCATTTAATATGAATCCTAATCCGGAACCTCTACTAATATGTGGAGGCACATTTTTAGGTTTGGGAACTCTAGAAAATTTGACGTACTTAGTTGTAGCTCCGCAGGTTCCCTTTTTACTCCGCCGCGGTTACCTTGCTTACGACCGGGATTTGCATAAAAAAATACGGCATTAAAGCAGCCGTGACGGCGGAAATAAAATGAGATTGCAGAAATAGCATTCTCCCATTGTCTGTTTTCTATATTACAGATCAATCGGTTAAAACCAATATTTCAAACCATATATTTAACCCATTTTATGCATTAGGATTTTTCTTTGCAGAAAATGCCGTGTTCATTTTTCCCTCTCCCCACGGGAGAGGGGTAAGGGGTGAGGGAGGAAGACACCTTCAGGCAACCGGATCAGTTTATTTCTTTTTCTTTTTACCACAGAGGTTGACGCGGAAGTAAAGGAAATTATTATAACCACGAAGGGCATGAAGGAAACGAAGATAAGAGTATAACTGGATATTATTTGTCAACATTCATATTTTATTATATTTTTTTCACCACGGAGAGCACGGAGAAATATAATTTCCATTCAGTAAACACATACCATCTAGAAAAGATTCTTTTCTGACATTTTAACCACGAAGTTCACAAAGGTAAAACGTAAAGAACACAAAGAAATCGGAGATATTATATCTTAAATGTGTTTTTGAATATTTCTTAAAACCTTCGTGACCTTTGCCGTTAAAGATATAGTTTCGTGGAGACAGGATCGATTGACTGATACTAATTCCCTCCGTGCTCTTCGTGTTCTCCATGGTTTTTATTTTGAACCTTGATTTATGCTTAGTGTATATTGTAAAGTAATAGTTGAAAAGATTTGTTTTATAATTTCTTCGTGGTTTTCGTGCTCTTCGTGGTTAAATAATCAAAAATATTTATCTTGCCGGATGGTAACCGGATATATTTCTCTGCGGTGTTTTTTTCTCTTCATTTCTCAGCGTTCTCTGCGTTTTATTTATTATTGATATGGTATTAATAAGAAGTATGGGTTTTCTGAAATGATACACAATAACAGTAAAAAATCCATTATCTTACAAACCCGACATAAATAACAAGGAGTTAAGCCTTTCCTGAATAAATCATGCCAATGGTAGAAACGGTGTTCTGGGGGGTTC
>FWPV01003396.1_pt1 | contig 15109 bp, 13 predicted proteins | sample 2228371 | NCBI WGS metagenome assembly FWPV01 (sample SAMEA103939776, study PRJEB20133) | metagenome
GGCCATCCCGGCCTACGCGCCGATCTGGAACGTGGAGACGAACCAGGTGGCCTTCCTCGGCCCCCGGACCACCCCGGACGTCGCCGTGGCCCGGGCCATCCACCACGCCATCGCGATCCCGCTGTTCTTCCAGCCGGTCGAGCTGGACGGCGGTGCATGGGGTGACGGTGGCATCGTCGACATCTTCCCGATCGCCCCGATCACCGAACTCGAACCGCCGTGCGACGCGGTCGTCGCCGTGAACTGCTTCTACCCGCCGGGGTTCGCCGGGGAGGACATGACGGGGTGGCAGGACCGCCCGCTGAGCAGCCTTGACGTCGCCTCGCAGGTGCGCACCTGCCAGCAGGTGGCGCTGGCGCGCGAGCACCTGGCCCGGCTCCGGGCCGACGTGCCGCTGACACTGATCGAACCGGTGCCCTACGAGGTGGTGCGGGGCGTCGGGTTCTACCGTCAGTTCCTGTCCACGCGGGACTGGGCCGGCTTCATGGCCGCCGGGCGGGAGCAGGGGGCGCAGGCGCTGCGCGTCCTGGCCGAGCACCTGGACCGGTCCGAGGAGCCGGAGCGGTCCGGACTGCCGGTGGGCTGAGCACTTCCGCCCCGCCCACCGGTCGGTCAGGCGGGCGGCCCGATCACCACGCAGGCGTTGTGGCCGCCGAAGCCGAAGCTGTTCGACAGGGTCGGGCCCGGCTCCCACGGCCGGGGCTCGCCCACGACCACGTCGATGGTGATCTCGGGGTCGAGTTCGGCGGTGCCTGCCGTCGGCGGGATCAGCCGGTGCTCCATCGACAGCAGAACGGCGACGGCCTCCAGGGCACCGGCGGCGCCGAGCGCATGGCCGGTGACGCCCTTGGTCGACACCACCGGCGGCGAGGGGGTGCCGAAGAGCTTGGCGATGGCCTCCGCTTCGGCGGCGTCGTTCAGCGGCGTCGAGGTGCCGTGGGCGTTGATCTGGCGGATCTCTGACGGGCGCACCCCGGCCTCGGCCAGGGCCAGTTCCATGCACCGCAGCGCCCCGGCACCTCCCGGTGAGGGGGCGGTGATGTGGTAGGCGTCGGCGGTGGACGCGCCGCCGAGGATCTCACCGAGGATGGTGGCCCCCCGGGCCTCGGCGAGGTCCCACGCCTCCAGCACCAGCGCGCCCGCCCCCTCGGTGATCACGAACCCGTCCCGGGCGGCGTCGAACGGCCGGCTGATGCCGCTGGTCGACAGGGCGGTCATGTTCTGGAACCCCTGGATGCCGACCGGGGTCATGGGGGCCTCCGAGCCGCCCGTGACCACCGCGTCGCACCGACCCGAGGCGATCAGGCGGGCGGCGTTGGCGATGGCATGGTTCGAGGCGGCACAGGCGGTGACCACGTTCTCGCACGGCCCCTGCCACCCGTAGCGCATCGAGATGGTGGCCGCCGCGGCGTTGGCCATCATCATCGGCACCAGGAACGGCGAGACCCGCCGGGGCCCCTTCTCGTGGAAGGTGATGACCTGCTCTTCGATGGTGGCCAGCCCACCGACGCCGGTGCCGAGCACGACACCCTTGCGCAGCGGGTCGTAGTCGGGGTCGCCGCTCTGGGAGAGCGCCTCGATGGCGGCTGCCAGCCCGAACTGCGTGAACCGGTCGGTCCGGCGTGCGTCCTTGGGGCTGTCGAAGTAGGGGCTCGGGTCGAAGTCGTGCACCCGGCGCTCACCTTCGGGAGGGGTGGACAGCAGGCCCCGCCAGAAGGCGTCCCTGCCGATGCCGCAGCAGGCGACCACGCCGATGCCGGTGACCGCCACGCGGCGGGGGAACCCTGTCACCGCGGCCTACAGCTTGCCCTTGACCAGTTCGAAGGCCTGGCCGACGGTCTTGATCCCCTCGAGCTCCTCTTCGGGGACGGTGACGTCGAACTCCTCCTCGAGTGCCATGACCAGCTCGACCAGGTCGAGCGAGTCGGCGTCGAGATCGTCGCCGAAGGTGGCCTCGGGCACCACGGCCTCCTCGGGCACGCTCAGCACCTCGACGGCGCACTTGCGGAACCGGGCGAACAGTTCGTCGCTCATCTGTGGATCTCCTGGTGTCGTGTCGGTGTCGGTCGGCAACCCGGAGCCTGGCCGGCCGTGCGGCCCGGCCCCGGGACCCTCGTCAGTGTCCCATGCCCAGGCCGCCGTCCACGGGGATGACGGCACCGGTGATGGACGCCGCCTCGGGTGAGGCGAGGAACGCCACGGTTCCGGCCACCTCCTCGGCGGTCACGAAACGGCCGGTGGGCACCATGGCGGTGAGTTCGGCCAGGCGCTGCTCCCCGAGCGCCGCGGTCATGTCGGTGGCGACCGGGCCGGGCGCCACCACGTTGGCGGTGATGTTGCGGGAGGCCAGCTCCCGCGCGATCGACCGGGCCAACCCCACCAGCCCGGCCTTCGAGGCCGCATAGTTGACCTGGCCGGCCGAGCCGAGCAGGCCCACGACCGACGAGATGAACACCATGCGCCCGTTCCTGGCCCTGACCATGCCGGGAGCGGCCCGTCGGGCCACCCGGTAGGCGCCGCTGAGGTTGGCGTCGACGATGTCGGTGAAGTCCTGCTCCTTCATCCGCAGGAGCAGGCCGTCCCGGGTGATCCCGGCGTTGGAGACGAGCACCTCGACCGGACCGTACTCGGCTTCGACCGCCGCGAAGGCGGCGTCGACCTGTTCGGCGGAGGTGACGTCGCAGGGGACGGCGAAGACGTCTGCCGGCGGCGGCGACGAGCGGTACGTCACCGCCACCCGGTCTCCCTGGGCGGCGAAACGCCGGGCGATGGCCAGACCGATGCCCCGGGACCCCCCGGTGACCAGTACCACCCGGCTCATGCCGACCCACCCCAGCGCAGCACGGCGCTCGCCGCAGTCATGCCGGCGCCGAACCCGACCAGCAGCACGAGGTCACCGTTCTTGATGCGACCGTCGTCGAGTGCCTCGGCCAGCGCGAGCGGGATCGACGCGCTCGAGGTGTTGCCGGTGCGGTGCAGCACGATGGCGCCCTTCTCCACCGGTACGCCGAGCTTGCTCATCGCCGACTCGATGATGCGGATGTTGGCCTGGTGGGGGACCACCACGGCGAGGTCCTCGACCCCGACGCCTGCGGCGGCCAGCGACTTCGTGGCCGAATCGACCATGATCCGCACCGCCCGGCGGAACACCTCCTTGCCGTCCATGCGGATGAACGCCCCCAGGTCGGCGAACAGCAGGTGCTCGAGCGAACCGTCGGCGTCGATGTCCCAGCCGAGCAGCTGTCCGGGGCCCTCCTCCGCTTCGAGCACCACCGCACCGGCGCCGTCCCCGAACAGGATGGCGGTGCTGCGATCCTCCCAGTCGACGAGGCGGGACAGGGTCTCCGCGCCGATCACCAGCGCCTTGCGCGCTCCGGCTGCGATCATGCCGTGGGCCACCACCAGGCTGTAGACGAAGCCGCTGCAGGCGGCGTTGATGTCCATGGCCCCGCACCGGAGGCCGAGGCGGTCCTGCACCACCGCGGACGTGGCCGGGACCATGCGGTCCGGGGTGGTGGTGGCCAGCACGAGGACGTCGATCTCGGAGCGGTCGACCCCGGCCATCTCCAGCGCCCGCTCGCCGGCCTGCGCCGCCAGTTCCGCCGTGGTCCCGCCAATGTGACGCTGGTGGATGCCGGTGCGCTCAACGATCCACTCGTGGCTGGTGTCCATGCGCCCGGCGAGGTCCTCGTTGGTGACCACCTCGTCGGGGAGCGCCGTCCCCCAGCCGGTGATGACGGCGCCGCGCACGCCGCCAGGCACGCTCGGCATCTCAGGCCGTCCGCAGCCAGGCGATGGGCTGGCGCTGGGTGACCCGTTCGCCGTCCACGGCGATCAGGCCCATGAGCGAGCCGCTGAACGGTGAGCGCACCTCGCGGTCACCGACCCGGCCGACGATCGTCCCGGTCTCGATGCGCTGCCCGGGGTGGAGCCCGGGTTCGGGGGTGAACACGCCGGCCGCCGGGCTGACCACGAGCCGCTCGGTGGCGAAGAGGTGCTCGCCCTCCACGGCCGGGGGCGCCGCAGCCGGCCGGCCGGCGACGAACTCCAGCAGCCGGTCGAGCTGATCGGGGGTGTCGACGCTCATGGTCCGGGCCCCGTCGACGGTGCGCTTGGCCATCCCGGTCAGCACGCCGCCCGGGCCGAGCTCGACGAAGGTGTGCACCCCTGCGCCGGCCAGGGTGAGCAGGCAGTGCTTCCAGCGCACCGGCGAACACAGCTGGGCCGAGAGCAGGCTCGCCCACTCGGCACCGTGCCGGTGGGGGAGGGCGTCGACGTTGGAGACGATCGGCACCTCGGTGTCGCGCGGCCGGGCCTCGGCGATGGCCTTGCGGAGGCGATCGCGGGCGCCAGACATGTAAGGCGTGTGGAACGCGCCGGCGACCGGGAGGGGCATGATCTTCTTCGCCCCCAGCGAGCGGGCGTGCTGGCCGGCCGCAGCGACGCCCTCGGCCGACCCGGCGATGACCACCTGGCCTGGTGCGTTGAAGTTGGCCACCCAGACGTCGTCGTCGGCCCGCCGGCAGGCGACCTCCACCTCGTCGTCGTCGAGGCCGAGCACGGCGGCCATGGTGCCGGGCTGCTCGAGCCCGGCGAGGTGCATCGCCTCGGCCCGCTCGGTCACCAGCCGCACCCCCTCTTCGAAGCTGAGCGCCCCGCTCGCGGTGAGCGCCGTGTACTCGCCGAGGCTGTGCCCGGCGCAGAAGTTGGGCTCGATCCCCAGCCGTTCCACGGCGTCGAGCACGACGAGGCTCAGCACCAGGGTGGTGAGCTGGGCGTTGCGCGTGTCCTTCAGTTCCTCGGCGTCGGCGTCGAGCAGCAGCCTGGCCAGGTCACGGTCGGCCACCTCGCTCGCCTCGGCGACGAGCTCCCACGACTCGTGTTCTGCCCACGGGCGACCCATGCCTGGTCGTTGCGACCCCTGGCCGGGGAAGGTGAAGGCGAGCATCGGATGGCGGCTCCTGCACGGGGGCGGTCGGTCCGTCGACGGGTTCGGGGGTCTCAGACCTCCCGGACCCGGGCGAGGTTACCGACTCGTGCCGTTCACCCTGCGGTTACCCGCCGGTAGCGGTCCACGGCCGTGCCTCCGGTGGGATTCGAACCCACACTGTGTCGAGTTTGAGTCGACCCTCTCTGCCAGTTGGAGTACGGAGGCGCACCACCCACGTTAGTGACCGGGGTTCCCCGGGCCACGCTCAGGTGCGGTCGCGCCAGGCCCGGTCGGCGAGCAGCTCGAGCAGGAACGGGTTGGTGCGCCGTTCCCGGCCGATCGTGGTCACCGGCCCGTGGCCGGGCAAGACCTGAGTCTCGTCGCGGAGGGGCAGGATCTTGTCCGCCATCGAAGCCATGAGCTGGTCGAAGTCCCCGCCGGGGAGGTCGGTCCGGCCGATGGACCCAGCGAACAGGTGGTCACCGCTGAACAGGATCGGGGGGTGCCCGTCCACCTCCAGGCGGAAGCACACCGAGCCACGGGTGTGCCCGGGAGTGTGCAGGCAGGTGAAGGTCATCCCGGCGCCGCGGACCACCTGACCGTCGTCGAGCCCGTAGAGCAGCTCGGGTGGGCGGAGGTCGAGGTCTTCCAGGTAGCGGCCGAACATGCCGCTCGTGCCGACCGGGTCGAGCAGCATGTGGCGGTCCTCGTCGTGGATGTGGACCACGACCTCGCCGCCGACGTCGTGGTGGTGCACGAGCGAGCCGATGCCGCCGACGTGATCCACGTGCCCGTGGGTCGAGAGGATGGCCACGAGCTTCAGCCCGTGGTGTGCCAGGCGTTGCACGATCGCCGACGGGTCGGGGGGTGCGTCGATCAGCACGCACTCCCCGTCCGGGCCCTGCGGGGCGACGATCCAACAGTTCGTCTGGGCGAGCCAGAGTGGGATCCCCTCGACGAGCATGGGTCGGGACGCTACCCGGCGGCGGCCGAGGGGTCCTCGCCGTCGCCGCCCAGGGCCCGGGCCACCGCAAGCACCAGCGGGTGGCGCTCGATCTCCTCGAGCGGTTCGGGAAGGGCCAGTCGCCAGTTGGGCCACTCGTCGACGGTGCCCGGCATGTTCGGTCGCTCGGTCACGCCGAGCGCGTCTTCCAGGGTGGCCGCCAGCACCAGGCTGGGTGCCTCGGCGAGGGCGCGGTGGGTGGCCAGCACCACCTCGGGCACCCCGGCGGTGGCCGGGAGCCCGGTCGTCTCCTGCAGTCGGGCGCGCAACAGCGCGTCGGATTCGTCGGCACCCTCCCGGCCGAGGTCGCGCTGGGCCTGGGCATCGGCGCCGGTCCACACGCCGGCGATCGTCGGCAGGTCGTGGGTGGTCACGGCGGCCAGCGCCGAAGTGGGGAACCGGCGCGGTGGACCCTCCTCGAACCACAGCAGGCGGTAGGACAGGATGCCGGTGGCGTCGAGGCGGGCCCTGACCCCCTCCTCCACGGTGCCCAGATCCTCCCCGACCACGAAGGCGCCGGCCCGGGTGGCTTCGAGTGCGACCAGCCCGAGCAGCTCGTCGGCGCGGTAGTGGACGTAGGTGCCCCCGGTCGGGGTGGCACCGTCGGGGATCCAGTACAGGCGGAACAGCCCCATGACGTGGTCGATGCGGATCCCGGCCATGTGGCGGAACGCCGCCCGCAGCGTGGCCAGGAACGGCTCGTAGTGGGCGTGCCGGAGCTTCCACGGGACGAAGGGGGGCAGCCCCCAGTCCTGGCCGGCGGGGTTGAACCCGTCCGGGGGCGCACCGATCCGGCAGTCGAGGGCGAGGCTGTCCTGGAAGGCCCACCCGTCGGCGCCGCCGGCGTCGAACCCGACCGCCAGGTCGCCCACCAGGGGGATCGCCCGCGACGCGGCGGCGAGTTGGCGGTCGAGCTGCCACTGAACCCACTCGTGGAAGCGGACCCGGGTCGCGTGCTCCTGCGCGAAGGCGGTCACCTCGGCGCTGCGGGGATGGCGGTAGCCCGCCGGCCATCCCCGCCATCCCGGCCCGAACCGCTCGGCCAGGGTGCTGTGCACGGCGAAGCGGCGCAACGCTCGCCCCTCCCGGGAGCGGTACCGCTCGAAGGCCAGGCGCTCGTCGTCCGGTGCCGACGTCTCGAACCAGCCGAACAGGTGCTCGAGGGCGGCGAGCTTGAGCCGGAGCACCTCGTCGCGTTCGATGTGCCGGCGGGTGTTCAGCGCATGGCCGGCTGCGGCCAACCGGCCGAGTTCGGTCCCCAGCCCCGCGGCTTCCACCCCGGGGAGCTCCTCCGGGCGGAGGTAGAGCGGGTTGCGGTAGAGCCGGGACGAGGCGAAATAGGGGCTGGGCTCCTGGGGAAGCGTCGGCGCGGGGGCGTGGAGGGGATTGAGGATCAGCACCCCGGCGCCCAGGTCCCGCGACCACCGCCCGAGACGACGGAGGTCGGCGAGGTCACCGATCCCCCACGAGGTGCGGGACCGGGCCGCGTAGAGCTGGACGGCCCAGCCCCACGCCCGGCCCGGTCGGGGGGCTGTCCGGGGGACGACCACCAGGCGCGTCGCCGGGCCGCCGTCGAGGGGGCGCAGCACGTGGTAGCCCAGGGGGAGATCGGGGGGGAGGGCGGTCAGCCCGGTCAGCAGCGTCCCGTCCTCCAGGAACAGGTCGCAGGCACTCACCAACCGCGGCGCGTTGCCAGCCTCCACCATCCAGAACGGTGGGGGCGGGGGTGGCGAGGCCCACTCGTCGGCACCCATGGCCGCCCGCAGTGCCGCCCGGGTGGCTGGTGCGGTCGGGTGCCAGACGCCGGCGACGTCGGCGTACCCGGACACGATCGACCATCGATCCAGCTCGACCCGGGGGTCCTCGGTCACCGTGACAGGTTCGCGCGTCCCGGTCGCCGGCGGGCACAACCGTGCGCGCCAGCGATCGGCACGTACACTGACGGCTCCCATGTCCCGTGCGATGGTGGAACGGAAACTGGCCGACGTCGGCGCGCGCCTGCGCGCCCTGCGCGACGAGCTGCGGGTGATCGACGAGCAGCTCGCCCATCTCACCGACGAGGCCGACGAGGCACGGCTGCGGTCGCTGGTCTCCGAGACCCCGCTCGCCGCCCGTGAGCACCGCCAGGCCCAGCGGCACGTCGACGCCATGGCCAAGCGCCGGGCCGAGGTGGTCGCCGGGATCGAGCGGCTCGAGGCCGCACAGGACGAGCTGCTCGACCGCCTGGTCGCGGAGCGGGGCTGAGGGCGGGAGGATCCCGGTGGCGACGCGTGTCGTGATCGCAGAGGACGAGGCCATCATCCGGCTCGACCTGCGGGAGACCCTCGAAGAGGAGGGGTACGAGGTCGTCGGCGAGACCGGTCGGGGAGACGAGGTGGTCCGGCTGGTGCGTGACCTGCGTCCCGACATCGCCATCCTCGACATCAAGATGCCCGGCGTCGACGGCCTGACCGCCGCCCGGGAGATCGCGGCGGAGCGGCTGTGCGCCGTGCTGATCCTCACGGCGTTCAGCCAGCGGGACCTCATCGAGCAGGCCCGTGACGCCGGTGCCCTGGCCTACCTGGTCAAGCCGTACCAGAAGAGCGAGCTCATCCCTGCCGTCGAGCTGGCCATCGGCCGGCACCGGGAGCTCGTGGCGCTGGCTGGCGAGGTGGCCAGCCTCGAAGACCAGCTGGAGACCCGGAAGCTCGTCGACCGGGCCAAGGGCCTGCTGATGGACCGCCACGGCATGACCGAGGCGGAGGCGTTCTCGTTCGTGCAGAAGACCGCCATGCACCAGCGGGCGAAGATGCGTGACATCGCCCGCCGCATCGTGGACGGCGACCTCACCCCGTAGCGCCCCTCTAGCGTGGCGACCGATGGCCACGCTGATGCTCCTCGACGGCAACTCGCTGACCTACCGGGCCTTCTTCGCGCTGCCCACCGACATGGCCACCGCCTCGGGCCAGGTCACCAACGCGGTCTACGGGTTCACGTCGATGCTGATCAACCTCCTGCGGGACCACCGGCCCGACGGGGTGGTGGTGGCCTTCGACCGACCGGAGCCCACCTTCCGCCACGAGGCGCTGCCCGAGTACAAGGCCCAGCGGGAGGCTGCGCCCGACATCCTCCGCCAGCAGATCGGCCTGGTCCGCGAGGTGGTCGCCGCGCTCGGGATCACCACCGTCGAGCTTCCGGGCTACGAGGCCGACGACCTGATCGCCACGATCGCCACCCGGGCGCGCGACCGGGGAGACGACGTGCTCGTCGTCACCGGGGACCGTGACACCTTCCAGCTGGTGGAGGACCCGCACGTGCGGGTCCTGTACAACCGCCGGTGCGTGAGCGACTACGCGCTCTACGACGAGGCGGGCATCGTCGAGCGCACCGGGGTCACCCCGAAGCAGTACCCGGAGTACGCCGCCCTGCGGGGCGACCCGTCCGACAACCTCCCCGGTGTGCCCGGGGTGGGAGAGAAGACCGCCGCCAGGCTGATCACCACCTACGGTGGCCTCGACGGCATCTTCGCCAACCTGGACGCCCAGCCCCCCAAGCTCCGGGCCGCGCTGGCCGAACACGAGGCCAGGGTGCGGGAGAACGCCCGGGTGATGATGCTGGTCCGTGACGCACCGGTCGACATCGACCTCGATGCGCTCGCCCCGCACCCCAGGGCCGACGAGGTGAAGCGGCTGTTCGACTTCCTCGAGTTCAAGAGCCTCTTCGACCGGCTGAACGAGGCGCTGGCCGCTCCGGTGCTCGCCCCGTCGGTGACGTCCGGCTCGGTGGTGCTCGAAGCGGAACTCGCCCCCCTCGAGGACCCGTCGGTCCTGACCCGGCTCGCGACCCTCGACATCGTCCCGGCGTGGGCCGGCCAGCCCGCCCGCTCCGCCCTGGTCGGCCTGGCCGTGGTCGAGGACGCCGCTGCGGGGGCGGTGCTCTGGCTCGGCCCCGAGGACCTCGAGCGGCCCGAGGTCGCTGCCGCCCTGGCCGGCCGTCCCATCCGCAGCCACCACGGCAAGGAACTCTGGCGGGGCCTCAGCACCCACGGCATCGACGCCCGAGGGCTCGTGATGGACACCGCCATCGCCGCCTACCTGCTCGACCCGGCCGAGACCCGCTACGCGCTGGCGGACCTGCTCCAGCGGTACACCGGTGCGGTCATCGCCGTCGGTCAGGCCCCCGAAGGGCAGCTCGACTTCGGTGGGGAGACGGTCGACGACCGGGCACGCGCCGGCCGGGAGGCGCTGGCGGTCACGACGCTCGCCTCGGTGCTCGCCGAGGCCCTGCGGGCCCAGGGGATGTGGAAGCTGTTCGAGACCGTGGAGATCCCCCTCGTCCGGGTGCTGGCCCGCATGGAAGAGGTCGGGGTCGGGGTGGACGTGGCCGAGCTGCGCGCCCTCAACCACCGGCTGACCGCCGAGGTGGAGCGGCTCACCCGGGAGATCCACCAGGCCGCAGGCGTGGAGTTCAACGTGAACTCCACCCCGCAGCTGAGAGAGGTCCTGTTCGACAAGCTCGGGCTCACCCCCCAGAAGAAGACCAAGACGGGCTACTCCACCGACGCTGCGTCACTGGAGAAGCTCCGGGGCCAGCACCCGATCATCGACCTGCTCCTGCAGTACCGCGAGGTCGAGAAGCTGCGCTCCACCTATGGCACCGGCCTGCTGGCCGAGGTCGGGCCCGACGGCCGCATCCACGCCACGTTCAACCAGACCGTGGCCCGGACCGGGCGGCTGTCCAGCGACCAGCCGAACCTCCACAACATCCCGGTCCGCACCGAGGAGGGCCGCCTCTTCCGCAAGGCGTTCGTGCCGGCACCGGGCTTCGAGCTGCTGGTCGCCGACTACAACCAGATCGAGCTGCGCTGCATCGCCCATCTGGCCGAGGATCCCGGGCTGATCGCCGCGTTCGAGGAGGGCCGCGACATCCACACCGCCACCGCGGCGCGGGTGTTCGGGGTCGACCCGTCCCAGGTCACCCCCGACCAGCGGGCGAAGGCGAAAATGGTCTCGTACGGCCTCGCCTACGGCATGGAGGCGTACGGGCTCGGTCAGCGGCTGAACATCCCCACCGAGGAGGCCGCCCAGATCCTCGACGCCTACTTCAGCGCGTTCCCGGCGGTGAAGGCCTACATGGAGCGCACGGTGGCCGAGGCGCGCATGCGGGGCTACACCGAGACCCTCTTCGGCCGCCGCCGTCCGATCCCCGAGCTGTCGTCGCCGAACTTCCGGATCCGCCAGGCCGGCGAGCGCCAGGCGATGAACGCGGGGATCCAGGGGCTCGCCGCGGACATCTTCAAAGTCGCCCTGGTGCAGCTGGACCGGGCGCTCGAGTCGGGCGGGTACCGCAGCCGCCTCATCCTCCAGGTCCACGACGAGGTGCTCGTCGAGGTGGCCGAGGGCGAGCACGACCAGGTGGCGGACCTGGTGCTGCGCACGCTGCGGGGCGCCGCCGACCTACGCGTGCCGCTCGAGGTGAACCTCGCGTTCGGGCCCACCTGGGCCGACGCCAAGGGTTGACGAAACCGCCCACCCGGGGCGACCGATACCGGGGGCATGGCGAAGCCTGGCCAGCCGAAGTCCTTGACCTACCTCCTCACCCTGCTGGTACTGCTGTACGCCTTCACGTCAGGCGCCATCGCCGTGGCCAGCGCCGACCGGTGCGGTGACGCGCCCAGACGATGGGAGCTGGTGCCACCCGGGTGGGTGTGCGAGCCCTGGCGGCGTTGACGTCGCCACGGCCGAGTGGCCGGGCCGGTCCCGGCGTCGCGCCGGTCGCCGGTCACCGAGCGGCGACAATGGGACCGTGCCGGCGCAGGAAGGTCACTGGTTCGAGCCGATCGCCGACCACCTCGGCGCGGCGTACCTCCGGTACAGCTTCACCAAGGGCACGGTGCAGGAGGTCGACTTCCTCGTCGCCACCCTCGGATTGGGGCCCGGCGCCCGGGTGCTCGACGTCGGGTGCGGGCCCGGCCGGCACGCGCACGAGCTCGCCCGCCGGGGGGTGGCGGTCCACGGCGTCGACATCAGCCACCGCTTCGTGGAGCTGGCGCAGGCCGCAGCACCGCCGGGGGCCACCTTCGCCCGCGGCGATGCGCGCGACCTGCGCTTCGACGCTGAGTTCGATGCCGCCATCTCGTTGTGCCAGGGGGGCTTCGGGCTGGTGCTCGACGACGGCAGCGATCACGCCGTGCTCGCGGGCATGGCCCGGGCCGTCCGCCCGGGAGGGGCGGTCGTGGTCAGCGCGTTCAGCGCCTACTTCCTGCTGGTCGAGCAGGCGCCGGGCACCTTCGACGCCGGGACCGGGGTGAACCACGAGGTCACCACCGTCAAGGACGAGTCCGGCCGGGAGGCGACGGTGGACCTGTGGACCAGTTGCTACACGCCCCGGGAGTTGCGGCTCCTCGCAGCAGCGGCGGGTCTCGAGGTCGAGGCCGTCTGGTCGGTGGAGCCTGGGGACTACGCCGCCCGCCCCCCTGACCTCGCCCACGCCGAGTTCCTGCTCGTGGCGCGGCGGTGGTGAGACACTCGCGACCGGTCGTGCCCGGGGCCATCCTCCTCGGGTGCCTCCTCGGGTGTCTCCTCGCCGCCTGCGTCCCGCGCCACGCTGACCCGGTCCCGGCGGTGGTGGTCGGCACCCTCGCCCGGCCGACCACCACCCTGCCCCCGACCAGCACGACGGCCACGCCGACGACGACGGTCGCACCCACCACCACAACCGCTTTCACCGCTCGTGAGATCACCATCGCCGTGAGCGGCGACGTGCTGCTCCACCGTCCGGTCGTCACCCAAGGGGAACGGAACGGCCGGCTGACCGGCGTGGCCTACGACTTCGCCCCGATGTTCCGGCTCGTCGAACCGCTGCTGTCCGGGGTCGACCTGGCCATCTGCCACCTGGAGACCCCGGTCGCCCCACCAGGTGAGCCCCTGTCCGGTTACCCCCTGTTCGGGGTGCCGGCCGAGATCGCGGTCGGGCTCGTCGCCGCCGGCTTCGACCGCTGCTCGACCGCCTCCAACCACAGCTGGGACCGGCGCAGCGCCGGGGTCGACGCGACGCTCGACGCGCTCGACGCCGCCGGACTGGGGCATGCCGGTACCGCCCGGCGACCCGAAGAGGCGCTCCCGCAGGTGATCGACGTGGCCGGCGTGCGGGTCGCCCACCTGTCGGCCACCTACGGGCTGAACGGGCTGCGGCTCCCGGCCGGCGAACCCTGGCGCGTCCGGCTCATCGACGTCGACACCCTCGTCGCCGACGCCGCCGGAGCCCGTTCGGCCGGCGCAGACCTCGTCATCGTCAGCCTGCACTGGGGGGCCGAGTACGTCGCTGCGCCCACCGCCGAGCAGCGGCGCACCGCCGAGGCGCTCACCGCCTCGGGCGTGGTGGACGTGATCGTCGGTCACCACGCCCACGTGCTGCAACCGATCGAACAGGTCAACGGGCGCTGGGTGGTGTTCGGTCTCGGGAATTTCCTGTCCAACCAGCACGGTTCCCGGTGCTGCCCCCCGGCCAGCCAGGACGGCGCCATCGTCGTGCTCACCGCAACCGAGCAGCCTGGCGGTGGTTTCGTGTTCGGCCCACCGGTGGCCGTGCCCACGATGGTCGACCGCCGGGACTTCACCGTCACCCCGGTGCGGGAGGCGCTGGCCGACCCGGCCACGACGCCGGTGCTGCGCCGGCAGCTGCTCGCGTCGCTGGCCCGGACCGAAGCGGTCTTCGGGCCGTTCGTGGCCACGGGATGAGACCACGGGATGAGATCCGACCGGGCATCACGGTCGGGACACCGACCGGTCGGGTTTGGTAGCCTTTGCAAGCCGCCGGGGCCCTGCGCGCCCGGCGTGCCCGTTCCCGCATCCCTTTCCTGAGAGTGAACCCACCCTTGTCCGACCAGACCGCCACCACCTTCGAGCCCAACGGCATGGGCACCTTCGACGACCAGGGCAACTACACGCCCCGCCAGGTTGTCGCCAACGACCTCGACATCTCCTTCGACCAGGCCATCGACACCTCGATGGTCGAGGTGGAGGACGGCCAGATCGTCCAGGGCACGGTGGTCAAGGTCGACAAGGACGAGGTCCTGCTCGACATCGGCTACAAGTCCGAGGGCGTCATCCCGGCCCGGGAGTTGTCGATCCGCAACGACGTCGACCCCAGCGAGGTGGTCTCGCTCGGCGACCAGATCGAGGCCCTGGTCCTCACCAAGGAGGACAAGGAGGGCCGGCTCATCCTGTCCAAGAAGCGGGCCCAGTACGAGCGGGCCTGGGGCACCATCGAGCGGATCAAGGAGGAGAACGGGGTCGTCGAGGGCCCGGTCATCGAGGTGGTCAAGGGCGGCCTCATCCTCGACATCGGACTGCGGGGCTTCCTCCCGGCGTCCCTGGTCGAGCTGCGCCGGGTGCGCGACCTGCAGCCCTACGTCGGCCGGGTGCTGCAGGCCAAGATCATCGAGCTCGACAAGAACCGCAACAACGTCGTGCTGTCCCGGCGTGCCTACCTGGAGGAGACCCAGAAGGAGCAGCGCGAGGACTTCCTGGCGAACCTCAAGCCGGGCGAGATCCGCAAGGGTGTCGTGTCCAGCGTGGTGAGCTTCGGGGCCTTCGTCGACCTCGGCGGCATGGACGGGCTCATCCACGTGTCCGAGCTGTCCTGGAAGCACGTCGACCACCCCGGCTCGGTCGTGCAGGTCGGCGACGAGGTCACCGTCCAGGTGCTCGACGTCGACCTCGAGCGGGAGCGGATCAGCCTGTCGCTCAAGGCCACCCAGCAGGACCCGTGGCAGGAGTTCGCTACCAGCCACCGGGTCGGCGAGCTGGTGTACGGCCGGGTGACCAAGCTGGTGCCGTTCGGTGCCTTCGTCCAGGTCGGCGAGGGAATCGAGGGCCTGGTTCACATCTCGGAGATGTCCGCCCACCACGTCGATCTCCCCGAGCAGGTGGTGACGCCCGGCGAGGAGCTGTGGGTGAAGATCATCGACCTCGATCTCCAGCGCCGACGCATCAGCCTGTCGATCAAGCAGGCGGCCGAAGGTGGCGAGGTGGCCGAGGAGTACCGCGAGTACTTCGCCACCCAGACCTTCGACGAGGCCGACGACGAGGAGCGGCGCAAGGCCTGGGAGGATTACTACCGGGAGTACGGCGGCGAGGCGCCGGCCGAGGACCAGCCCGAGAGCTGACGCCCGGGCACGGCCGGCTGCCAGGCCG
>FWPV01010517.1_pt1 | contig 15109 bp, 11 predicted proteins | sample 2228371 | NCBI WGS metagenome assembly FWPV01 (sample SAMEA103939776, study PRJEB20133) | metagenome
ATAATATTGAGATAAAAACGTTCGTTAAAGATGTTCATTTAAATGTTCTTTAATTATGTTTGTAAAATATGTTTTTAACTACTTAATACATGCATTTAATATTTATATCAAAAAAACATCTTTAATAAAAATTTCTAACATACATACTTAACGAACATTACCATTGAACATTTTTAGAGAACATTCTTTATTTAACTATTCCTATTTTCCCCATTTTTTTATTTCCATTTTTATCTGTTATAACAAAAACGTAAATACCTGCTGACGGGCTGCTATTCTTACGGTTTGTTTTTATTTTCCAGAAAAACCTGCCATCCTGAAGATTTGTTTGTTTTTCATATATAAGTTCGCCATTTAAATTAAAAACCTGAAATTTTATGTAATCCGGCAAATTAATAAATGTTATGCCTTCATCTCCGGAAAGTTCATTATAAGGCGACGGATAAAATTTAACCTTACTAAAATTATCCATAACTTTTGATTGCGGTTCGTTTGTTGTTATTTCACTAAAAAAAAATCCCGTCAAAAATAAAAGCAATGCCTGCAGGGATGTTTCACCTTCATTAGAAGCATATGAGCCATTTGCAGCACATAAATCAAGCCAGCATTTCTGCGCTGGTGTGCCCAGATTTTGCAGATTGAGCAAAGGTGTATCAGCTCCTGCAGGATATTTATTAGGTCCGCCGCTGCACCAGCCAGGTAAAGAATTATTATATACCATCTTTGTCCAGTGATACGGATTTAAATTCTTCTTGCTCCCATAACCTGTAATAAATACCTGCTCCAGTCCATTTACTCCGAGCAAATAATCTAGTTGATACAATGCATAATCTTTATATGATTCATCGCAGCTTAAAAGATATGCCGCAAGCAAAACAACTGCTTTACTGCTCGCATTTCCATTTGACCCCCAATAATACTCATCCTGTGTATGTGCTACCCTGTATCCATTATTATTACATACATTTTTATAACTATCCGCTAAATTTAATATTTTATTTTTTATAATCGTTTTTATGCCAGAACCGATTTTTGGTTCAAAATATAATGAAAAATAACCCAGAAAATGATTTTTCATCCAGTTCGGGAAAGTAAGTTGCCGTATGTTTAATTCATTTTCAAATAAATTAAGGAAATAATTATTTCCAGTTAACCTGAACATCTCAGCATAAGCCCACATTAACTCTTCCCAGTATTCAGTATCAGTATAATATGGGTCCTGCTGCCCGGTTTTAGGATTTGCATCAATCCAGTTCCATGCATCAACAGCTGCCTTAGAACATTTTAATGCAAAAGCATTGTCAAAATCTTTAAAAACCCTGTATGCCTGGCACATAACAGCACAAAAAGTTGCAGCATCAATTGTTGAAAACTGGACACTTCCTTTGTTTTGTGGTTTTGCCGTGCGTTGATACGGGTCATTTTCAGGAGCAAGTCCCCATGGGAAGTTAGGTTCTGTATCAATTTTATGGTAAACGCTTCCGTCACTGTTCTGCATTTTTAATAAAAATGTTAATCCCCATCTTGCCTCGTCAAGCAAATCGGAAATTTTATTATTGCTTTCAGGTATATTAATATTTAATCCCTTCATATTTACTTTTCTTAATTCATAAAGCCACATCATAAAAGAACATGAAAATGCATGTTCATGAGTCGATTTGCCAAAATCGCCTGCATTATGCCACCCGCCTGTAAAATCCCTGCTGCCTGCTTTATCATCATAAGATGCATCCTGCAGGTGACAGGCAGAATGGTTAAGCCCTGTTTTATTATCCTGTAAAGCGGTGCCACACCGGATTATATAATATGTTCTTAATACGTCTTTAAAAAGATTATCATAAATATCACTGGAAATTTTAAAATTATATGAAGTTTGACCATTTATCTCTATATAATACTCACCTGATCTGGTTAATTGCGAAAAATCACCTGTTACCACATCTTCATCTGCTGCAGAATCATGGATTATATTTGATGAAGTATAACCGGTATATGCAACATTGTTGTTGGATGTATATTTTACGTAAAAAACATGGTTTGTGCCTGCGGTCTGTGTTATAACAGTAAAAAATTTCTTTGCATCCGGCAAGTATCCGATCTGGTTTATTTTTGGTTTAAAACTTATAAAATGACATGTTATGGTATTTGTTGCCTCCTGCTGTGTATAAAATTCTATATTGTCAATATAAATTTCCCTGGCTTGATTGTAATTCCACGAAGTATTTATCTGAAATCCGTAAATGGTAGAAGGATCCCATATTTTTGGGGTTCCCCATGTCTGTGTAAACAGGGAAAACGGAAGTTCGTATAACTGCCATTCATTATTCAAATTTATTTCGGACAAATAATGGTTATACTCGCTCCTTGTTGCCTCAATAGGAAGTGCTATTTCAAAACTGCCATAACCCTTTGCATAAAAACGCACGCCATAATATGAACTTAAGTCCATTGAAGTCGTATCTGATTTTAAAAAAGCAAGCGCGCCTGCATAGCTGTCTGTTGGTTTTAAAATTGTAATTGCTGCTTTTTTACAATAATTTGAATTATAACCGGGTGATGAATTTGCTGTAAATGTAAGTGAAGAAACGCCATCTGTATATGTAATCCAGTATCCAGCAATGGAATTTGACATATTCCCTGTTTCACAATCATCAACCAGCAGTGCTGAATAAATGTAAAAAGGAAGTAAAATCAGAATTATTAATAACATCCTTTTCATAAACAACTTTTGTTTTTTTACATTTTTCTTCATAATGTTCTACTCCACGACGTTCGGACAGACGAGGATTTCAGCGAAGGCGGATTAAATTGTTTTGAATATTGTTTACAAACATCCTTTGCTAACATTTTTAAAGAACACTTTTAAATCTTCACATCTTCACATTTATAAAAACATGTTCAAATTGAGTTCAAAAAGAGTTCAAGCATAGTTCAAAAATAGTAAAAACATAGAAATAATTATCAACTACAAATTACAAACTACAAACTACTAATTACTGTCTTTATGGACTATTTTTGAACGCTTTACGAACATTATTTCCGAACATCATTAGCGAACATGTTTAGAGAACATTTTTAACGAACAATATTTTAACTCTTTACGAACTATTTGTGCACTATTTTTGAACATTCTTTAAACTATTTTATTATACTACCTGAATCTGTGCCTTATGACATCCGATATATCCCTGAAATAAAAAAATTCTTCAGGGAAAGGCGCTTTTATTATTATTTCCCTGTTTGTCCAGGGACAAATATATGATATTTGAAAAGAATGTAAAAGTTGTCCTGCAATTTTTTTAAATTTATTTTGCTTTATTATCTTGGGTCCATATAACTTATCACCAAGTATGGGATGACCTATGTCTGCTAAATGAATTCTTATTTGATGCTTCTTGCCGGTTTTTGTAGTTATTTTAAAACATGATAAACCGTCTGATATTGCTATTGTTTCAACCATTGACTCTGCTTCTTTGCCGTCTATTTTTTTTCTTATTTCTTTTTTATCAAAATTAGCTTCATTTAAACATATTGCACAATAAATTTTGTTCACTTTCTTATCCCGCCATAATTCTTTGAATTTTTCAAAAATATTGTTATTTTTAGCAAAAAGCAAAACTCCGGTTGTTTCTTTATCAAGACGATGGATAACCTGCAATGCAGGATTCCCTGTTGCATTTTTTAGTACATTTTCAAAATCATTATTTTTTTCGTCCACAATAAGCCCGGAAGGTTTGTTTATTGCAATCACATATTCATCCTCATAAATAATATCAACATTATAGATCCTGTCCATTTCTATAATATCTGGAACATCTATAATATCCCCTTTTTTTAACTTATATGTTGCTATCCATACACGCTGATTATTTACAAAAACCTGCCTTGAATCAATCAGTTCCTTTGCTTTTGAACGGGATATTTTCAAATTTTCAGAAAGAAAGGTTCTCAAATCAGTGTTGTTATTGGATTTTGCTTTTAATTGCATTATTTCACCATAATTAATTTATTTATATTATAACGAAAATAATTTATATCGGTTGCAATATTCCTGCTACTGTCCACTAAACTTTTTACAATAATCTTCATTGTTATATTCCTGTCCGCTTGATGGAGAAGTTTGAGTCAGGGATGATGCTATAGATGATTTGTTTTTATATCCTTATCAGTTTATCAATCATTTATTACCGCTACATCACCTTCGCCCCCTGTCCATAAACCATAAGAATTTATCCACCATCATCCGCATACGCCACATATTTATTTTTCACCTTTTAATAAAGTTAAAAATTATAAAAAATTTTAACTGTAGGGGCAATTCATGAGTTGCCCCTACAAATAAAGGACAATTAACACGTTGCTCTTCAATTAATATAAAAGTAAATTTCATGGATAAAAATTTTTAAACATTAAAACAAAAATCTCCCGCAAGGAGAATTTTTGTCTGTTCTTATTAAGTTTATTATTTACAATTAAAATTGTAAATTGTATTTTCAGAACCTGTCTCTGCCGCCAAATCTGTTACCACCGAAACCACCTCTTTTATTTCCAAAACCACCCCGTCTGTTGCCCATTTCCCGCGGAGGTCTTGCCTCATCCACTTTTATGGTTCTGCCGTTTACTTCTTTTCCGTTCATTTCATTTTTTGCTTTTTCTGCTTCTGCAGACGTTCCCATTGTAATAAAACCAAATCCTTTTCTTTCAATCACAACCGCATCCTTTACTTCTCCATAAGGCGAAAATAATTCTTTTAACTCTGCATCAGTTGTTGCATAATCCAGATTTCCCACATAAAGTTTACTTCCCTGCATAACCGATCCTCCTGTTTTTCGTTTAATAATGTTTCTCAGGGAAGCAACCATTGCAGAAGTAATTTATGCCCCTGGTATCTGCATTATCAAACCAGATTGTAAAACTTAATTCAACGATATATCTTACAATAAAACATCGTAATTTACCATATATATTTTTAAAATAATTATCCATCGGTAATGCTTTCGTATATATTAATTACAGATGTTCGTTAAGGATACTCACCGCCGATGTTTTTAACATCTTTAGAGAACATTCTCTACGAACATTCTTAGAGAACATTTTTAATGAACCATTTTAAATACCGCTATCCAGTAAGGTGTTAATAACCTGTATTTTTCCGCATCCTTACCCCAGATATATTCTGTTTTATCAGGAGATACAATATTGACTATTCCTTCCAATTCAAGCTTTTTATTATTAAATTTATTTTTAAACCATTCAAATATTCTTGTTGAGGATTTTGAATTCATCGCCCATGATGTAGGGACATTAACGTAAATAAGATATTCTGGAGATGATTCTTCTATTTCCTTTATTGCTTCTTTTTGCATTTTAAATGAAAGTTCATTATCTTGCATTAATTGATTAAAATATACATACCCGGTTGCAGATTTTCTTTTTGAATAAAATAAAATTTGTGGTTCTGACCCCAATATTGCTATTTTATCTTCTTTATCTGTATTGTTTATAATAAAACCGGCTATTGGTTTTGATTCCGGAAATGGATTTATGTTAAAAATATTTCTGCTGACCATATCAGGTGATAATTTAAAAAAAATATTATAATGATTAAAAATCAATAAAACAAACATCAATAAAAAAACAATATTAGTTATTCTATCTTTTTCTATCTTAGGTATTTTTTCTGATAAAACAATTGATACAGGCAGCGAAAACACAATAAAATAATGGGGGTAAAAATAAAAACCTGAAACACTGAATAATATTGCTGATATTAGCAATAAAGAATGTAAAATTTTCTTTTCTAAATTTTTAGCAAACAAAATAAATGTAATAAAATAAACTCCATAAATTGCAATAAAAGATTTAAAAAAAATAGATAGATATCCAAAAGAAATCATCAGATAATTTTTTGCATCATTTGGTTTTATTGCGTTGCTGTATTTTAAGGCATAATCTACAGTCATGAACCAGAACCTATCAAAAACTCCGTAAGTTTTCATAATCAAACATATTGTTAAAAAAATTAATGCAAATCCTGCGGAATAAAAAGACAGAAAAATGAAAATTTTTTTAATGTCTATTTTGTTTATCCATTGAATTACGAAAATAAATATCAAAAAAAACAACGCAAAAACTATTGCAGTTTGTTTAATCCCGAAAGATAACCCCGAAAATAAACCTCCAATAAAAAACAAAATGCCATTATTTTGTTTTAAAGCATTTAGAAGAAAAATCAAAGACAACATGACAAAAGTCAGAACAAAATGCGTGGAATAACCGCTTAATGACATAGTCCCACTGTCCAGCGATAATAATCCATAAAAAGAGCACGCCATCAAACCTCGTTCAGAATCATTGGATATTTTCATAAAAGTTTTATAAATTAAAAAAATATTTGTAAAGACAGTAAATAAAATACCGATTCTTATTCCTTCTATTGTCTGTCCGAAGATTATTGTAATCAAAACATAAATATAATAAATCCCGGGCATTTTTGTATCATAAAAGTATTTAAACGGCGGCTCGCCATTCAAGATAAGCCACGCAGCATAAGCCCAGCCACCTTCATCCCTGTCAAGGGGCATTGATAAAAGTCGCAGCCGCACAAAAATCACAAGGCATAAGGTTATAAAAAAAAATATTTTTGCAGGAGTGATTTTCTGTTTTAATGTATTATACATTTCTTTTATATCCATATTCACCTGTAATTAATAAATTAATTATAAGCCAACATTTCAAAATGTAAACAAAAAAATCTTGATTTCAAGTCAAATCATTGTTAAAATTATAACGTTTTTGTTAATTGAAAGAAACAGAGCTGGCGTAGCTCAGTGGTGGAGCTTCTGATTTGTAATCAGGTGGTCGGTGGTTCGAATCCACTCGCCAGCTCCAGAAATTTTTTGTTATATAAAAAATTTCTAAAAAATAGATAAATGAAAAATAAAGCAGGTTAAGGAATCGGGATGAGGAATGAGAGCTTTACGTTGCTCAAGGCTTTTTGCGAAATTGCCTTACTCCCTATTCTTTATTCCAACCCACATTGGAGCGGGAGTAGCTCAGTGGTAGAGCTCTAGCCTTCCAAGCTGGATGTCGCGGGTTCAAGCCCCGTCTCCCGCTCCAGAAATTTGCATCGTAAATTTTTTGATAGAATTGTTAGTTTTATATTCTTGATCTTTAATTTTTTAAATTAAAAAAGATATATAAAAAATACTTGAATTTTTTTATAATACGATTTAATATAATTCGCAAAAAAGTTCTTGAAATAAAACATATAAATTGCAGGATAAGAAATCGGGATGAGGATTGAGGGCTTTGGCGAAACTCAATGCGTTTTGCGAAGTTGCCTTATTCCCTTTTCTTGAATCCAACCCTTATTGGAGCGGGGGTGTAGCTCAGTTTGGTTAGAGCGTCTGCCTGTCACGCAGAAGGCCGCGAGTTCAAGTCTCGTCACTCCCGCCAGATCTTTATCCGATAAATCCAGTAAAATCCAGCCAGGCAATTCGAAAATAAAAAAATTATTTAATTATATTAATTTTGTTATTTTTTTTAGGAATCAATTTTTGAAATCGAAAATCTCAAATCGCAAATTGTAAATTACCACGTTTGTTTCATCAATTCATACGCTGCAATTGCAACTGCGTTTGAAACATTTAACGATTCAACTTTCCCCTTTTGCCTTATCTTCACCATAAAATCGCAATTTTTTGCAACAAGCTGTCTCATTCCACTTCCTTCACTTCCAAAAACAATAGCAGTTCTTTTATCAAACTTAACTTCATCAAGAAAAATATCTCCATTTATATCAAATCCATAAATCCAGAAATTATGTTCTTTAAGTTCTTTTATAGCATTATTAATATTTGAAACTTTGATAATATCAATATAACTGAGTGCTCCGCTTGACGCTTTATATACTGTATCGGTTATGTCACAGGAATTATTAGGCGAAAAAAGGACTCCGTTAACACCAAATATCTCGCAACTTCTTATTATTGCTCCAAAATTATGCGGATCCTGTATGGAATCAAGTATACATATAGACATTTTTTCAACCTCTTTATATTTTTCAAAAAACTCAGTAAGATTATAACTTTTATTACCTTCTACATTTATTACTATTCCCTGGTGTTTATCAGTCCCTGACTTTTGAAATAAAAATTGTTTGTCAACAAAATTTAATTTTATATTCTTATCCTTTGCATATTTAATAATGTCATCAAATCCTTTTGCCCCATTAAATATAAAAATTTCATATATTTTTCTTTTCCCGCTTTTTATCAACTCTTTTGCAACATTTTTACCGTATAGCAGCATAACTCGCCTTCCCATAAAAACTACGACTTTTTATGGTTTTAATAAATCATAAATTGAAAACCGCAAATTGAAAAATTATTTTAATTCCTTTATTACAAAAGTCGCGTCTTTCGTAAATTCAAGAATATAACCCATTTCTAAAAGTTTTTTTCTTATTTCATCCGATTCCTGATATCTTTTCTCTTTTCTTAATTTATTAATTATATCTACCTGATTTTTTATATCTTCTTTTATCTCAGGAATTTCTGGTTTTATTTTTAAAACAGAACACATTTCAGTCAAAAGAGCATACCAGCACCTGCACTTCTCCAGATTGTGTTTATTAACGTCTGTTTTTATATTATTTATTACCGAATAAATAACGCCTATTGCCTTTGGAGTATTGAAATCATCATTTAACGCATCAACAAATAAATTTTTAAATTCATAAACCTGTTTGTCTTTTTCTAAATCACATTTTACTATTTCTTTATCCACTAATAACCTGAACAATCTTTGAAAGGTATAATAAATCTCCTTGTAACCTGCCTTTGCTGCCTCTATATTTTCATGCGAAAAATCCATGGGTGCTCTGTAATGAGTTGAGAGCATAAAAATTCTTATAACTTCTGCAGAGTATTGCTCCACTACATCTCTTGCTAAAATAACATTACCAAGCGACTTTGACATTTTTTCGCCACTTATATTCATAAAACCATTATGCATCCAGTATCTTGCAAATAGTTTTCCTGTTGCAGATTCTGCTTGCGCTATTTCATTTTCGTGATGAGGGAAAACCAGGTCTATCCCTCCTCCATGAATATCAAAAGTTTCTCCTAAATATTTAGATGACATTGCAGAACATTCAATATGCCATCCAGGTCTACCCTTGCCCCACGGACTATCCCACTGTGGTTCTCCTGGTTTTGAAAATTTCCATAGAGCAAAATCAAGAGGATTTTTTTTCTTTTCATCCTTTTCAACCCTTATACCCGCCTGCAATTCATCAATATTTTTATGTGATAATTTTCCATATTCTTTAAATTTTGAAACATCAAAATAAACACCATTTTCAGTCACATAAGCAATTCCTTTTTCATAAAGTTTCTGTATAATATTTATCATTTGAGAAATTTCCTGCGTGGCTCTGGGACAAATATCTGCTTCATCCATATTCAATTTTTTAATATCCTCTAAAAAAGCTCCGGTATATTTCTCTGCTATATTATACCATGACGTACTTTCTTCTTTCGCTTTGTTTATAATTTTATCATCAATATCAGTAATGTTTTGAACAAATGTTACTTTATAGCCGGAATATTTCAAAAAATTACGAAACGTATCAAAAACAATAAACGAGCGGGCATTACCAATATGAAAAAAATTATACACGGTAGGTCCGCACACATACATTTTTACTTCATCATTATTTAATGGTTCAAAAATCTCTGTTTTTTTTGTTAAAGTGTTAAAAATTTTTATGTTTTTATTTATCATTTTATTTTATTTCACCTCTTCTATTAATGCTATTGCATGAGCTGCAATTCCTTCTTTTGCTCCGGTAAAACCAAGTCCTTCCTCTGTAGTTGCCTTTAGCCCTATCTGATCAAGTTTTATTTCGAGAATTTTAGCAATTGATTCTTTTATTTTATCTATATAAGGAGATAACCTGGGGTATTCTGCAACTACTATCATATCAATATTACATATTTTAAATCCTTTTTTCTGTATTTCTTTTTTTACCTGATTTAATAATTCTGTGCTTCTTATGCCTTTATATTTCTCTTCTGTATTAGGAAAATAATGTCCTATATCATTTAAACCAGCTGCACCCAACATCGCATCCATCAAAGCATGAAGTAAGACATCCGCGTCTGAATGCCCCTCAAGCCCGAATTCCGAATTCTCAAATTCAAAACCACCTAAAAACAACCTTCTTCCACGAACCAATCTATGAACATCATAACCAATACCAACTTTCATATTTTCTCCTTGTTTAAAAATGATTTCATAATTTTAATGTCATTTTTCGTCGTTATCTTGATATTTTTTTCATTTTCATATATATATTTTACCTTTATCCCTGCTTTTTCAAAAATATAAGATTCATCCGTTGGTTTTATTTTATTTATATATTTCTGATTATATAATTTTTTAAAAATTTTAAATTTAAATGCCTGCGGAGTGGCTGCAAGCCCAATTTCTTTTCTATCCAGTGTTTCAACTACATATCCATTTTTTACCCTTTTCAATGTGGATGTTACTTTAATAATGGGAATTACACCTTTTTCTTTTTCTAAAAGTTCGACCATGGTGTTCACCAGACCATTAGAAACAAAGGGTCTGACTCCATCATGTATCAAGATATTTTCAGGATTAATTTTTTTCAAATATTTTATCGCATTAAATACAGAATTAAATCTTTCTTCTCCCCCAGGTATCACATCAATTACTTTCCTGAAATTATATTTTCTAATAATACCCCTCTTTACAAAATCAACAAATTTTTTTCCCACAACAAAAAGTATCCCATTTATGCATTTTTCATTTTCAAATATCAAACCCGAATAAGTTAGCACTTCTTTTCCATATACTTTATAATACTGTTTTGGCAGGCGGTGACCAAACCGCCTGCCAGAGCCAGCTGCCATAATTACACCTATATTTTTAATCATTAAAAAAAACCTCTATTTTAATAGTGTCTGAAATGTTGCCTGTTATGTTCATTATGTTTTGAGTGATGTTGATTAAAATGCCTTTCTTCGTATTTAGCAAATATCATCTTGCCAGCGTCAGTCTGTAAAACATTGGTAATGGTTACTTCAATTTTCCTGTTTATCATTTTTCTCGCGCCATCAACAACAATCATAGTTCCGTCGTTCAAATAAGCAATACCCTGGTCCTTTTCTTTACCCTCCTTTACAATCTTGACATTTATTTTTTCTCCTGGCAAAAAGGTGGGTTTTATTGCATTTGAAAGGTCATTAATATTCAAAACCTCTATACCCTGAATTTCCGCAATTTTGTTCAAATTATAATCATTGGTAATAATCTTTGCTCCAATTTCCTTTGCTATAACAACAAGTTTTTCATCTACTTTGTTTGTACCTTTATAATCCCTGTCAATTATCTCAACAGTCATTCCCGAAATTTTTCTTAATTCATTCAGAATATCCAATCCGCGGCGTCCCTTACTTCTCTTCATATTATCGGAAGAATCAGCAATAAGCTGCAATTCCTGTAAAACAAACTTCGGTACAATCAAAACGCCCTCAAGAAAACCCGTCTTTGCTATATCGCAAATTCTGCCATCAATAATTACACTGGTATCAAGCAGTTTTTTTGATAATTCTGCTTTTGCCAGTTTTTTCTTATAAATAATAGCTTGTACGACTATTATTATTAAAGAAATAAAAATTACTGTTGATAAAGATAAAACCACCCAGTTCATATTTTCACCTCCTTTCCTTTTTTATTTTGTTCACTCATAAATAATCTTCTTTAAATCAGAAATATTTTTTATTTTAATCAATTCCATTCTGGTATTGATATTACCGGAACTTTCCGGGAGCACACAACTTAAAAAACCAAGCCGCTCTGCTTCCTGAATCCTGCTTTCCATAAACATAACACTCCTCACTTCTCCATCTAACCCTAATTCACCTATGAATATCATCTTTGGAGAAATAGGAATATTTTTAAAACTTGAATAAATTGAAGAAGCAATACCTAAATCTGCCCCTGTTTCAAAAACTTTAAGACCACCCGTTACATTGATAAAAATATCCTGATTTTCAAGATTTATATTAAGTTTTCTTTCCAGTATCGCAATTATTAGCAATAACCTGTTATAATCAATGCCTGTTACGGTCCTTTGTGGAATACCAAAACTCCTTCTGGAAGTTAATGCCTGTAATTCTATCAATATTGGTCTTGTGCCTTCCATTAAAGTTATCACTGAGCTACCAGCCTTTGCATTATCAGACATTTCAATAAACAATTTTGAAGGACTGTTCACTTCTTTTATACCGTCTTCAGTCATCTCAAAAATGCCAATTTCATTTGTTGAGCCGAATCTATTTTTTACAGCCCTTAAAATCTTTAGTTTATAATATTTTTCCGCTTCAAAATACATTACAGCATCAACTATGTGTTCTAACATTTTAGGACCGGCTATCATACCTTCCTTTGTAACATGTCCGATTATTATAATTGGAATATTTGTGCTTTTTGCTGTATATAAAAAATGCGCACAGCTTTCCCGGACCTGATTTACACTTCCTGCCACTGAATCCACATCCTGTTTATAAACTGTTTGTATTGAATCAACAATAACAAGCCCTGGTTTTTCTTTATTAATAATTTTTATTATATTTTCCACCTCGGTTTCAATTGCCAGAAAAAGCAGTTTTGATTTTGATTTTATTCTGTCTGCCCTCATCTTTATCTGACTTGCAGACTCTTCTGCCGATACATACAGGACTTTAATCCCCAACCCTGCAATCCTGTCTGCGATGGTAAGAGCAAGTGTTGATTTGCCTGCTCCTGGTTCTCCACCAATCAGACAAAGAGAACCTTTCACTATTCCTCCACCAAAAACCCTGTCCACTTCATCTATACCTGTCTTTATCCTCTCTTCTTCATTCTTTTTAATATCAATCAGAGGTGATAAAAAAGAACTTTCAAAATGTCTGTATGTGTCATTATTTTTTTTGTCAAACAGTTCTTCTTCTGCAAATGTATTATATTCCCCGCAGGAAGGGCATTTGCCCAGCCATTTTGAGGAATTATAACCACAATTTAAACATGTAAAAATTATCTTTCTCTTTATCAATTTTTCCCTTTCTTTTTATATTTCTATATCTTTATTTTTTATTTTTTTCTTAATATTATCCAGGAAAACTTCTGGATTGACGCCTTTTTTTTTTTTCTCTGTCCGCAAACGCAAAGAAACAGTTTTTGATTCAACTTCTTTTTCGCCAATTATAAACATATAAGGAATTTTTTCGAGTGTTGCCTTTCTTATTTTAGCACCTATTTTTTCATTTTCACTATCAATAACAATCCTTATTCCATCTTCTTTATATTTATTAAAAATTGATTCAGCAAAAGAAAATACCTTTTCATTTATTGTCAATATTTTTACCTGTACAGGTGATAGCCATACAGGGAATGCGCCCTTGTAATGTTCTATTAAAACACCAAAAAATCTCTCAAACGAACCAAGAAGCGCTCTGTGAATCATAACAACCCTGTGTTCTTTTCCGTCTTTACCAATATAATTCACGTCAAAACGTTCAGGTAAATTAAAATCCACCTGGACTGTTGAACACTGCCATGTGCGATTTAGTGCATCTTTTATTTTTATATCTATCTTTGGTCCATAAAACGCACCACCGCCTTCATCAATATTATATCGTAAACCCGCTTTATCAAGAACTGACTTTAAAATTGCTTCTGCTCTATCCCATATAATTTTTTCTCCTATATAACCCTTTTCAGGTCTGGTACTTAAATATATTTCGTATTCATTAAATCCAAAAGTCCTTAAAATAAAAATTATCATATCTATTATTTTTACCAGTTCATCTTCAAGCTGCTCTTCCATCATAAATATATGCGCATCATCCTGGGTAAACCCCCTGACCCTCAAGAGCCCATGTAAAACACCTGATTTTTCATACCTGTAAACAGTGCCAAGTTCTGCCCAGCGCAGAGGTAAATCGCGATAACTTTTCATACCTGTCTTATATATAAGTATATGAAATGGACAGTTCATTGGTTTTACAAGATACTCAAATTCATCCATAACCATAGAAGGATACATATATTCCTTATAAAATCCTGTATGACCGGATTTATTCCACAGATCAATTTTTGCCACATGCGGGGTGTAAAGTATTTCATAACCTCGTTTAATATGTTCTTCTCTCCAGAAATCCTCTATTTCTTTTCTTATTATTGCACCTTTAGGATGCCAGTAAATAAGACCGGGACCAAATTCATCATGCGTGGAGAAAAGGTTAAGTTCCCTGCCCAATTTTCTGTGGTCCCTTTGTCTTGCTTCTTCTATCTTTCGTAAATAATCATCTAGCATTTCTTTTGCAGGAAAAGAAATTCCGTATATTCTTTGTAGCATCTTGTTTTTCTCATCCCCGCGCCAGTAAGCACCTGCTACTTTTAATAACTTAAAACTTTTTATCTTTTTCGTATTCATTATATGGGGACCCCGGCACAGGTCTACAAAATCACCTGTTCTGTAAATACTCACATTATCATCTGTTATTTCATTGATTATTTCTACTTTATAATTTTCTCCAGCATCTTTAAATAATCTTATTGCCTCGTCTTTACTCATCTCTTCTCTGATAAAATCTTTTTCTTCATTAATTATTTTTTTCATTTCTTTTTCAATAATAATCAGGTCTTCATCTGTAAATGGTTTTTCCCTGTCAAAATCATAATAAAAACCCTCTTCTATTGCAGGTCCAATAGTTACTTTTGTATCCGGGAACAATCGTTTAACAGCAGAAGCCATAATATGTGCTGTGCTATGCCAGTAAACTTCCTTTCCCTCAGTTTCTGAAAAAGTAATTTCCCTCAATTCCCCTGATTCTCTAATTGCTGACTTTAAATCAAACAGTTTCTCATTTATTTTTACTACTATAATATCATTTATCGCATCACTGTTTTGCTTTAAAAATTCTAAAATTAATGTCCCCTGCTGAATTTCTATTTCATTATTTTTATATCTTATTTTAATCTTTTCCACTTTTATCCTCCATTTTTATTTTACTCTTATTTGAAATTAAAAATG
>FWPV01010520.1_pt1 | contig 15107 bp, 9 predicted proteins | sample 2228371 | NCBI WGS metagenome assembly FWPV01 (sample SAMEA103939776, study PRJEB20133) | metagenome
CGGGGGGCTGAACCGTACCGTTAGCGTCTCCCGTCGCCTGCTCGCCCGTGGCTTCCACCGCGGCGGTTTCGGGCGGTGCCAGGGATTGACCCGATACCAATTCGCGTCCGCCTTCCTTGCCCAACATGCTGAAGTCCGGCGGATTGAAGATGTAAATCACGCCCTCGATCAGCACGGGAACGTCGTTGCTTCCGGTCTGGCCTTGGGTCATGCCCGGGCCTGCGAGCGAAGATCCGCCGGACCCGTACGCAGCGGCACCGTATCCGGCGCCGGAGGATTCCGGGCTATAGCCTTCGCCCGTGCCGTACGAGCCGCCTTCACTGCCGTAGTCGGAGCCCATCGTGCTCATCGGCGACATGCCGCCCATCATGCCGCCGGTTTGTGCGCCTTGACCCGGGCGAATGAGCACGCGAACGATCTTGATCGGCATGTCGGAGTTGGCGCAGTTGACGAGCAACTTATCGAGCTTCCGCTGATCGACGGTCAACCGCATGCGGACGGGCATCATTTTGAATTCGGCGAACGGTTGAGTAGCGCTGGGCGGCAAGGGATTGCCGGTCGCATCGACGTAGCGGCCGAACTGGCTCCGTCCGCCGCCACCCATCATTCCCCCGTAGCCTGCTCCATATTCCGTCCCGTATTCGCTTTCGCTCTCCCCCATGACGCCACCGGGGTAGGATCCGCCCGATCCCATCGGCGAGCCGGAGCCCATCGTTGAACCGGATCCCATCGTCCCAGCGGCGTAACCGCGCCGTGCGCCGCCGAAGCCGCGCGCGGCGTCCGGTCCGATTTCCAAGGCGTCGATGCGTTTGACGACGGCGTTATGCTGTCCCGACGCGCCCTCATTGGTCTTCCGGATAACGCGCAGCAGCGCTTCGTAAACCCACAAGTCCTCTTGAGCGTTCCAAATCTCATCGGAAGTGGGTACGCGGATCCAATTGAAACGGGACTTGAGCTGGGCGATGCTCTGCGGATTCCAATCCACGGTACCGACCATTTCGACCTGCTGGGAAGCACCGGGAGCCCCACCGTAGGTGCCGCCGATTCCGGTGCCCAGCGCGCCCGCCCCGGGGTATCCCCCGCCGTAGCCTTCGCTGCCGTATTCCGATTCGCCGCCCATTCCGGGATAGCCCATCATGCCTTGCGTGCCGCTCCGCAAGCTGCCCAACTGCCGCAAGTCGGCGCCCTTGGGCCGACGCAAGTCCACGATTTCGAATAAGGTGGGAAAGTGCTGTTCGATGAAGTTCAAGTAGATTTCGCGAAATCTATCGGGAATGGGATCGCCGGGCTTGCGGTTCGGCGCTTCGACCCAACTCAAAAACTCTTGACCCAGCGCGGCCGGCCACTTGTTCTTCTCTTTTTGAGCTGCGTACATGGCGACCCAGGCCTGATAAACGTCGTTGCGCAGCTCGTCGATCTTGCTCCGCGTGGCATCCACGACCTGCGGATTCGGTGCGCCGACCTTGATTTGGCTCAACTGCGAACGCAGCCCCTCCAGTTCCGTCTTGCGGGCTTCGATGTTTTTGCTAACGGAGGCCTGCGCTACAAACCAGGCGGAAAGGCCGATTACGACGGCCAGACCGCACACGATCCAAAAGAGATGCTTGTAGACGCCGGCGAGCATCTGTTTGAGTTGATCCATGAGTCATTCCTCAACAACAAGGCGACTGCCTTTCGATGCAACCGAATATTTCGGATTCGGGAAAAGCTCCTAATGTGAAAACTCAAGGTTGCGGCTGCACGGGCGCGCCGTTCGCGGGCGGCGCAGCGTTTCCACCGTTTGCCGGCGGAGCAGCGGGGGCCGCCGGGGGCGGCACCGGGGCGTCCGGCAAGTCAGCGGGATCGACCGGAACGCCGGCGTCCGGGGGAACGGTCATGGGCTGCGGTCCCGCGCCCGGTACTGCCGGAGGTGTCCCCCCCGGAATCGGTGCCGGTGCCGCGGGTTGGCCGCCCGGGATTCCCGCCGGAGGGATCGCCGGGGGTACCGCGCCTGCCGGTCCGGGAGTCGCACCGGGGATTGGGGCTCCCGGCGCCGCTGGACCGGGGACACCGGCGGGCGCCGGGGTCGCGGGAACTCCCGACGCACCCGGTGCGGCCGCAGCGCTGCCCGGCTCGGCGTTCGTTTGACCGCCGGTCGCCTGGGCAGCCGCTTCCGCGGCCTGTCGTTGGGCCTCTTCCCGTGCTTGCTTCCGCTCCGATTCCGTCTTGGGTTGCCAGACGAACTCGATCACGAAATCAAAGCGCTTCAGTTCGATCACGCCGGGAATCGTCATGGTTGCGGAAGACCCCGGCGCGCCCGTCCCCAAAGCCCCGGTCGCTCCGCCGGGGATCAAGCTGCCGGTGGGAATGCCGGTTGGTCCCATGGTGCCGGCGCCCGGCACAAGGGTGGAAGGCCGCACGTTCGGATCGGTCACCCGCACGGTCCGAATCCGGCCCGGGTTGATTAGGCACGGGAAGCCGATGCCCAGTTCTTTGGGGGTCAACCATTCGCCATTGACGAAGAACGGGCCGGTCTCGAGATTCTTGATGAGGGTGTTGCGAACGTATTCAGCGCCCTGATTGGTCTGCGCTTTGTCGCTGTTATGGTAATGATAGCCGGTCAATCGGATCACGTATCCGGCACCCGTCGGCCCGGGCACGGACGGCGGGGGCGGCGCCGGAGCCGCGGCCCCGGTTCCGTAGGGGGACGTACCGGGGTACATCGAATCGCCCTCGCCGTAGGGCGAGGACATTCCGTAGGGCGAGGACGTTCCATAGGGCGACGAGCCTGCGGCCCCCATCGGCGACGCCGCCGGAGCGACCGTCGCAGGCGCGGCGGGCTGGGCAGTCGCGGAACCGGCCTGGCCTTCAGCTCCCTCCGCGCCTTCGGGGACTTTGTACCAACCGCCCGTTCGTTGCCACCACATCGAAAGATCATCCAAATAATTGGCGTCCAAGCTCGTGATGTGGATTTCCTCGCGGGCCTCCAGCACCTTGGCCTGTTCCTTGGGATCTTGAGTCGCAGCGGCTTCCGTCTCCGCGGCGATCTGAGCGGCCGCGGCTTGTGCATGCAAACGGTACTGCGGTAGAGCCTGATTGATGGCGGTCAGAAGCTCCAGCCACAGCAACCGGCCCTCCACGTTTCCCGTCAGGTTTTGACCGATGGCCTTGATCCGGTCGAACTCGCTTTCCACCGACGACAAGTCTTGTTGGTGCCGCTTGGCCGTATCGACGACCTGTTTAGCCCGCTGCTCGGCCGAGCCGAACCGATTGGGCGACACGCTGCTCAGCGCCAGGGATGAAGCCGCGAAGCTTACCGTGCATCCCAGCAAGAGCGTGGCCGCGGCAGCCAAGGCCCACGGCTTCTTGGCGCGAATGAAGCGGTCCTTGACCACTTCGTCGGGCAACATGTTGATCTTCATGTAGGCCCGATCAATGCCTTGCAACGCCAGCCCGTAGACCACCCCGAAGCACGATAGGTTTTCCCGGAAACCGGTCGCATCGACGACCTCGTTGCCGACCAGGTGCGGGAAGGCTTCGACCCGCTCGATGGGAAATCCCAGACCTTTTTCGATGTAGCCTCGCAGACCCGGCAATTTCATCGGGTTTCCCAGGGCGATGCCGCGGGTGATCTCCGCGGAACGCTCGATGCTGCCGTAGTAACTGATGGAGCGTTGCAGTTCCGACAGCAGTTCGGAAAAGACCGGCCGCATGGCCTGGAAAACGGCCTTCGAGTCGGGGTGCGACGTGGGATTCTTCTTGAGGTGTTCCGCTTTCGAAAACGTCAGCTTCAACTCTTTGCTCAGCGCCTTCGTGAAATGATTTCCGCCGAGCGGAATGTTGCGTTGCCAAACGCGGTAGCCGTTGGTGATTACCAGGTCCGAGCTATCGGTTCCCATCGAGAAGACGCAAATCGACGGCGGCGGATTGTCCGGATCGTAATCGTCCGGCGAGGGCAGATCGTCCATCGCGTCGAAGCGGGCATAGTTGAATAGGGCCAACGGGCTGAGCTGGATGATGTCGACCTCGATGCCCAGCTTGCGGAACGGCTCCAAGGCGGCATCGATCTGGTCGCGCTTGAGAGCGAACAAACCGATCGTGGAACCCAGCGCGAAGCTGCTTTCCTCGCTTCCCACGTCCATCCGCTGGTAGCGCCAGACCACGCTGTCCAGGTCGTACGGAATCTGCTGCTTGGCCTCGAATCGGACGACGTCCACCAATTTGCTCAGCTCGACCGGCGGCAGCTTGATGAAGCGGGCCAGCCCCGTCGCCCCGGAAACGGAGATCGCGACCTTGTGGCCGCGGACCTCGTTGCGGGACAAGAATTGCTTCAACGCCGTCTCGATCAAGCTGGGGGGATCGGCCGCCGGCTGCGTCAACAGCATCGGATATTCGATGTAATCGAACGCGTCGGCCTGGACGATATTGGGGGTCTCGGTCGGCCGAAGACGCAGGGCCTTCAGCGACGCGTTGCCGATATCGATTCCCCACGCGGATTCCTGTCTTGCCATAATCTGCTACCTCAGCCCTTCGACGGCGCAGCACGGATGGAATTGCCTTAGCCGGATCGGCCCTGTTTCGCTGTGGGCCTTCTAATAGATTTCCCCGATCCTGATTTCCACCGTCCCGGCCCGGACGAGACGTCGCGGACCGAACCGGAGACGTGGCGAGCAGTTCGTGTTACGGAACGGTTCCCCGACACCTGTCTTCCGCCGTAGGTGGAACCTTGTGTGAAGTGCAACCCGGACCGAAAATGTCTACCAAAATGTGATGAGAATACGGTTACCCCACACCCTAATTTATCCCCGATTACCCCGGGGTGTCAACTTTCAAATCGTCCGAAGGAGGGGAGCTTGTACGGCGGTTCCGCGGCGAGTGCGTGAACGGCGGGTCGAGGGCCGTGCGGCCGTCCCGAATCGCGGACGGCGGGGACTTCTTGCAGGGGTTCGGCCGACCGAGGTCCGCCAAGCCGAAACGCCGTGTTCGCTATCCGCGAGACGGTGGGCGAGAGGCCGCGAAAAAGGCTCAGCGCCGGTCACTCGCCGGAAACCAGGTCTCCCGGATTGGACGGCCGGTAGATGAACGAGTCCCAGTAAGCCCGATCCACGGCATACGGGTCGATGGGGGCATCCGGCGCGAGATCGGCGGGCCGGAACCCAAACCGCTGCATCTCTCGGATGTAGTGCTGGTTCGGCCGGAAGCCGGGCATGTCGAACCGCTTTCCCTCCTGGAGCCGCCGGTGGGCGTCCTCGATCGCGGCCAGCGTTTTTTGATATACCGGGTCTTCTTTATCTTTCAATACCGCCTCGCCGCATAACTCGAGTCCACCGGCCGCCCGGGCCAGCGGCGCGCGGAGCATGTAGGATTGCTCGGGCCGGTCGAGGTTCATGAGCGGTTCCGGAGCGCCGGGCCAGCCGCCGTTCATTACGATGCGTCGTTGCGGGCCTTGCGGCGTCGGTACCTCCTGGAGGTGGCATGACCCGCATCGCGCGCCGATTTCACCCCAAGGCAAATTTACGGGATAGAAGCCGCATCCCAGAGCGGCATAGGTGCCGGGATAGCAAGCGCTGGTCTCGATCCATAGCCGAATCGTCTTGACTTCCAGCGGGGACGGCTTGGCGCCGTAGTGGCTGCCGTCCACGAGCTTCATCAACCGGCTGGCGGCGCTGCCGTAGCTGTACGGCGGGCGATTCCCTCGCGGCTCGTTCCGCCCGTCCGAGACCAGGCCTCGCACCGTCATCGTCCAATAGCTGATCGAGTACCGCGCCGTGTGATCGCCCGTCAAATCGATCTTGCCCTCGCGTTTGTCCGGGTTATGGCAGGCGACGCAGTGACGGTCCAGAATCGGCTGAATATCGCGCGGATAATCCAGCACGGACGGCACGTCGGAGATGGGTTGCACTTGCGACGGGCGGCGACGCAAGGCCATCACGTCCGTCACGGGATGCGGGGCATGGTGACGCGGTTCGTGGCAGCCCACGCAACTGGTCTTTTCCCCCGGCTGCATCGTCACGAAGCTGTGCATCCGCTTCACGGCGATATCGTTCTCGTCGAGCGCGACGAAGAAAAGGGATTGCAGGGCGGGCACGTCGAAGTTGGCCGACCCGTCCGGTTCCACCGGCACCTCTCCTACGATTTCCGCCAGCGTGAATGAGCCGCCGATCGTCAAAGGCTCCATCCCGCCCGAAAAATTCACCGGCTTGGGAAGCTGTTTCAAAATCAGCAGTTTCTTGACCGATCCGCGCGGTACGCCTTCCATGTTGCGACCGCGGTAGATGTCCTCCAGGACCAGCGTGCCGGTCGGCTTGGAGAGATCCACCCGCGGCGGAATGATGCGCTCCCGCGGTCGAGCCGTCAGCGGTCGCGGTTCGTGACACTGCAGCCGTCCCCGCTCGTCCTCCGGCAATTGGTAGATCAATTCGCTCCGCCCCTGCGAGTCCAGGACGTGCAGCCCCTTCGGGCTTGCGACGAAGAAACAATCCTCATTGACGGCGTAGGGATCCTTGAAATCGCCGCTTTTGCTGATGATTCGGACCGCTGCCTGATGATCGGGACCGAGGCTGGGATCGACCACGGCCACGGGTCCCAGGTGCTCCGGCCGACCGTGTCCCGGCGACCAGGAGACGACTACTTTGTTGGACTCGGGGATCGGCTTGGCGTCCAGCATCGCCACGCCGCCGTACATGTTGCCGAAGAAAACCGTCTGGAACGTTCCGTCCGGGTTCGCCGTCCAGAGGTGGTGAAAGTGGACCTGGCTGCGGTCCACATACTCCCAGCGCATGTAAAGAATCCGGCCGTCGGGCAATACCCACGGCGTGTTGTCGTGGTCGTTATTGCTGGAGATCGGGCGGATGTTGCCGCCGTCGGCGTCGCAGCGGTAGAGCACCGCGACCCGGGTGTACCAACAATTCACGAAACGCCGGCAGCGCGACGAGCAGAAGACGATGCTGCCGTCCGGGCAATAGGTCGGTTCGATGTCGTCGTCGGGGCCGTCCGTCAGTTGCCTTAGTTCGGTGCCGTCCACGTTGATTTCGTACAAGTGGAACGGATGCTCGCCGCCCTTGCGATACGAGAACAGGATTTTTCGCCCGTCGTAATGGACCTGAGGATCACGGATTCCGCCGCGAGGATCCTCCAAGATCACCCGGACGTTCCCTGTCCGGAGGTTCAAGGCGCACAGTCGCGAACCCTCGCCGTATCCCCAATACACCCCGTCCTCGAACTTGAAACCGAGGTCCTTCGCGTAATCCGAGTGGTCGGCGTAGTTGCCAAACGTGACGTACCAATGGTCTCGGCCGGGTACCCGAACGGCGAAGACGATCTCTTCGATGTTCGCCAGCGGACCGGACAACATTTCATTCAATAGGGGGCCGGGCTTCCACTGGGGTGTCGCCGCGTCATCGGCCCGGCTCCGAGCGCTCCCGCTCCAAAACACGATCCCCATCGTCAGAACGGCGAGGAACGCACGCGAGCACAATTTCCAGTCACGGCGTTGCGGGAGAGAAACCCGAGCGCGCGACGAATGCATCAGCTGGGCGTGATTTGACATAAAGGGCCTCCCGGAGCTTGGCGGTCTGAATCCATCCCGGTTCGTGGAACGAATCCCGGCACTTTCTTGGAAGGGCGACAATCCCTTTCGCCCCCTCAGTCTGAGTCCGGCGACGGCGGATGTCAACACGAATCGCCGCACTGGGAGCCGCCGGGCTGGATGCCCGAGCTTGCAAGGGCAGGGTTCGCCTCCGCCAAGAGCCATTGTCGTGCCGGTGCCGGCCGGGCCTGCTCCGGCACGCCCGCTGCACAAAACGCCGCTCCCCGCGCGGCCTCGATTGCCGGGCTGCTATTTGCGTCGCTCGCCCCAGAGGGTCAACACCACGTGCCGGCCCGACGCACGGCGGCGGTGTTCGCATAAGAAAATACCTTGCCAGGTACCTAGGGCCGGGCGACCGTCGCACACGGGAACGGTGACGGAGCTGCCGAAGAGCGAGGCCTTGCCGTGGGCCGGCATATCGTCCGGCCCCTCGATCGTGTGCTGATAGGGAAACGTCTCCGGTGCCAGGCGGTCGAAGAGGTTCTCCAAATCGGTGGGGACGTCGGGATCCGCCGCCTCGTTGATCGTCAGCGAAGCCGATGTGTGCTGAATAAAGACGTGCAAGATGCCCACCTCGAATGCCGCCATCTCGGGCAGCGCTTCGCAAATGTGGCGCGTGATCGGATGCAACCCTTTTCGCATGGCGGGAAGTTGAATCCGGCGTTGAACCCATTCCATCTTGGGGTAATTTCCTTTTCCAATCGCATCGTTCGAGCGATATAATGTTGTCAGCCGCCGACCCACGGCGGTTCCGTCGGGTGCTGCGGGCCGCACGAACCGGCCACGGTTTCCGCAACGGCCTTGTAATCGTGGCGGCTTCTGCCGTGAAAAGCAAGCGGGGTCGAGAGCGAACCTCCGCCGAAGACCGTTTGTCTTCAGCAACGGGGGGCGTTCTCCAACGACACGTCGCGAGAACCGTCTAGGGAGGACGAGGCGTGCCTTGTACGCACTTGCAACAATTGTACGCCCTGTGCGAACAGCACGGGCTGAAGCTCAGCAGCTCCGAAGTAATCCGATTGGTTTGTCCGAATTGCGGACTCGAAGATAGCTGTCCGGACAACCTCCTGGCGGAATACGACAAGCGGCACGGCGAGCAGCAGCAAAACGGCATGACCGGCGCGAACTCCCAGGGTGCGGACAGCGTAAGATGATGTCTACGCCTGGGGACCGGCGCGCAGGGCGAGCGGCGATTCTTCCCGTTGACTCGTTCGGCGGATCGGGCCGCCGAGGAGCGAGCGACAAAGTCGCCGCCATGCGACCGGAACGAGGATTTTCGGGATTCGCTGGGACGACCTATTGACGGATTCCGATTAGCTATTAAGATGGAAGGTTTTATTCATCCCGCCCCATACAGCGGCGCTATGAGTCTTCCTACCGAAAGCCGGGGTCGGGGGTGAACGTCGGCTAGCGAGTTACGGCAGTCGCACGACGATTGCCATGGCGGACGGGTTTTCTGCAAGTTCAGCCGACATAAAGCGAGTCTCCGCTGCGTTTCGGCTTTCGGTCGCCTGCCGTGTGCCTATCCAACCCGCTGCGGGTACGTCATAGGCGCGGCGAGGCATCCCAATCGGTAAAAGCACGGACTGCGTACGCCGTGTTGCGTGAAGCGTTGTCGGAATGTGGGTTTGTCGTTCCAGACTCTGTTGAGGAGTAGAAAGCGAGGTGTACCATGCGAAACGTCTTCGATGCCATTACCGAGTTCGGTCACGACGAGGACTTCACGCCGGTGGAAACCGAGGAGTTCCTTCCCACGGATGCGCCGGCGGGTTCTCGGGCGAAGTTGGAGGTCTTGGCGGAGCGTGTTCGAAAAGGCCTGCCGCTCTGGCACCCGTTGGATCGTAGCGATTACAGCGGCTTGACCGGAGCCGTGCCTCCGCAAGAGTGATCTTCTTCCTGTGACCGAGCGCCCGCCGGGGACCGCACGTCGCATCTCCTTCGCTTTCTGGGATCGAGTATCCCAGCCGTGGTTCAAGGAGATCGACCTCCCCGGCGGCAAACGGTTTTCTTCCCACCCTTCGCGTCTCGCACCATGTTGCATCTCTCGGCGAGGGTGTCCCAGCTCTCCGAAAATCGCGGGTCCGCGAAAGAGCGCGCAACGGGCCCCGGTGTGGCAAGACCGAGACGGATTGCGGCGGATGCCGAACCGCTATCAACAACAGCGAGGCACGTCGTCGGAGCCTTGCGCGACATGCTTGCGGCCACAATTCGTCCCGCGGCACACGGTTTGTGAATCGTTGCAGACGGACGGCAGGAGCATACGGCGACGCCGTGCTGTTGATCGGTCTCAGGCTGGGCCGCGTCCTCTTGCGTCCCGATTCACATCCCGATCGAAGGGACGGCCTCGCGCGGTCCGCTGCCGGCTGCGTCGGCATCGCGGTCGCGAGGATTCAATTCCTCGCGGACGATGGGGATGGTCTTGGGGGCGTCGATGCCCAGCCTCACCTGGTCGCCCGCCACACGCACAATCGTTATCGTAATGTCGTTACCTAGTCTTATCCGTTGGTTTTCTTTGCGAGAAAGAACCAGCATCGCTGCATACTCCCTGCGTCCAAGTATCTGTAGCCGGTCGGCTGTTGGAAATCCAATGCCACGGTGCGATCGACGCTGAGTCGATCGGTTTCGATCGTCTCCCTGGTGCTTGCTCTGTTCGCGGACTGGCCCAATTCGCGTCTTGCCGTCGCGTCCGTCGGGTTACCGAGCGAGTTGCCGTCCTGGCCGCCGACGGTCCGCCCGACACCCGTCAGGGAACGCCAAGCTCGACTCGCTGTCGCTCAGGCAGCTTCGTCACAATCGGCGGGCAGGACGGGGGCTTCAGCCAAGGGTACGGTGAGATATCGTTCCCCGGCTGAATCATAAAAGAGGACTTGCCGACGATCCGCGTCCCAAATGGCTGTCAAACGCACCTGACGCGGACCGGATATCCAGAATAACACCCCTTGGGGCCGACCCCCGCGAAGCAGGACCCGTTCGGCCATGGGGAATTGATCTTCTTGTAGATAGTTCGAATCACATAACGTCTGTTTCACAAATCCACGGAGATCGCGCAAAGTACCCAATCGCAACGATTGGTATGCCGCCACGGCTTGCCCTCCCTGATTCCGGTTCTTTGGTGATATGAATAATTTGCAATGTATGCGTAGTTTGCGTTCTCTTGCTGTAATAGGAAGTATCGGATAAATAGGCGTGATTATTTGGCGGATATGGTCAATCTGAGCCGTCTTCTCGGCGGCTTTATCAGGTGTTGCACTAAGAGCCACCAGCGATTTGATCACGCGGCACCCCGGCAGGTCCCCCCCTCGGGCTTTGCCTTGATTTAGCACGAGGACAGTTCCAGCGCAATTCCGTCCGTTGCGACTGCGAAGGCAGCCTTTCTCCGAACCGATTGCATGAATCGGGGCGGGCCGGAACGCGCTCCTCCCACCGGCACCGCGCTTACCAAGTGCAAGGCTTGGGTGGCATTCACGGGGGAATCGCCGGCCGACATCGGGTTAGGCCGGGTATGCGCCGTGCATCCACCGCCGGTTCACACGGGCGACGACTCCGCTGGTGCTGATCGCGCACACGGTATTGTTTTCCGGCATACCTTTAGGTCGAGAAAAGTAGTTCCTATGGAGGTATGTATACCATTCTATCGAGTGGATTTCTGGAGAGCTGATCCCGCTACTGCGTTCCCTGGGCGGTGGGGCACTGGGTGGTTCGGCAAACGCAGCGAACCGCTCGCACCGGGAATCGCTTGTTTGGGCGGATTGTCGCGGTCGCAGTTTCGGTGATGGTCGGTTCCCAGACCGAGCCTGCGGGTCAGGTAAGCCCTTTGCGATGCGTGGCTTACCGTTCCGGCCGTTCGAGAGGAGGAGAATTTCCAGACGCCCAAATCGGGGTGGCCGGATTCGAACCGGCGACCCTCTGCTCCCAAAGCAGATGCGCTAGCCAGGCTGCGCTACACCCCGCGTCGGCATCGCGGTGCCCTCGCCCCATGCGACCCGCTGACGCTCGATCGCATACGGTCGATGATGCTCGGGGGCCGCTCGTGCCCACGGCCTTTTGTTCAGGCCAATCGTTATCGTAACGTGCCGGTGTGAGGCGGACAACGCCCGGTCCGCTTTCGTGCGGGGTCGGGGCGAGGTTCGCCCGATGGTGAACAGGCTCTCCGCGGCGGGACTACATCGCGTCGGCACCGAGGTCCGCCTGGCCGCAAATGTGTTCGCGAATGCGTTCGAACTCCTCGTGGGAGCGGAAGTGGATCACGATCTTTCCGCGTCCGCGTCCGTTGTGTGAGAGGACTACCTTGCTGCCCAGGGCGGCACGCAATTCGCGTTCCAGGGCCTCCAGGTGTTCGTTGGCGGCCGGCCGAACCGGTGCGGTCGTGCCGTCACGGCCGACGACGGACAGCAAGGGGCCGGCTTGCCGTCGCCGCTCTTGGACGAACGTTTCCACCTTGCGAACGCTCCAACCCTCCGCTTCGGCAAGGCGACAAACCTCGATCTGCTCCTCTTCCGATTCCAACCCCAAGATCGCCCGGGCGTGTCCCTGCGTGATGCGATTCTCCCGTAACGCCTGTTGCACCTGCGGCGGCAAGTCCAGCAGGCGGAGGAAGTTGGAGATGGTGGACCGGTCCAAGTCCAGCCGCGAAGCCAGTTCTTCCTGGGAAACATCGTAGGTCTCGATGTAGCGCTGGAAGCATTCCGCCTTTTCCAGGGCGTTCAAATCCTTTCGTTGCAGATTCTCGACGATCGCCAATTCCGCCATGTGGCGGTCTTCGGCCTCGACGACGCGCACCGGGACCTCGGTCCAGCCCGCGCGGATGGCGGCGCGGAGGCGTCGCTCGCCGGCGATCAACTGGTAGCCGTTTCCGATACGGCGGACCACCAGCGGCTGCAACAAACCATGTTGTTGCAGGCTGTCGGCGAGTCGCCCGATTTCCTCCTCATCGAAGTCACGGCGAGGCTGGTAGGGGTTCTTTTCGATCTCGAACACGGAAACGTTCCGCAGGTCCGCCCCCCGCAGGCCTTCGTCCGCGGCAGAATCGTGCGTTCTCCCGATTCCTGATCCGACGGCGGCGAGCTCTCGCTCCAAACCGGCTTCCGGCGCACCGACACGGCCCAATAAGGCCTCCAAACCTCGTCCAAGCCGTTTCTCTTTAGTCACGTTCCAAGACCTCCATGCACAGTTCGACGTAAGCCCGAGTGCCCCGGGAACGCGGCGCGTAGTCGATAACGGGCTTGCCGTGGCTGGGAGCCTCGCCGCAGGCCACATCCCGAGGAATCACCGTGGCATAAACGATTTCACCGAAGAATTCCCGTACCTCCGCCTCCACCTCCCATGTCAACTCCAGCGACGGATCGTGCATGGTGAGCAGGATGCCGCCGAATTGGAGCCGGCGATCGCGTTCTTCCATGACTTGGCGAATGACCTCGATCATTTGGGCCAGGCCCTCCATGGCGAAGTATTCGCACACTTCCTGGGAGGCCGTCAGGGCGGTCCGTGTCAGTCGTCCGATGGAGGGCGGGCAATCGATCAGCACGGCGTCAAAGCCCGCCGCGCCGCTTTCGAGATGGTCTCGAAGTCGGGCGCCGTAGGTGCCGTCGTCCCGGGCGAGGGCCTCCACGTCGCGAAAACTTCGGCTTCCCGGCAGGAGGAACAGCCCGGCGACTTCAGTTTCGAGTACGGCGCGGTGCAGCGGCGTGCCGCTGACCAAAGGATGGTGACCGACGGGGCTTCTCCCCAAGCCCGAGGTGGCGTTGCATTGCGGATCCAGATCGATCAACAGCGTCTGCATGCCCGACTTGGCCAAGCATGCGGCCAAGTTGATGGCGGTCGTGGTCTTGCCCACGCCCCCTTTCTGATTGGCGATGCAGATGACCCTCGCCACGCCCGATCTCTCCTCACCGACGGTAATTTCAACGACGGAACGGCGGTCGATTGTAGCAACGCCCCCAATCCGCGGGAACGCCATTTTGGGCGAAGTCGGTTCGACCGAAGGCCGTCGCGGAGGTCGTGCCGGCGAAGGATGCGGCACGGCCCCGGCATGCCGCGTGCCGACTTGCCACGGAAAATGGGAACGGCGACGAGAAAGCGTCAGAAGCGTTACGATTCCGCGCACCGCCAAGGTTTCACGTGAAAATGCGCCGTCGGTATCCGGTGAGTGCGAGGAAAGAGAGGGTTCCCGCCTCCAATCCTGGGATTTTTCAGGCGGCAAACCCTGAGCGAATGACCCCGTTTCACGTGGAACGCCGCGCGAACGGCGGTCTCATTCCAACGGGTTGATGACCAGGCCGGAGCAGAGTTTGGGATAAAAGTACGTGCTCTTGGCAGGCATGCGCTCGCCCTGCATGCTGACGTCGCGAATATCTTGCACGGTAGCCGGCGCCACCAGCGCGGCGAGCGGGAATTCGCCGGTTTGAAGACCTGCGACGACTTCCGATACCAAGTGCACATACTTGGGCTCGGGCAGCTCTTGGATGCCCAGCAAACGCTGCAATACCAGACGATGCAGAATGGCGACATCCAGCCGCCGCCACTCGGGCGCGTGGTCGGCCGCCGCTTGGTCCATCATCTCCCAACCCTCCGCTCGAATTCGCGCGACGCACCAGGTTTGGTCCTTTCGCGTGAATAGCCCGAGCGAACCTTTTTCCGCGGTTGCTTCCAGTATCCGCCACACGTCCGCGGCCGCCTCCGGACCTTGGGCGACGTTCTCCACGGCGAAGGCCGGGCTTAGGCGCTCTGCTAAGTCCTCGGCCGACCAATCCGGCAAGCCGCGGAGCAGCCGATGCGTGGGCAGGACGATCAATCCCGGGTCTTCCATCGCCACGCAGTGCATGAGCACGTAGTGTGCCGGATGGTCCGGCCGGAGCAGGCCCATGTCGCGAATCTGCTCCCGATATTCCAAGGCCGTTTCGTAACGATGGTGACCATCGGCGATGAAGACGGGCTGCGGTCCGATCAGCTCGGCCAGCCGCGCGATCAACTCCACGTCGTAGATCGGCCACAGGCGGTGCACCACGTCGAGGTGATCGACGGCTTCCAGCGGAGTGCGCCCCGCCACGGCCTCGGTGAGGATGTCTTGCGAACGGCTCTCCGGGTCGGGATACAGGCCGAATACCTGGCTCATGTTCGCGCGGCACACGGTCATCAGCATCAATTGGTCCATTTTCGGACCGCGGAGCGTCTCTTCGTGCGGGAAGATTTGCCCCTCATGGAAGTGCGAGAGCTTAACCCGGCTCATGAACCCGGTGCGCACATAGCGGCGCCCCTCGACTTCGAACTCCTGCTGATAGACGTACACCGCGGGGTCGGCGTCCGGTGCCAAGATCCCTTCCGCCAGCCAACTGCGATAAAAACGCTTGGCCCGGGAATAGCGGTTGTTGGTTTCGTCGTCGCCCGGCTCGATCCGATTGAGAATCAGGCGAATCACATTGTTCGGGTGGCGCCGGTATAGCGCCTCCTGCAATTCCGGGGAGATGACGTCATAAGGCGGAGCGATCACGTCGCTCAGAGCGCCAACCTTTGCCAGGTTGTAACGAATTCCACGAAAGGCTTGTAT